>ERZ842401.627-NODE-627-length-51601-cov-18.825728_pt1 | contig 51601 bp, 61 predicted proteins | sample MGYA00521270_ERZ842401 | MGnify/ENA primary metagenome ERZ842401 (study PRJEB31892, sample SAMEA3878208) | bioreactor metagenome | biome: Moose rumen | place: Sweden | collected 2011-10 | study: EMG produced TPA metagenomics assembly of the PRJEB12797 data set... | reverse complement strand
AAAATTACTGCCGCCAAACAAATCCCAAAATATGCACTTTAATGGAGGGTTACTTTCAATCAGCAGAAAGACGATGTAAAACGCACACTGCTTTTCCGTATGGCAGGCACAATCAGCGATAATGAACTCGCACAACAAAACACCGATTTTGCCGCCTTGCTCGCACAGTTGCAAGGTAAATCATTAACCGACTATCAAAAAGAGGTTGCAGCGAAGAAAAAGCGTATCAAAGACGATATGCAAACTATTCCAGCACGCATTGACGAGTGCAAGCGCAATATGCCTGCTGTTGATGATTTTGAGGCTATCGAAAAGGAATTGAACGAAAAGACGGAAACATTGCGCAATGTTGACTTGCAACTTGCCGACATCAGCACCAAACTGACCGAACAAGACAAAACAGCAAAAGCACTCTATGCTAAAAAGCACGAATTAGAAATCGCCGCACAAACATTGTACAGTCAGTTAGAACGCAAATACCTTAATTCGTGGCAAACCGCTTTTAGCGCAAAGAATAGCGCAGATATTGAACTTTCACGCCGTCAAAACCTCATACAAACACGAGAGCAAGAATTAGCGTACATCAATCAAGAAATAGCGCAAGATAACGGCAAACTTACTGCCTTGCGTGAAGCATACGCACAAATCAGCGCAGAGCAATTTGTAATGAACGCCAACGACCGTATTTGTCCTACTTGTGGTCAAGAATTACAAGAGGGTGCATTGCACGCCAAATATGAGCAACTAAGCGCACATTTCAATGCCGACAAATCGGAACGCCTGAACCAAAATGTACAACAAGGCAAATCGCTTGTTGAGAAAATCAAATCCAAAACCGCCCTTATTGACGAAATCAACGCCCACATTGCGACCTTACAAAAGGAGATTGACGAAATCAAGCAAAGCGAGGCGTATAATTGGAAGGTCGTAAATCGCCCCAATGTGGATAATCTCATACAAATGGACGAAGCGTATATTTGCGCTACACAAGCCATTCAGGATATAGACAATGAAATTGCCAAGCCAAAGGAAGAAAACGCAGGAAATAGCGATTTATTGGACGCAAAACAAGTTTTGCAATCAAACATTGACGAACTAAAAAGCCGACTTGCCGCAAAAGCGCAAATTGAAACAACGGGCAAACGCATACAAGAGTTGGAAACCGAATATCGGCAAAACGCTGAAATGATAAGCCAACTTGAAAAGACGGAATTTGTTATTGCTTCATTCAAGAAAGCCCGTGTTGAAACAGTAGAAAATCGTATCAACGGCTTATTCTCGCAAGTGCGCTTTAAGATGTACGACCAACAAATCAATGGTGGCGAGGCTGAATGTTGCGAAGCGATGATTGACGGCGTGCCATATTCAGACGCAAACAACGCTTCCAAAATCAATGCAGGTCTTGACATCATCAACGCAATTTGCAAATTCGAGCAAATAACAGCCCCAATCTTTATTGACAATGCCGAAAGTGTGAACCAACTTTTGCGCACCGAAGCACAAGTAATTCGCCTTGTTGTATCAACCGATGATACATTGCAGGTGCAAACCTCAATGGATTGGGATAACGAATAACAACACGGTATAATCCGTATTTTATAAACTCTTTAATTCATTTTTAGTTATGCAAGAAAACAGCCAACAAGGTGCAGTTGCAAAGAAACAACCTACACCCGTTGAATTACTGAAAAGAGTAATCAACGCTGACACCGTGCAAGAGCAATTCAAAAATGCACTTGCCGAAAACAAAGACGCATTTATTGCTTCAATGATTGACATTTACGCAAGCGATGTGAAATTGCAACAATGCAAACCTGCCGCCGTAGTCGCAGAATGTTTGCGTGCTGCAACGCTCAAATTGCCACTCAACAAATCATTAGGCTTTGCGTATGTTTTGCCGTTTAACAACAATGTACGCCAACCTGACGGCTCTTGGCAAAAAGTTATGACCCCAACATTCGTAATTGGATACAAGGGTTATAAGCAACTCGCTATGCGCTCGGGCAAATATCGCTACATCAATGAGGGCGTTATCTACGAGGGGCAAAAAGTGAAACACGATGTACTTTCAGGAGCGGTTGAAATCACAGGCGAACCGACATCAGAAAAACCAATCGGTTATTTCTCGTATATCGAACTCATCAACGGCTTCCGTAGCGTGATTTATATGTCCGTTGAACAAATGGCACATTACGCCAAACGCTATGCGCCAACGCTCAAATTTGCCAACGATGTAACAGTTGAAAAGTTGATACAACTCGCATATTCAGAACCGAAATTCGGTGCTGTTGGGTGGCTTGGTAATTTCAACGATATGGCACTCAAAACAGTCACACGCCGCAATCTTTCAAAGAATGGTATGTTATCAATCGAAATGGTAGATTCAGCCGACCGAATGGAATATGCCGAAGCAGACGCAGCGGAACGCAGAGATGACGAACTCGCACGCCGTGCCAACTCGCAAACACTTGATGTTGATTTTGAAGAAGTCAATAGCACGGGCGAACAAACACAACAGCAGGCAGCCACACAACAAGCCGCCCCTGCGCCATACTAATCACAAATACGATTTCGAGCAATGAAACTTACGGTATTGGGTAGTAATAGCAACGGCAACTGTTATTTGTTGCAATCGTCAAACGGCGTGCTTATCGTTGAAGCAGGCTTGCACGCTCGCACTATCAAGCAGGCACTTAATTTCAATATCTCGCAAGTTGTCGGGGCGATTATTACCCATTGCCATAACGACCACGCAGGATATGCAAAAGAATTATGGCAAGCAGGCATTCCGTTATATGCACATCAAAGCGTATTTCAGGCAAAACACTTGACCAATCAGCCGTTTTGCCACGAAATAACACCGCACAAAGGCTTTCAAGTTGGCGATTTTCGCATATTTCCTTTTGAGGTTATGCACGATGTACCTTGTATGGGGTTTGTGATTGACCACGAAGAAATGGGCAGATTGCTTTTCGTTACTGATACAATGCTTCTTGAATACACCGTTCCACGCCTCAATCATATTTTGCTTGAAGCCAATTATAGCGATGAAATTTTAGAGCGTAACATCATATCGGGACGAGTACCAGCCGCAATGCGTGAAAGGCTTTTGCAGTCACATATCGAACTCAAAACAACAAAGTCAATCCTCGCCGCAAATGACCTTTCAGCCGTTCAGGAAATAGTGTTGATACACCTTTCCGATAACAATAGCGATGAGCGTTTATTTGTGCAAGAAATAACCCAACAAACGGGCAAACGAGTATATGCCGCCCGTGCAGGTTTAACGCTTGAAATCGGCAAACAACCATATTAAGTTTAACAAATTAAAAACAGCAATAATTATGCAACCGAAAATTTATCAAGACCTCGAATTAGAGGAACGAGCCGAAGCAATGGCATTGTCAGCATTGAAGCGTGAAGAAATCAATTACACGCACAAATACACCGAAGAAGAATTAGCAAAAAAGCGTGAGCAACTTGCCGATGTTGTTACTGATATTATTGACATTGAGGAAGAAAAAACGCAGTATATGCAATCGTTCAACACCAAGAAAAAAGACAAAGAGGGCGTAAGAAATACCCTTGTTGAACAAATCCGCAATAAATCAGAACAACGCTTTGAGGGTTGTTATAAATACCCTGATTATGCAAACCGCCGAATTGGTTATTACGACCGATATGGCATACTTGTGTATGAGCGTGCAATGACACCTGACGAAATGCAACGAGAAATGCAATTCAATGATGACGGTGAGAAAGTCGCAGCCTTGCCACAAGCAGAAGACCCAAACATTCAAGATGTAGATTTTGAAGATGTGGAAAAGGCAGACGAGGCAAACAAAAGCGAGGATAACGAATAATTTAACCAAGGCGCAGGCGGTCAGTCTGCAATACGATTTATCGCTTGCGCCTTATATCAATCAGCTACAATGAACGGAATAAAATACTTTTCACATAGTAGCAACGCACGGTCAGACGAAAAGATTATTGCCTTGCGTATGCAATACGGCATTGAGGGGTATGGCATCTATTTTATGCTGCTTGAACGCTTATCCGAAACTGACGACTTTACTTGTGCGACCGACTATAAGGCACTTGCTTTTGATTTTCATTGCGATTCTGATGTTATTAAATCAATCGTGGAAACATCTCAATTATTTGCACTCAACAATGACGGCACACGCTTTTATTCGCCCAAATTCATTGAGCGACAAAAAGAGCAGGTTGAGAAAATGCAATATATATCACAAAAACGCCGTGAGGCTATACAAAAAAGATGGGCAAAAGCACGAGAGAAAAAACATAGTGATGTAATTGAAAATCAAGATACGCAAATACAAATGAATAATACAGGTAATACAAATGTATCAAGAACGAAATACAATAGTAAAACAACCGTAATACAAAATGATACTATAATAAACAAAACAAAAAATAATATAGATGTATTTCCTAAAGTCAATACATCTTTGTCTGAATTAGATAAACCTAATTCAGACGATGAAGAAATTATTTGTGAGCGCACGAAAAAAATCGAAAAAATAAATTATGGGCTTTTACTCGTTTTTTGGAATACGCAAACACAAGGCATTTTCAACAGCATTACTTGTATCAAAGAAAAACGCCGTGAAGCAGTCCGTGCAAGAATACGCCAACACGGAAAAGAAGCATTTATGCTTGCAATCAAACGAGCCACGCAATCCGATTTTCTCAAAGGTCAAAACGACCGACAATGGAAAATGACTTTTGATTGGCTCATCAAACCAAACAATTTTATCAAAGTATTGGAGGGAAATTATGACAACCGCACAAGCAATATCGCAGGTGATAGACCCGCAGAACATCATCAGTCAGTTGCGCCAAACTATGACGAAACTTTCTGAATTGCGCCAAACCGACATCGCCACATTGAGCGAAGACGAGCGCAAACAACTTGACGAGAAAATCGCCAAAACCCAATACGAGGCACAACAGTTGCAGGCAAAATACGATTTTCAAGTTAAGCGTCTTGTGGAAAGCGGAAAGGACGAGGAACACACATACCGCTATCCTGATTTGACCAAGCCCACACAATGGAATTACCATTCCAATTTGCTCATCGCTTGCGCAAACGAGATTTTGGTTAAGCAGGGCAGAGAATTTGTAATTGATGATTGCAATAAACCAATCTTGCGTTTCTTGCTTTACTATTTCAACAACTGTCCCCTTGCCCTTAATGTTTTTCCTGACAAGCAATATTCGCTACATCGTAACATTATGCTGTGTGGCAATGTAGGTGCAGGCAAAACGCTCATTATGGACGCTTTCGCCTTGTATCTACGCCGCACGCATAACCCGATGATGTTCTACAATGTGAGCGTTACACAAATGCTCAATTATTACAAACTCAATTCACATCTTGACAAATACACCTACAACGAGCAAGGCGGTACGGCGTTCAATGGTACGCCCGTCAATCTTTGTCTGAACGATGTAGGATTGCAAACGCAAAAGTATTATGGCAATGATACGCAACTCTTGATTGACGAGTTTTTCCACGCTCGCAATGAGATTTGGACTTTGCAAGGCAAATATGCACATATCACCACCAATCTTGATGTGAAACAAATAAAAACCACCTTTCAGGACGAATACGGAAGATTGGTTGATAGGTTCAAAACCTACAATGTTCTGCACCTCAAAGGCGATAGTAAAAGGTAAATTTCAATTTTAACGGCGTTTTCCTGCGTTCTAACGGCATCAAATTGAAAAGGTGAGTAAATTTATCATTTCGGAAATTTGAAGCGAAATTAGGGCGGTTTAACGCAGAAATCAAAAAACAGCAATTATGACACCAAATGAAATTTTTGTAACACACGAAACCGCACAACTATTAAAGCGTGCAGGTTTTGATTGGCAAATAGAAACTTTGTATCGTGATAACACTTTTTCTGCAAATAGCATTTTGTACGATAAAACAATATCATTCCATTTTCCTGCACCGACACTTGAAGTTACACAAAAATGGCTTCGAGATGTGAAGCAAATGGAAATCGTGATTGAGCCTGAACTTTGCGACAATGGCGAAACTTTGATTTATCATTGGCATTGCGGCGACCGTGAAATGTATTTTGCAGGCGGTTGGACTTGCGATGGGTATGCACCCGAATACGAAAAAGCGCAAGAAAGCGCAGAAATAAAATGCTTACAAATCCTTTTAACTCGTTGAATTATGACAAAAGAACAATTACTGTTATCGGGAGCGTGTTTTGTGTTTGCACACGCCACCGAAGATTTGATGAAACGCACGCTTAGTATTGACAAAACACCATTAAAGCACGAAGCAAAAATGATGTGGAATGGAATGACAAAAAGCGTAAAGCAGGCATTTTTCTATTACGACCAATTTTGCGAAATCGTAGGTAATGCAATCTTTGAAACAAGTGGCAATGACGGCGCAAGGCGTTTTGACGAAATGCGCCGTGAAGCAAACGAGGCAATCCGTATGTGGTTGCACATAGAAAACGCCGTGCAAAACGGCTGTAGCGTTGCCGACATTGAAAAAACATTATCTGACCTTTCACACGAAGATGGCAAACATTTAACAATATCAGACGAAACAATAAACCGTTTCCGTTTGATTGAATAATAAAATTAACAATCAAAATTATTTATCGCTATGACACTCGAAACACTATTACCAATTCCGCAAAAACCTTGCGCCAAATGCGCTCACTCGCATTACACACGGCATTATAAAACGCTTGAAATCGTATTGCAATGCCGCTATCGTAAAAAACTATTTGACAAAGATGCTACGCACGGCACTTGCACGCATTTTCGACCAATCAGTCAAGGCGATAAATGATTTTCAAAATAACAGCATTATGTATCACGACATTAAAATGATTGCCGAAAAAGGCAATCAGCGGTATGAAAAATACTGCAAACAGCCCACGGGGGGGGTAAATTATGAAACGAATAGAGTTATTTAACGACCACTTTCAGAATTTTAAGGGCTACGGTATTCCGCACGCTCAACTCATCATTGCCGACCCACCGTACAACCTCGGTAAAAACGCATACGCAAGCAATCCCGCTTGGTACAAAGACGGCGATAATGCAAACGGCGAGAGCGAACTTGCAGGCAAAGAATTTTTTGATACGGACAAAGATTTTCGCCCTGCTGAATTTATGCACTTTTGTAGTCAAATGCTCATCAAAGAGCCGAAAGTAGGCGTATCAGATTCAGACATTGAGAATGGCACGAGCAATGATGACAAAATCGGCGGACGGCAAAAATCAAAAGCCCCTTGTATGGTGATATTTTGCGCTTTTGAGCAACTGCATTATTACATCGAACTTGGGCAGCGATACGGCTTCAAGCATTATATTCCGCTCGTCTTTCGCAAAAATTTTTCTGCACAAGTACTTAAAGCAAATATGAAAATCGTAGGGAATTGCGAATATGGTCTTGTTTTGTACAAAGACAAATTACCCAAATTCAACAATGACGGACGAATGATTTTTAATTGCTTTGATTGGGGGCGTGATACACAAACGCCCAAAGTGCACCCAACGCAAAAGCCCGTTCCGCTGTTGGAACGCCTGATTGAGATTTTCACCGACAAAGACGATGTTATCATTGACCCTTGCGCAGGTTCAGGCACAACATTGCTTGCAGCCGCAAATATGGGCAGACGGGCGTATGGTTTTGAAATCAAAAAAGATTTCTTCCGTTTGGCGAATGAAAAAATCTTGCCTTGCGTACAGCAACGGCTATTCTAACAATCAAATTCAAATCATATCAAACAAGCAGTAATATGAAAAAGTATGTTTTAACGCTATCAAAACAATTTCCCACAACGCATAGTCGCAAATATGAAGACACTTGTTTTTTGTGGAAATTCAACAATGGGCAACAATGGGCAAAATCACCAAAAGAAAGCCCGTTTTACAATCATCGTGGTGCAAATTGTAAGTTGCACACCATAAGAGAAAATTATTTGCTTTGGAAGCAACGGATTGAGTTAATCAACGCAGGAACGCACGAGTTACACATCAGGCAATGGTCAGCCCGTCCGTATAATTCACCGCAAGAAGAAGTGTGTGTATTAGGCAAAGGCGAAATCGGTTATCAACATTTAACCGTGCAATACGATGTGAAAAACGACAAATTGGCAGGTGTGATAGACCAAAAGCCATTTCTCAATTTTGAGGAACTTGCCAACAATGACGGTCTTTTGCTTGACGATTGGAAGCAATGGTTTTTCGGCGAAGATATAAGCAAGTTGAAGCGCAAATACAAGGGCGATAAAACGATTATTCCAACCGAACAATCAACGCTAAAATTTGACGGTGTAATAATTCATTTTACGCCTTTCAGGTACAAATAAAATCGTGCTTTTGCCTTGTGCGCCCGTGCGTATGCGCATTTATCACTTCGGAACAAATAAACCGTATATATGTCTTTTATATTGTTTTTATATTTAATCAAACGCACATGCACGCACATACATACGCACGAGGCAACAAACACATCAAAAAAAACAACAAATAACACAAAATAGTAATCAACATTAACCCTTAAAAAAACAAACAAAATTATGGCACTACTTTATGGCTCTATTTGTTTGAGCGACATTCCAAGAGAACTGATAAAAAAAGTCCGTTGCAATGACGGCAAAGAGCGTGTTTATCTCCCTATTTCAATCGTTGAGAAAAAGCAACCAAAATCATTTACTGATGACAGTGGCAGAACTCGCACATTTACGCATTTTGTTAGTTGTGCGCCTAAACAAGAGGAACGCAGGCAAGATGTAGCACCAGGATATTATATTTTGGGTGATTTGCAAACTTACCAACAGCAAATAACAGTTCAGCCAACAGCGGAACAAATTGCAAATGCACCGACCGCTGATGATGACGATTTGTCGTTCTAAATTCATTGAACAATGAAAGCGGACGAGTTTATAAATTGGTTGAATGAACAAGCGCAAGCAAAATCAGAATCAGCCAAACCTACTAAACAACGCAAACCATACGCATACACGGAAAGCGGAATACAGCAAGCGTGTGTGCGGTGGTTTCGCCTGCAATACCCGATATTTGATAAATTGCTTTTTCACATACCAAACGAAAGACTTGTAACTGCACATCAAGGCAAACGAATGAATGATGAGGGCAGAGTATCGGGGGTGGCTGATTTGTTTTTGCTTGTCCCGTCAAATGAATATCACGCACTTTTGATTGAGGTAAAAACCGAAAAAGGACGGCAAAACCCAAATCAAAAAGAGTGGCAAAAAGCGGTTGAAAGAATGAGTTATAAATATGTTATAATTCGCTCATTATCAGAGTTTCAAACACAAATTAAAGAATACTTGCGCCCAACGGTGTAAGTATTCTTTTTTACAATAAATACAACTTTTTCAATAAAAAATGTTGTTTATTGTGTGTATTACACATAATTTTCACTAACTTTGCAGCGCATTTTACACTTAATTCAAACACGATTATGAGCAACAAACAAAAAACGCCGACATCGCAAACTCCTTTTGTGGAGTTGCCTTTGTCTGAACTGCAACCCAATACGGGACAAATAGACGGTTTGCCTCAAAATCCACGCTACATCACCGAAGAAAAAATGGAACTCCTTAAAAGCAACATTCAGCAATATCCTGAAATGTTGCAATATCGCTCTTTGCTTGTGTATCGGGCGCAAGACAAACGGGGGGGGGCGTACATCGTTATTGGTGGCAATATGCGTTTGCGTGCTTTGCAGGCATTAGGTTACGAAACTGCGCCTTGCGTAATCATACCACAAGGCACGCCAATAGAACGCTTACAAGCATACGCAATTTTGGATAACAACGGCTTCGGCAAATATGATTGGGACATACTCGCTAACGAGTGGGACACAGCGCAACTTGAAGAATGGGGCGTTGATTTGCCCGTGCCTGCAAGCGATGTAGATATTGATGATTTTTTCAACAGCGCAAACGGCGAAGAAAAAGACAAAGATTTGCATTTAATGGTCATTCTGCCTGCCGAATTGAAAGAGCAAAAGGACGAAATCAAATCAGCGATTGAAGCCGCATTGACAGCCTATAACGGCATAACGATAAAATGACGATATGGATGTATATTTGAGTGGCATATCAGGCGTAAAAAAGCAATTACAATCGGGCGAACTCAATCCGCACGATATATTTGCTTTGGAGAGTTTTTATTCGTTGCAGCCGTGGCAAAAACCTTTCATACATCAATTTGGAAAATTTATGCTTGATAGTGGTGCATTTACTTTCCGAATGGCTGCTAAAAATCAAAAAGGCGGTAATGTTGATTGGGAGAAATACGCAGACGCATACGCTGATTTTGTGAAAGAATACGATGTACGCTTATTCTTTGAACTTGACATAGACAACATAATGGGTTATGATTATGTTTTGCGCTTGCGTGACCGAATAGAAGCACGGGCAGAAAGGCAATCAATACCCGTGTGGCATACAAACCGAGGAAAGCAAGATTTTATTGATATGTGTAGGCGATATGATTATGTTGCTATCGGTGGTCTTGCAGGCGCAAATTCCGTACATCGTATAGATGAAAAGTATTTTCCGTGGTTTATTCGTACAGCGCACGAAAACGGTACAAAAATACACGGATTGGGCTACACAAAAACGAAAAATCTTGCCGTTTATCATTGGGATAGTGTAGATAGTACAACTTGGACTAATGCAGGGCGATTTGGCGAGGTACATCGTTTTAATGGTCAAGCAATAGAACGAATAACGAGCATTGAGAAAGGGCGCAAAGTGCGCTCGCTGATTTCGCCAAGCGAAACGGCTTGGCACAATTTCAAAGAATGGATGAAATTCCAAAAATACGCAATCAATAATTTGTAAAGATATGGAAAAAGTATTTGATTTCAAAAAGCCTGAAAAAAAAGGGGGGGGTAAAACCACGATAACACTCACTCGCGATATGCCTTTTTACAATGTTTGCCCCGTGTTTGGGTATAACGATTGTATGGTGGCTAAATTGTCGTATGTACCAAGCGACAAGGTTATAGAAAACAGCGTATTTCGCACTTTCTTTGACCGCCAATTCAATCAGAAAGTAGAATCAATCGCTGTTGAATGTTTTGACTATATCAACAAACTAATAAATCCTGAAAAAAATGACCGTGGAAATTTCGCTTGTAAAAGGAACGAATAACCACGGCGTAATAATACAAGTATCAAAATGAAAAACGGTTTAATTATAGTGTCTGGCGGTATGGATAGTATCACACTGTTATACGACCGCAAGGACGAAATCGCACTTGCTGTAACATTTGATTACGGCAGCAATCATAATCAACGAGAAATTGAATGTGCAAAATATCATTGTGCAAAACTTGATATTGAGCATATCATCATACCGCTTGCCTTTATGGGGCAGTATTTCAAATCCTCGCTTTTGTCAGGTGCAGACCAAATACCCAATGGGCATTATGCGTCTGAAAATATGAAATCAACGGTAGTGCCTTTCAGGAACGGAATAATGCTTGCCGTTGCTTGTGGGCTTGCTGAAAGCAGAGGCTTAAATCGTGTGTTTGTTGCCAATCATTACGGCGACCACTCAATTTATCCTGATTGTCGAGCAAGTTTTGTGTCTTATATGCGTGAAGCGATGTTGCAAGGCACATATATTGGCGTAGAACTTTGCGCACCATACACGAAAATCAACAAAACCGACATTGCAAAAATCGGCGCACGATTAGGCGTTGATTATTCACACACATATTCTTGTTACAAAGGCGGAAAAAAGCATTGTGGTGAATGTGGTACTTGTATAGAGCGAAAAGAAGCATTTGAGCAAGCAGGTATTGATGACCCGACGGAGTACGAAAATTAACAACATAAAATCTTTGAAACTTATGTATTATGTATCAAAACGAATGGAGATTGCAGGCAGTCATCGGCTCAATCTTTCATACAAAAGCAAGTGCGAGAATTTGCACGGGCATAATTGGGTGATAATCGTATATTGCAAGGCTGAACGCCTGAATAAAGACGGTATGGTTTGCGATTTTGCCAAAATCAAAGAGCAAATACACGGCAAACTTGACCACCAAAATTTGAATGATATTGTGCCGTTTAATCCTACGGCGGAAAATATCGCTAAATGGATATGCGACCAAATACCGCAATGCTACAAAGTGAGCGTACAAGAAAGCGAGGGCAACATCGCAGTATATGTAAAACCTAATCAACGCCACAATAATGAAAATTAACGAAATCTTTTACTCGTTGCAAGGCGAGGGCGCACACACGGGAACGCCTGCCGTGTTTGTGCGTTTTTCAGGTTGCAATTTGCGTTGTCCATTTTGCGATACCGAACATCAGAAAGGCGCAGAAATGAGCGCACGGCAAATTGTTGATGAGGTTACGAAATACCCAGCCGAATGGGTGATTTTGACGGGCGGAGAGCCGACATTGCAAAACAACGATATATTGCTTGACCTTTTGCACCAATCGGGAAAAAAGGTCGCAATCGAAACCAACGGAACACGCCAAATCTTGCTTGATTACGATTGGATAACAATCAGTCCCAAGCAAATGTTTTTGGCTCAACCGCCAAAATCACGCCCACAAAACGGAGTAATAAATCAACATAGTGCCAACGAGATAAAACTTGTTTTTGACGATTTGCACGGTGTTGATGATTACAACATCAAGGCAGAGCATTATTATTTGCAGCCTTGCGATGTAGGCAACAAAGAAAAGAACGCTGTAATTGTGCAGCATTGTATTGAATATATTAAATCTCACCCCAAATGGAAACTATCGTTACAAACACAAAAGATATTGAATGTGCGTTAAGAACGCTAATTCAGTACATAGGCGAAAATCCCGACCGTGAGGGCTTACGGGGTACGCCTGACCGCATTATTCGTATGTGGAAAGAGATATTTAGAGGTTATGACCCGAAGCAAATGCCAAAGATAACAACCTTTGCCAACGATGACAAAACAGAAGATATGGTATTTGATAGCGGCGATTATTATTCTATGTGCGAGCATCATATTTTGCCGTTTTTCGGCAAGTATTATTTTGCATACATACCCGACCCGAATGGGCGAATTTTGGGCATATCAAAAGTCGCTCGTGTTGTGGGTTATTGTGCCGCTCGTTTGCAACTTCAGGAACGACTTGCCAAGGATATACTTGAAATGTTAGACAAAGCATTAGAGGGCAAACATCAGGGAATGGCAATCGTTATGCGAGGTCAGCATTTATGCAAGACAATGCGAGGTGTGAAGAATATAGGCGCAATGTCGGTGGCATATTTTACGGGCGTTTTTAAGAGCGATTTTCATTATCGAAATGAATTTTACAAAATGATTGATTTGCAAACTGAATAACAATGAGATATTCACCTGAAATAGTACGATTGACCGAAGAATGGATTGCAGAAAACGGCTTGCACGAATACGGCGGCGCAAAACTCAAAGAATTGGTTGAGTATTTAGGCATTGAGCATAAGAGTTATTATAATTGGCTCAACAATCACCCCGAATACAAAGAAGCGATAGAGCGTGGGAAATTGCGCTTTAAGGAGAGTTTGAGCAAGGATTTGATAATTTCACTTGCACGAGCCGCAAAAGGGTATGAAGCCGAAGAAATGCAAACGATTTACAAACCCAACCCAGCCAATCCGAAAGAGCCAACAATCAAGGAAATGCGCAAAATCAAAAAGCATTATCCACCGAATGTTGCAGCCGCTATTTTCTTGCTGACCAATCTTGACCCTGAACACTACAAAAATCGAATACGAAATGATATTGATGTAAAACCGCCGAAGAAAGAAGAAACTCAAAAAACAATCGAAGAAATAGACGCTGAAATAGCAAGATTGAGCAAACTTAACCAATGAAGAAATCAGAGTTTGAAATAAAGTTGCAAATAATGAGGCTACATCAGCAAAAAATCAAGTTGCAAGCCACATCATCATTTGCCGCTTTTCTCTGCTACAGCAACCCGAATTATGAATTAGAGTGGTTTCATCGTTTAATCGCTGATTATTGCCAAATGTTGATTGAGGGAAAATTGAAAAATAATCTTATGGTTTTAATGCCACCACAACACGGCAAATCGGAAATCATATCACGCAAATTGCCACCTTTTGCGCTCGGGCGAAATCCCGACTTAAAAATTGTGGGTTGCTCATATTCGGCTGCATTAGCAGAGCAATTTTCACGCTCTATTCAACGCACGATTGACAGCCCACAATACTATGAGATATTCCCAAATACATATCTCAACGACAGCCAAGTAACAAAGGCAAAAATACGAGGGTACGCAAAGAATGTTGATTACTTTGAAACAGTAGGACATCAAGGCTTTTATAAGGCGGTAGGTGTTGGCGGTTCATTGACGGGTACGCCCGTGGATATTGCAATCATTGATGACCCCGTAAAAGACGCAGCACAAGCCTATTCAATAGCATATCGTGATTATGTTTGGGATTGGTATAATACCGTCCTTTCAACTCGCTTGCACAATCATAGCAAACAGTTATTCATAATGACGAGGTGGCACGAAGATGATTTAGCGGGGCGGATACTCAAAGCAGAGCCTGACGAATGGACAGTGTTATCAATCCCTGCAATTTGCGAGAAAGAGGGCGATGACGGACATAGCAATCGCAAAATCGGCGAGCCGTTATGGGCAAGTCATCACTCAATCGAAAAACTACACAAACAACAAGCCCGCTCGCCTCGTGAATTTTCGGCATTGTATCAGCAACACCCCATAATTGAGGGCGGAAACATTGTAAAGCGTGATTGGTTCAGGCGCATATCGTATTCTGATTTTATGGCATTACGATACAAAGAGGTGGTGCATTATTACTTAGATACGGCATACGGCAAACAACAAAAAGGCAAAGATAATGACCCGTCAGGCATACTTGCTGCTTGTCGAATAAAAAACGATTTGTATATTATAGATGCTCAAAAAATGTACAAGGAAATGCCCGACCTTTTGCGCTTTTTGCCGCAATACGCAAAGGCGCATTTTTATGATGATGACGAAAGTATATTGCATATTGAGCCAAAAGCGAACGGCGAAAGTGTATTGCAAATGCTACGGGAGTATTCAACGCTGAATGTGAAGAAAACGCCAACACCAAAAGACAGCAAAGATGTACGCTTGCGAGCCGTCAGCCCTCGTGTTGAATGTGGGCGAGTGTTTATTGTTGAAGGTGCGTGGAATGACGCTTTTTTGGACGAGGTTTGCGGTTTCCCAAATCAACCACACGATGAATTTGTGGATATTCTTGGGTACGCAATCAACGATTTATTGAAAGATGATGAAGAAATAGACCTTGACATCAGTAAGTACGATTTAGGATTATTTTAATCAACAAATAACAAAATAATATGTCTGCAATTAGTGATTTTTTCAACAACTTAAGAGGTTTGTTAGTCGGTAAAGACAAAGCCTTTGAAGAAATGATTGCCCGTAAAGATGTAACGGGCATAATGAGCAAATTCCAAGACAACAAGAAAAAAGTTTTGGAAGCGATGAAAGAGTATGATACATCAAACCACGAGGTTATGAAATTGCCGCCTCGCATTGTTACTGACAAAAAGACGGGCAAAATCATACGCAAGGTTGATGTGTGGCGTTTGCCCGTGCCATATCCCGTTTATATCAACGAGATTGCGCTTGTGTTTTTGTATGGTCGCCCCGTCAAATGGACGCAATTAAGTGAGGGAACGGACGAGGCATTTGCCGCTTTTCAGGATTTGATAAAACGCACACGATTTAACTCTAAAATTCGTGAATGCAAACGCCTTGCGGGTTCTGAAACGGAAAGCGCACTGTTATTTCGTTGTTATCGTAACAATGACGGACAGCCCGATTTGCAGTTGCGAGTACTTGCCAAATCAAAAGGCGATGATATTTTTGTAAGGCGTGACCAATACGAAAATATCATATCAGCCGCTTGGGGGTATTATCTGAACGATGACGGCAAGACCAATTACCACTATGATATTTTCACGCCCAAAATCATATATCACTGCACACGCAAAGCAATGGGTTGGGACATTGAAGAAGAAGAAAATTTGATTGGCAAAATTCCGTTGATTTTCTTTTGGCAAGACAAAGAATGGGCAGGCGTGGAAAGCCTTATCAATCGTGAAGAACGAATAGCGAGCGGAACGGCGGACACAAACGATTATTTTTCTAATCCTATTGCGATGATTTCGGCTGACAATATCGCAGGTATGCCCCAACGAGATGACCCGAACAAAACGCTACTTGTTAAGAATTTACAAGAGGGCAAAAGCCTTGACGATGTGGCTAAATACCTGACTTGGGACAGCGCACCCGAAAGCAAAAAACAAGAATTAGAATGGTTGGAAGAAAAGATACTTACAATGTCTTTCACGCCTAAAATCTCGCTTGATAGCCTCAAATCAATTTCGCAATTATCAGCAAAGGCACTCAAAACGGTTATGCTTTTGGCTGACATCAAGGCGGCAAAACGCAAAGAGCAACACGATGAACTGTTAGACCGCACGGCAAATCTTTATATTGCGTGCCTGCAAAATGTACTCAATATCGCTCTTTCTGCGCAATTCGCAAATTTGAAAGTCGGACACGAATGGCAAGAGCCGTTTGGTGATGATATAGCAGACGCAATTAACAATATCATCAGGCTTAAGGACGCTGATTTGCTTTCACAAGAAACGGCGGTAGAACGCAATCCATATATTCAAGACCACGCCCAAGAAATGCAACGCCTACAAAGGGAAAAGGCAGAGCGTGAAGCACGGCAAAATGACATATTCGGACAAGGCGAATAACAATGCAACCCCTCACATCGAAACCATATAACGATTTGCTTTTGCGCACCGAAAAATACGCTTTGCAGGTACGCAAATTGTTTGGCGCAAGCGCAAATAGTATCTTGTCGCAAATTCCTACATCGTTGCTCAAATTGAACGATGACGAGGCATTTTCTTTTGACGATAACAAGAAATTGCAAGAAATGATACAAACGGAATTGCGCCGTTTGCACGCCGCAGTTTATACGGCAGTTCGTAATGGAGTAGAGATTGAGTGGGAAACAGCCAACACGCTTGCCGATGAGTTGCTTGCTAACAATTTCACAAAAGTAGCATTGCAATCGCCGTATTTCCGTGGTATGCTTGCACGGAACATGGACGCAATGGAAGCCTTTTTGCAGCGCAAAGAAAATGGGCTTGATTTGTCGGAACGAGTATGGAAAACGACCGAACAATTACGGGACGAAATGGAATTGTCCTTGTCGGTCAGTATTGGCGAGGGTGAAAGTGCAAGCACGATTTCAAGGCGAGTGCGCCAATACCTGAATGAGCCTGATAAACTATTTCGCCGTGTGCGAGGTGAAGACGGCAAATTGCGATTGTCAAAAGCGGCGCAAGCCTATCACCCCGGGCAAGGTGTGTATCGTTCAAGTGCGAGAAACGCAATGCGCCTTGCTCGTACTGAAACCAACATCGCATATCGCCGTGCCGACAATGAGCGGTGGCAACAAATGACATTCGTACTCGGCCAGGAAATCAACCTATCACGCTCGCACCCCAAAACCGACATTTGCGATACATTAGCAGGGCGATACCCGAAAGACTTTTTATTTGACGGGTGGCATCCTCAATGCTTTTGTTATGCCGTGCCTATATTGGCGAGCAAGGAAGATTTTGTTAAAATGCAAAAGGCGGCACTTGAAGATAAAGAGTACGATTTATCAGACAAGCAAATTCGTGATGTACCTGACAATTTCAAGTCGTGGCTTGGGGAAAATCAGGAACGAATAAGCAACGCCGCCAATTTGCCGTATTTCCTGCGAAATAACGGCAGTTTTGACGATGACGGTATATTTGTATTAAAAGAGTTTATGCCGCTCGCACAGTCAAAGGAAATGACATCAAAACAAATTGCAGACTTGCGCCACGCAAACCGCACCGAAGCCGAAATTGCAGACATCAAACAACGGTGGGCAGAAAGACAGCACAAACACGAGGTAATACGCAAGGCGGCAAACAATGTTTTGAAAGTTGCGCAAGATTATGGCGAGGTGGATTATTCAGCATTGCAAGAAATCATCAATGCAAACAACTTGAACCGTATGCAAGAAGCAACCCGTGCGCTCGCACAACAAATTCTTGCTATGCGCAAAGAAGAACAAGCATTGTCTGCACTCATTCCTGATGTACATACTTGGCACAAACAATTCACGATTGAAGAATTGAAACAAGTATATTCAGCCGTTGAAAAGAAATTGCAATACATCAGCACACTGCCACTTGAACTGCAAGCAAAAAAATTGAATTTTGAAATACAATATATTGCTAATCCGTCAGCATATAAGGCTGGCGCAATACAGCATATAACTTGGCAAGTAGCACAATCATCGTATAAATTGTTGCTCAACCGTGTTGAATATAGTATTGCAATTGACAAAGTAAATGCAAAACTCGCAACAATTGAAAAATGGTGTGCTACAAGTAAATCAAAGAAAGTTCCGCTATTGCTAAACGAAGCAAAAGAGGCAATAGTTAATGGCGCGGACATAAAAACGATTGAAGCCAAAACAGCATCCGCAGAAGCAGAGTATCAAAAACGCCTCGCAGAACAAACAAGACGCGATAAAAAGAAAGGCATTAACCAAACATTTACACAAGAAAGAAAAGATGCAGCAATTTGGGATAAGGGCGATGGAAAATTAGCAGATGATACATTGATAGACACAGCGGCTCAAGCGTGGAAATCGGCAACGAAGAAAGAAAAAGATAGGATATACGAATACACACATCATTTTTGCGACAAGAATGAACCTTTGCAAAAAAGGACATACTTCGGACATCAAACGAGAAAGGATTTTGAAGACAAAATAAACGCAATAACTAAGTATATAAACAGAAATGAGTTGCCTTGTGATATGTGGTTTATGAGAGGCGATGACAGTCTTGATGTGATACAGTCAAGAATAGAATTTGCGGGTGGAACTATGCCGAACGATTTGCAAGATTTGGTTGGTATGACAATGCAAGAGGGCGGATTTATGAGTTGTGGAAGTCGAAAAGGGAAAGGATTTGCAAGCAGAAGAGTCATAATCAATGTTTTTGCTCCCAAAGGGACAAAAGCCGCCTACATTGAACCTATTAGTTATTATGGGAATGGGGCTGGACGCAAATGGGACGGTGACGAAAGATTTACATCGTTCAGTTCCGAACACGAAACCTTATTCCAAAGAGGTACAAAAATGCGAATAACCAAAGTATATCAACAAGGCGCAAAAATTTATATCGATGTTGAAATTGTAGGGCAAGAAACTTTAGATTTATCTTATGTACAAGACAGTTGGATTGGTTATTGATTAGCCAATTTGTCTTTCGCAATATAATCACTCGCAACGAAAAGATAATCATCTATAAAAGCGTAAAAATTTGCGATATTTGCTTTTATATCATAAATTCCTTTTGCCCACGATGTAAAAAAGACCATAAGCAACTCATACGGAATACCTGAGTATGTTTTTCCGTTTATTGCTTGATACAATTCTTTTTCACCACCGATTTTGCCCTCGTTTTTCACATAAACACGCTCTAAATCCCAATATAACCGCAAATCCTCATTCTCAAATGGGCATTTGTCTTCGCCTTTATAGTATCTGCAAAATTGCAATAATTCATTATTCTTTTCCATATTCATTGTAAAATTTATTGATTACATTTTTCATTTCACGAGGCAAATATGACATTGCACGCTCAAACAAAGATTGAGGCACGCCGTATAATGCTTCTGCCATACCACCAACACAAGCCCCGATTGTATCAACATCACCGCCAATTATGATTGCCTTTCTGATTGCGCTTTCAAAATCGGTGCTTTCTTGCAGACAATATAACGCCGCAGGCACGCAATTATATACAGTTTCATCAAAAGGATTGGCATAATCTTCAAATTTGGGCATTTCGTCAAGTCCGATACGCTCTAATGCTTGTTCAATGGCTTGTTGTTTGGGCATTCCGTTTTTGAGGTTAAAAATACACTCGCTTACAACATCAGCATACAAAAGTCCGTCATGGTGATTGTGGCTGATTTCGGTTGCAAGTCGTGTTTGCGTATGCACATCAGACAAATTGCGACAAAGCAAAGGAATAGCCGAAATACGCATAACAGCACCATTGCCAAACGAATTGTAAGGCACGGGGTTTGTAATCCAACGAGCGAACATTCCACCGTACCCACGCCCTGGATATAAGCGGCAGTATTCAGACACGATTTGCGCATAATCTTTGCCGTTCATCAATGCGTCTGCTATTGCGACCGTGCAAACGGTATCATCGGTGAAGAAACAATCTTTTGTCAGCAAAGCAAAGTTCGCTGATTTAGTATTGTTAAACTCAAATCTTGAACCTGCAATATCTCCAATAATAGCACCAATCATAATTTACTCTCCTTTATTTGAATTAGGCAAATAGCGACCGCCTTGTTTGCGATGTAATGTGCCTTGCCTGATTATACATTTTTTATTTTCATACTTGCTGTTTGTCAAATTGACGGTTCGCAAGGTGGGCAATGTGCAACCGATTATATCTTTGTCGAACACATCATAAACAGCCGATTTTGAGCCAAAATACCAATGCCTTTTGCCCTCATACGGCTCTTTGAGTTCGATATGAATAATCTTGTTGCCGTTTGTTTTATTAGTCATATAAGTAGATTTTTAGTTTTAAGTGCAAAATTACAAAACATATTCAATATACGCAAATTATTTTGTAATTTTACACTCGTTTCCGTTCATTCCTCGTTCATTTCTCGTTCAGACTATCATCTATCAGCCCAATATGACCAAGTATGAATTTTCTTTGTTCCATAGCGTTTGAGGTACGAATTAAGGCGTTTTTCCAACTTTGCTCGCTCATCTTTGATGATTGCAAGTGCTTTTGTCAAATCATTTTCGGTCATTTGAAAGACTGGAACACGATTATCTGCATTCTCGCTTTTGAAATCGTATTCTCCCATCATTTGCATTGTGTTTGATATGCCCGTACTTTGATAGCCGTCTTTACTCCAAATTCGGCTTTCGTATATTACGCCTACAAGTGGATTATCATAATGGTCTCTGCGAGTTTCAAGGCGTTTAATCATATCATCGTACCATTCCAAATTTTCGCTGATAAAATAATCGCTCAACGCCTTTTCGCTACTGCATAATTCTTTGTAAAATTCATATTGCGGTCCTTCGTCTGCAAATGGGAAATCAACATTGATATGCCTTTTTTCAAAGGTCAAAATCAGCCCACATTCGCACATCATCAAGTTGCTTATTCGCTTCAAATCATCTTGCGTGCGTTCCTGATTGTTGTTATTCTCTTTGAGCAATCGGCGTTTGCATTCTTCCCATAACGCTTCATCTTTCTTTTGTGTGGGTTGATTGTTGTTTGCTGATACCTCGCCACAATCAAGGAATTTGCGCACCTCATCAAGTGCTTTTTTTGAAAATATCCAACCTGCACCACACGATAATTTTGGATTGAACCTACCGCCAAGGCGTTTTAAGTCGTTTTTGATTGATTTAGTTTCACCAATGACCGCAAACGCTTTTTCGGAATAATCAACGATTTGCACGCTTGCTTTTTCTTCGTCTTGCTCGGCGGCTTTAATATCGTTAAAATCGCTTTCGCTAATCCATTCAGCGGTTGTAGGGAAGCCGTCAGGCAGATTTTCCCAATCTTGTATCATATATTCAGGCTCACACTCATCATTGTGTAACTCTTTGCACGCCGTCAAAAAGTCTTGATAAGTTGCATAATCGGCAAGGTCAAGCCATTTTCCATAAAGACTACCTGCATTGTACTTTCCATAAGTACCTACATAACATTTTGCCATAATCGTATAAGTTTTTAATTGTTAATTTTATCAATGTTTGATTTTTCTTTGCTGATGACATAACGGAACACATATTCCCTTTCTGACCATTCATTGCGGTATTTTATGCCCTTTGCGTTGAGTAATTTATTAACGGCTTCTTGGCATTTGTCAAAGTTGAAATTAAAAAACGCCCAAACGCCTATGCCGTATGTTGTGGGATAGATAACGCCGAAATTGCCAAATCCCGATGACGCTAACAACGATTGCATTTGCTCGGCAAACTTGCCGTATGTGCCTTGATACGCCTTGCGGTCTTTTTCAATCAAACGCAATACATATTCAGTTGTGATTCCCTTGCCTTTTACATTCTCTTTCTTGCGTATAATTCTGCCCTCATACACGATATAAAGCACCGTGGAATCATACCAATTATTTGCTTTGCGTTTTGCGGCCGTATCAGCAAATTGCCTTGCGTGTAAATCTAATTCCTCGTGCGTGTACTTGCGCAATTTGCCACAAGTAAATATAACGCTGTCTTTGCTGTAATTGTAGGCATAATCGTACCTATCTTTCCAACATTCTTTGTACCACTCATCATAAGTTGCGTGAGGATAAATTTTTGCTTCAATGCCTTGCGCTTGTAATTCTTGCAAGGTTGCTTGTGTAATTCTCATAAGGCTGTTTGTTTTGTGCGTGGTTTGATATTATCGCCCCACGCTGATTGATGATATTGTTAATTATAATTCGGCTTTGTTTGACGGCTCGCACCGACCATTAAGGTTGCATTACTGCCTTTGCGTTTAACCTCGCCAATCGGCTCAAAATCGCCGTTAGAATAAATCTTGTAACCATACGCCTTTGCGCCTTTGTCGGTGGCGAGCAATTCCTTTGCCGCTTTGACGGAAAAAACCTCGTGCGTTGTACCGTCACTCATTGTTACGATGTACTGCTTCATAATTTTGCCATTTTATTTATTCGTGTCTTTCAAACGCATTTATTATCGTTTGACGCTGCAAAATTACAACACTTATTTAGTATATGCAAATAATTTTGAAAAAATTTTTAGTGTTTTATAGCACTTATTTTCGTACTCTCCACTAATAGACGGAGTTATAACTAAAAATTTTTTATAAATTTTCTGCGTCTAATACACATAATTTGGATTTTTATTACTACTTTTGCACGCAAAACAAATCAAAATTAGATTTTATATGAAAAAGAAATTAACCGATTTGCTCGCTGAAAAGTGCAAAGATTATGGATTGACCTCAAAGGCAATTTCAGACCTCGCCGAACTTGGCAGCGCAAATCTCAAAGAAGATGCCACTGATGAGGACATCGAAAAGCAAGTGAATTTGCTTGTACCGTATGCAAAGTCAATGCAGGCGGAAATCACAAGAAAGGCACAGCAACGGTCATCGAAAAAGGAGCAATCCGAACAAAACGAGGAGGGCAACGAACAAAACGAGGACAAAGGGGGCGATGAGCCTGCGTGGTTTAAGTCTTATCGTGAAGCACAAGAGGCACGATTAACCGCTCTTGAAGCGGAAAATAAAGCCTTGAAAAGCGAAAAGGCACAAAGCACACGCACCGCATTTGTCGCAGCCAAAGGCAAGGAATTGGGCATACCTGATTTTCTTTTGAAGCGTTTGCATTTCGCTGATGAAGCAAAAGAAGCAGACATCGAAAAAGAATTGAAAAGTGTAGCACAAGACTTGGTCACAAACAAACTTGCGCCAAAAGCGCAAACGCAAACGGCAAGCGAACAAAAAGCCCAAATGGTTGAGGCTGCCGAAGAATGGGCTAAATCGTTGCCGGACGCTAAATAAACCACAAACACTAATTAACAAAAACATTAAGCACTATGGCTGTAAATTTCAAGAAAACGCAGTACAAGGGTGATTTTCCTGCAATTTGGCGTGGCGAATGTAAAGTGTTGCCTGGCGGTTTTGCTCCCGTACAAACATTGCCCACGGGCATTGTTGTACATCGTGGAACTCCGCTTTTTGTTGATTTTGACAATATGACTGCCGCAATCGTTAAGGTTGCAAAAGTCGTAGCAGGTGGCACAACGACCGCTCCCCGAGTTGTCAAAGGTACATACCTTGTCGCAGGCGATAGCGTGCTGAAACTTGGCACGGAAACCGCCGTTACCGTTAAGTCGGTTGATACAAGCAATGACGCTTACGATGTTATCACTTTTGACAAAGCCATATCAGGGCTTACCGAGGGTGATTTTCTGCAAGAAGCAAAGGTTGTGGAAAACACAGCGAGCGCATTGTATGATGAGCCAAATGCCATTGTTGCCTCAAATCTTGAGGTTAAAGGCGTTGGCATTCCTACTTTTGACGCTGCATACGATGCAGTTGTATTGAAGAATGTGGCATATCCCGTTCCTGCCGCTTGGTTGAACGGCTTTTGTCTGAAAGCAAATCCTAACATAATCTACATTAAGCAGTAACAATTATGGAACAAGCAATTTATAGTTCAGTATTTGGTGCGCTTGTGGAGAATACGCAGGTGCGCTTTGACGCAATCAGCAAACTGCACAAGCAGTTGTATGATAATGTGATTTTCGAGCAATTTCTTGATTGGGACACTCCGTCTATTGGTCTTGATTTTGAGGAAATCATCGGTCAGTATGGGGTATCAATCGCCGCTCCTACAATCGGCATTGATAGCAAGGAAGCAATCATCGGTTCAGAGGGCTTTGAAACGCTGAAAGAGCAGGTATTCCACCACGCCCTTACTCGTCCGATGACAATTCAAACTTATCGTAAAGTATTGCAGTTGCTCGACAGCAAACGCTTGCCTGATGAGGTCGTGAAGAAAGAGTTGGTAAAGATTATGTTTGGCGATGTTAATACGGTCGTTGATGGCGTATTGGCAAAGATAGATTACATATTCTTGCAACTGCTTTTCAACGAGGGCAAATTCAATTTTGACCAAACAACCAACCCCGAGGGCGGTGTGCGTGGTGTTTATAACATCAATCAGCCGAGCGAGAATATCGGAATCGCTACGAAAGATTGGACGGATGCAAACATTGATAGCGTTGATTGCTTTGAGGACATACAAGCGATTATAGACGCAGCACAAGACAAAGTTACCTTTGGTAAAATTCTTTGCTCGCCTGCGCTTATTTCGTATATGTGCCGCTCAAAGAAAATCAAGCAAATGATTTGGGGAACTGACAAATCCGCTCGTATGGTTCAACTCAAAGACCTTAACGAGTATATGAGTCAAAATTCATTCCCTGAATTTATGCCTATCCGCCGTCAAGTTCGTGTGCAGAACGCACCAAGTGCGCCTGCAATCTCTCCGATTGTTGAAGCCAATATGGTATTCATTCCTGACGGAAAATTGGGTCTTGTTAAAAACGCATACGCAAACAGCGAACTTCGAGAAGAACCAAATGTTGCTTATAGCAATTATGGTCGTGTCCGTGTATCGCAATGGGGCGTTGGCGAAACTCAAAACTCAAATGGTGTTGAATTTACGAAAGCAGAGGTGTATGCAATGCCCGTGATTACAGAAATCAACGGCATTTATACGCTTAAAACTGGCTTTCAGAAAGCATAAAACGATATGACAAACATACAAGTCTTGCGTAATCTTTGCAACGCAATATGTAATACTTTCTATCCTGATGTTGCCGTTTTGCAGTTGTCGCTTTTCAATGAGGGCATTGGAAGCGATGACGAGGCAACGCCCAAAGACGCTACATTACTGCGCTTGGCAATTCGTCTTGTGAAAGGATATGTAGAGAACAGCAAAAGCGAGAATGGCATTAGTCATTCGGTGGACGCTGAAAGAATAAACGAAAGCATTGCTATGTGGTGCAACGATTACAGGCTTGATGTTGATGAGTATCTTATTTCTCGCACAACAATAGAAAGCGGCTCTAATTTGTGGTAATGTATGCGTACAAACGGCTTTTTTCAATACGAGATTTTACCGACAAACGGAAGCGATTTTGACGAGTACGGCAATCCGATTGCTGTTACTGAACTTTCGTATTCTGACAAATGCGAATGTTTAATTAAGACCGTTACCGACAATCGCAAAGGTGTATATGAAGACGGAACATTCAGGCAATCGTCTTACGAGGTTTTGACGGAGCATTCCGACCAATTATTTGATACATTGCGCAAGGTGAAATCCATATTGCTGCATCGTTCAGATGGCGCTAATTCGTCTGCTTTTGATGAAGATTTAGGCGAGTTTGCTATTCAAAGCGTGCAGCCGTTGCTTACCGTTGGTCGTTTGCGTATAATCGTATGAGTGGTAAAGCCTACATAAAAACGCCCCGAGTTTTCGACATCAAGAAGAAGATTGAGGCTGACAGTGCAAAAATAGAAAAAGCGTTGATTGATACGCTTTATTATGTTGGTGAAAGTTGCATAAAAGAAGCACGATACAATGGCGACTACAACGATATAACGGGCAATTTGCGTAGTTCTATCGGTTATGTAGTACTCAAAAATGGTTCAGTCTTAAAGACAAGCAGACCCGAATTGTTTGTTGGTAAAGGCGAGCCGAAAACGAGCGCAAACGGCACGAGCAAACCAAACAACGGTGCGGAGGGGGTAAGGACAATGCGCAAGGCGTTGAAACAACTTGCAGCCGAAGCACCGCAAGGGTTGGTTTTGATTGTTGCAGCAGGTATGAAATACGCAATCTATGTTGAAGCACGATTTGGCAAAAATGTTTTGACATCATCAAAATTGCTTGCCGAACAATTAGTGCCTGACATATTGCGACAATTAGGATTTAGGACAAGATGAAATCAGAAAAAAACATTGAGCGTGATTTGTTTGCTTTTGTAAAAGAAAGCGAACTTGCAGCCGCCGTTAATGGTGATGTTTATCGTTTAGGAACACGCCCCGACAATTCCACCAAAGAAGATATTGTAGTTAAATTCATCAGCGGAACGGACGGGCAAATTCAGCGTGGCATTATTGTGCTTGATGTATATGTGCCTGACATCAAAATCACGAGCGGAAAACTCGTTGAGAATATGCAACGAATTGAGGTGTTGGAAAATCTGATTTATTCTTTCCTACAAGACTGCAACACAACGGAGTATTTATATTCCCTTGACGCTACGCCCAAATCGCTTGAAGCAGAAGAAATAGGGCAGCATTTTATTTATGCGAGAATTGCGTATCAACGAATAAGTGAATAAAGTTTAATTTTTTAATTCTATACGATTATGGCAAAATTGATAATGGCTTGGTCAAAAGTCAAATTAGAGGTTGGCAAGACGGGTGCAGATGACGCTATGGCGACTGATTTGTTTGAATTGGGAGTAATCAAAGACAAATCAACAACTCTTTCTTCCGAGGACGGCGATACTCTTGAAGCAAAAGCAACGGGCGGCGTAGTTGTCGCAAGTGAGGAAAGCGAACCCGTTTTGACTGTTGAAACCACGATTATGGAGCAACCATTTGAAATTCGCAAAAAACTTGGCGGCGCAACCGTTGATGATGACGGCGAATTAGTGGTAAACAGCAACATTATAGACGATGATTACTCTTTCCGTCTAACGCCAAAGAATGCAGGTGCAATGGGTATCAAGGCACGCAAGGCACATTTGAGCATTCGCCCTGCGTATTCAGAGGAAGAGGGTAATTCAACCGTTGTTACACTCAAAATCTTGCAATGCGAAGACGACGAGTTGTATCGTATGTTCAAGGTTGCTGCGCCTGCAACTCCTGAGACTCCTGAGACTCCTGAGACTCCTGAGACTCCTGAGACTCCAGCAAGTGAATAGCGACCTAATCAGTCGTATTTATATTCCGTGATTAAAATGATTTGACGAGTGGAAAGACACCCTTTTTGGTGGGCAGGTAAAACCATAATTATGCCCGTGGCAGACATAGCGGTCAAGGCGTTTTTATAAGGCTGTTTTCGTTTTGATTGGAGTTTGGATTACTCACACGGGAGCAAATTATTTTTATCACAAAATGGAAAATCAATTAACAATAGAACAAAGAGTAGCGAGCGCAATTTTAGAGCGTCCCGTTACTTTTTTTGAGATTGACGGCGTGCGTTATGATATTGCCTCGCCTACAATCGGAACTTTAATCGCTGTTTCCGAAATCATCAGCACATTGCCCGCTATTGATTTCACAAATGATAGTAAAGACATCGTAAAAATCGTTTTGCGAACCGCAAAAGATTATCGTGCGCTTGCTGACATTGTGGCATTGCTCGTATTAGGCGCAAAAAACGCCCCACAATCGCACGAAAATGAAAATACGATAAAATGTACATTCGGACTATTTAAGCGCAGCAAACGCAAGAAAAAAGCGACAAAACACAAAGAATTGGCGCAACTAATACTTGACAATATGCGCCCGTCCGTAATGATGAATATAATTATTAAGCGACTGCGAGATATGGAGGTTGGCGATTTTTTCGCTATTACCACTTCCCTCAAAGAAGCAAACATAATAAAGCCCACGGCGGAGGTGGATTAAACGATAGCATTTGGGCTATCGTTTTGGGTATAACAAAAACGCTGAATTGTAGTGTTGAATATGCGTTGTATGGTATCAGTTATCAAAATGCGTTAATGTATGCAAGGGCAATGCCTATGTATGGTGATGATGACCCAAAAGACAAAGCAAATCCGTTGTATGATGACGCTTTAGACGCAAGCAACCCGAATAATTTTGCACAATATGCAAATGTTGAAGAAGAAATTGTAATAAGACGATGAGCGAAATCCAAAATTATCAAATAGGATTTGATACCACCGAGGTTGAAGCAGGTGGCAAACGCACCGAACAAGTCTTTGCTGACATAGGCAAAGAAGCGGAAGCAACGGGCGACAAAATGAGTAAAATGCTTGCGGCTGCAACCGCAGGCTTTATGTCTTTTTCTGCCGCCAAATCGTTTGTGAGTAAAGTATATGAGGTTCGCTCTGCCTTTCAGGACGCACAAAGCAGTATGGCGGTCTTTCTTGGTTCCGCCGAAAAAGGCACAAAATTCTTCAACGAATTAAAAGATTATGCGTGGTACAATATGTTTGAGTTTACCGATTTGGTAGAAGCAAGCACGCAGTTAATTGCTTTTGGTAATGCAACCGAAGATATAATTCCAATCATTGACCGCCTTTCTAATATCGCAAGTGGAACGAAAAAACCACTTGAAGAATATGTGCAATTATTCAACAAAGCGAAATCAACGGGCAAGGTACAAGCACAAGATTTGCAATCGTGGGCGGCTCACGGCGTAGTGGTTGTTGATGTACTCAAAGAAATGGGCGTTGAGGCTGACCGGTCAAATATCAAATTTGACGACTTGCAAAAGGTGTTGGCGCATTTGACTGACGAGGGCGGGCAATTTGCGGGGCTTATGGAAAGCCAAATGGATAACCTTTCGGCTTCATTTGGTCAGTTGCAAGACGATTGGGCAAATATGCTTAATGAAATCGGCGAAAAGACGCAAGATTTGATGAAAAAGGGCATTGAAATTGGGTCTGCACTGATTGAAAACTACGAAACTATAGGCAAGGTGATTGCGCAGGCAGTTGTGATTTATGGTGCATACAAGACCGCTTTGCTCACAGCGATTGCGATAGAGAAAGTCAAAAAAGGACTTACCCTTGTTGATGAGTACATATCAATGGCAAAAGCATTGGGAACGGCTACCGCAAACCAAATAATGTTTAATACAGCGGCGATGATGAACCCGTATGTATGGATTGCTGTTGCCGTTGCAGGCATTGCCGCACTTGCTGGAACAATCGCTATATGGGGAAACAAATCATCAGAGGTAACAAAGGAAATCGGCGAACAAGAGCAAGCAATCAGGAATGAAACCGACCAAATCAATAATCTTTCGCACAAACTGACCGAAGCCAACACGAGCGAAGCAGAACGCAAAAAAATACTTGCCGAAATCAACAAAATCAATCCCGAAATTTTGAAAGGATTAGATTATGAAGCAGAGGGTTTGCAAGGCGTAATAAATCGCTTGAAAGAATACAACGAGGAACAAGCAAAAAGGGCGGTCGTGGCAGGTTATTCCGACAAAACGAATACCGCCGTGCAGAATGTCAATGAGGCAAAAATCAATTCGAGCAAAGCAAAAGACGATTTGGAAAAATCATTGAATGAGTTATACAATGCCGTTAATAACGGAACGCTCAAAAAAATGGAATATTCAAACGGCAAAGGTATATTCGGCATATACAAGGCGGTTGAATTGACCGATGAAGACAAACAAACAATACTTGCTTCTTTTGATGAGGTAATGAATAATGCAACATTGAGTGTTGAAGAAAAGACTGCCCAAATGCAAAAGATAATGACTGATTTTTCCAAGCAAGGCTCGTTGAGTGGTAATTATTCATATCTAAATTTGCAAACCTCAAACGAAGCGCAAAGATTGTATCAACAAATGAATATCGCCTCTTACAATTTGACCCAAGCAAAAAAAGACGAACAAGCAGCAACCAAAGCACTGACAGAGGCGCAAAACGAGGAACAGGCGGCTATTGAGCGTGCAGGTCTTACGATTGACCAAAACACAAATCAAACCGAGGGCGGTAAAGTCGAATTATCTAAATACAAAGACGAGGTTAAGGCGACCACAAAGAAAATAAAGGAACTTGATGATGTAATCAAACAAATACAAACAAATCCTAATTTTGATTATTCGGGATATGGCGAAAATGCCAATAAAGCACTTGAAGAAGCACGCAAACAGCGTAGCACACAAGCAAGCGCATATAAAAACCTGACGGGCAAAGATTACGACAAAACCGACTATAAAAAGATTGCTGATGATATTCGCAAACGCCGTGAAAAAATGCAACAAGCCATTGATGACGGCGAGATAGCAGCAATGCAAGACGGAATGAGGAAGAAACTTGCTCAGATTGAAAATGACAAGAAAAAGCGCATTGCCGCTATCAATCAAGAAGAACGAGAATTGCAGGCTGCATTGAAAAAGGCAGGTAAAAAGGAAACGGCGCAAGACAAGGCTGATTTCAACACACAGCGAGAGCAAGCAGAAGCAGAAGCAAGCCGAAATCAGCAAAAAGTTGAAGAAGAAAATGCCAAATACATCGCTAATCTATATCGTGAATTAGGCGATGTGTTTGCAAGCGAGGAACAACGCAAAATTGACGAAATCACACGCCGCTATAATGAACAAAGAAAGCAACTCAAAAAAGATGTTGAGGGTGGCACGATTGAGCAAAAAGACTATGATAGTCTTTCAACGCAAATAGATAAGGCGCAAGCCAAGGAGATTGAAGATTTTTGGCTTCAAACATACGGCAATTACTACCAAAAGCGTGAGCAACTGACCACACAATGGGAACAAAAATTAGCCGCTATTCCTGAACAATATAGGACGCAAGCAAAGATACAAATGCAACAAGAAATATCCCAACTTGATATTGAGAAATTCAAGAAAGATATGGATTGGAGCGGTATTTTTGGCAATTTGGGTGAGCAAGCATATTCTTCGCTTGTAACTAACCTTGAAAAGGTGCAATCATATCTTGACGCTAACAAAATGAATTTGGGCGTTGATGAAATCAAAGATTTGCAACAAGCAATCACGCAAATGGAACAAGAAATAAGCAATCGCAATCCGTTTGCAGGTATGCACCTTGCAATGCAGCGTATCAGCCAAACAAAAGACGAGTTAGTAAGTGCGTTGCAAGAGATGGAAACGGCAGAATACGAACTTGCGACCGCTCAACGAGAATACAATGCAGCGAAAGAAGCGGAAGAATTATTGTTGCAACAAATGGACGCAGGCGAAATCGCCACAAATCAAGAAGCGATTGCTGCCGCTTTGGAACGCACGCAAAAAGCGCAAACTGCACTTACGACCGCCGAACAAAAAAGCACCAATGCACAAAAGAAAGTGCAACAAGGGCGCAATTCGCTGACATCATCATATAAGAATTTTGCCAATCAGTTAAGCAAATGTAATTCAACGATACAAAATGTTGGTTCAAATGCTAAAAACCTTGCCGCCGTCTTTTCGCAAGATGTAGGCAACGGCATAGGCAAAGCACTTGATTTTATTGATGAGGTATTAGACGCAACCACCAATGTAATCAGTTCGCTTGCCGATGTAGGTATCAATGTGACCGACAAAATAGAAAAGACGGTTGACGCAGCGGCGCAAGGTATGACGGCAACATCAGCCGCAGGCGCACAATCTATTTCCACAATGGAAAAAGCAAGCGTTATCCTCACGATTATTTCAGCTGCATTGCAAGTCGCAACTGCAATCGCTAATTTATTCACGAGTGACGAAGCACGAGAAAAACGCATAGAGGGTTTGCAACGCCGAATATCCCAATTAAAATGGGAAATGCAAAATATGGACGCTGTAACCTTTTTTGAACAAATAGGCGACCCAATACAGCATACGACTGACCTTTTGCACGAAACTTATAATGCCGTTTATCAACTTTACGATGTATATGACATTTTAGATGGACGAGTAGCAGAAGCAGACGAAGGTATGTTGCAATATGCGAAAGACCAAATGACCAAATACGGATTGATTGGTCAAATCTTGGGCGGACACGAGGGTGCAATGATAGCACTTGCGGCAGGTGCTAAAAAAGTATCGAAAGAATTATCAAATCAGATTGCGCAAGAAAAAGCGTTGAAGCAGACGGCTGAAAAGTTAGCCGATGAATATGCCAAACTTGAATATGCGGCAGGCAAGGCGATAGGTGTAGCGCAATTTGATACGGTGCGCAAACAACTGACGAATTTAGGCGAGCAATCGGCGGCACTTGCAGCGCAGATTGAAGAAGAAAAAAAGGCAAAGCACCCCGATGAAGACAAAATACAAGAATTAGAGCAATCGTTGAAAGAAACCACCTACGAAATGGCAACGACTTTTGACGATATGATAGACGAGATATTTGGCGGCTCGTACAAGGAAATTGCCGAACAATTAGGCGATGCTTTCTTTGAAGCATTCCAAAGTGGCGAAGACGCAGCCGAGGCGTGGGGAAGTAAGGTGCAAGAAATCGTTGGGCAAATTGTCAAAAAAATGCTTATCGCAGAATTTTTGGAACAACCTATTGCAGATATATTCAGCAAGTACAAAAATATGTGGTATGACAGCGAGGGCAATTTTCTTGGTATTCAAAATGTGATTGATACAATGAGCGGACTTACTGATGAGTTAAACGGCGTACAAGACCAATTCTCGCAAATGTATGACGCAATGCCCGAAGATTTGAAAGAATTTTTGACCGACAGCGGGCGAGAGGGGACGGAACGAGGAATTGCGACTGCTTCACAAGATAGCGTTGATGAAAATAATGCACGCCTGACCGTTATTCAAGGGCATACTTATTCGCTTGTAGAGGGTATTGATGAACTTAACCGCACGGGCAATCTTATTCTTGAAAATGTAATGCACATAGCCGACAATTCGGACGAAATAACCAATCGCCTTGAAAATGTAGAAAGCAGGGTAAATCGTGTTTCTGATACCTTGAACGAAATACAGTTGAAAGGCATAAAAATTAAGTCATAATGGACGCAAACACCGACAATCGAACAATTACACAAAGGGCGTATGATGACGCTGTAAAATGCGATGTATGCCCCTTATTCAAAGGAACGGAGAATTTAATAGAGTTAATGCGCTTGCTCAATTCAACGCAAGGCATTGAATTTATGTTGAACAATCCGAATTATCCTATTGAAACCTTACGCCTTGCCAAACCTTATAATGTTGAGCGATTTGGCGTATATATAGACGCAGGCGATATTGTTTTACACAATCCACAGCGTAAAATTTTGCTCATCGGCAACACAAATGCCACAATCAGGATTGATGAGGCGCACCGTTGCCGTGTTGGCATTATCAAAGGCGCAAAAGCCGACATAACAGCGTGCAATTATGCGTGTGTATTTGTTAGCGCAGAAAACAAATCGCAATACACCACACATCAATACGACCGTGCAATAATCAAATGAAAAATGAATTGTACATAGACGGGCAAGGAGCAAGCAATTTTGGCGTACATCTGCAACAATATGGGCTGAAACAATTAGTCCAAATGCCTGCTTTTAAGTCTATTGATACAACGGATTGGGCGGAAGAAGATGGCATAGAAGCCGACTTGTCAAATCCCGTGCTGAACAATCGCAAAATACAACTGCAATTTGCGATTGAGGATTATTTTCTGACGCAAGATTTCTTTGACTTGCTCAATGACAGTTCAAAGCACACATACACATTTACGCCGCTTCAAAAGTCATACGATTTGCGAGTTGTTAATTGCACCACATTCAGCATAGGGCGCAATCTTGGCAAATTCACCATAACATTGAACGATGACGAGCCGCAAATCCCAATCGGTCAGCCTTATGCGCTTGGCGCAAGCGAGGTAAAGCAACGATTGATTGAGATTGACAATATAGATTTTTCGCAATTCGGTGTGTTTATTCTCAAAGGAACGATTGATGAAATCGTTAAATTGGGCACGATGAAAACTGCGCTTACGGTCAATTCAAAGCGAGTGCCAGGAGTAATTTATGACAGCGGACAAGCACCACGCCGCAAAACACGAGATATAAAACTCAAACTGCTTATTGACGCTCCAAATATCAATGTGTTTTGGGAACGGTGGTACGCATTATTTGCAACCATTCTTGCCGCAGGCGAGCATACGCTTTATAGCAGTCAAGCGATGATGAGTTGCGTATGTTATTACAAAAGCAATACAGTGAGCAAATTTGATGTGCTTACCAATGGGCGTGTATGGTGCGAATTTACTTTGACATTGACCGTTATCAAATCAGAAACTACGATACCGCAAGACACATTGCTTGCAACTGAAAGCGGCGAGATAGTCATCGTTGATACACATACAGCAATCATAATAGAAAATTAAGATATTATGCCACAACTACAAACAAAGAAAATATCAGAATTAGCCGAAGCGCAATCGTATAACGGATTGCGAATACTCGCAACTGATAGCAATAATACAAGTAAGCGTTTTGCGTTTGGTTCATACGCTGACAATGTGCAAAAATTGTTAGATAAACTTGCTACGACCGATGAAGAATTGGCAAAAGCGGTTGAGTTGTTAGCGCAAAAAGAGCCTGAAAAAAAGGAAATAATAACAGTTGTAACTTGCGCAGATACATTTCCCGACATTACGCAATTATCAGAGGGTGATAAGTTTATTTTTACGGGCGATATGTGCTTGTATGAAATAGACGAGTATCAAGACGAGCGAATAATCGAAGCAGACGCAAATGCGCTTTACAAAACCGCCGATACGCTTGAATTATATTTGTGGGACGGCACGCAATTTATAAAAGTCAGCAACGAAGAAACCATTATTGTTGATGATACGATTTATATTGGTGCTGAATTTCAAGCAGCAATAGTCGGTTGTACTCCGCAAGTTGAATATGGAGCACACCCGGTAGTTGTTATGAAACACACGGAAAGTGATGTTGTGCTTACACATCATACGGGCGCAAGCAAACTTCTTTTCGCAAAATGGGTAAGGGATAAACTTAAATTAGGTTTGGCTGAAGCAAAAAGGCTTGTTGATAACATCAACACTACACCTATAAATTTGAGCGATTACAATTATTCTTTGACTGATGATGACAAACAATTATTTGTTTTGATAGGAGTAACCTATACGGGCGGCGTGTTTGATACATTGACAGCAACATATACATTAGTCAAAATTTCGGACACCGAATTGTATCTCTCCAATCGTAATGGGTGGAGCGATTTGGCTTTTCTTCCCAATAGCGTGCCGCCAATCGGCAAAACATTGAAAGATATATGGAATTGGCACGAATATGAGTACAAGGGACACACTCACACATCAGACGAAATAGAAGATTTTAATGAAGCGGTTGCTGCATTATTGCCGGACAAAAACAATTCGGAAAAAGATGTGATTGAGGTCGAAAATGAGGCAGTATTATATGATATTGAAGACCCACAATCGGAAACTATTTATATTACTGCCGATGAGAATAAATTATTCATTTGGGACGGTGAAAGGTTTATTGATGTAACCAATAGCGCAAGCGGAAATACTATATATGTGCGCACCTTAAGCGAATTGCTAAATATGACGCTCACACAAAGCGGAATATACACAGTTTGCGTTATACTTACATCGCTTGCAGGTGGTCGCACAACAAATTATACGCTTGTGGTAAACACCACAACAAGCCGCGCAAGAAAAACATCAACACAATCTTTGTTTTTGTCAAGCAAGGACGGTTGGGCAGATGTGATTATTGACGAAGACGGCAATAAATCGTGGAATTGGCATTATTACGCTTATCAATCGGACGAGGGCGAGGTATTAGAGTATGCAACGGAAAGCGATGTTGAAATGTACGAGCCATTGCCGTCTGATATGGTCACGGAAATAGTAAACGGCGAATTTGACCCGTCCGATATAGTTCAGTTTACGGGTACATCGCAATATAGAGCAATGACCCAAGCAGAAGTTAAAGCAATCGTACAATCTGCTTTTGCAGATTAACAATAAATCAAACAACAAAAATATAAAAGATTATGGCACAACCAATCGTAACACCTGAAAACTTGGCGCAAGCCGTTCAAGAAATCAAAGAAACCGCTGGCGGTGGCAGCGGCGATAGTAATTATGTACAGATACTCGCTTACCTCTCTAACCGTGAAGACGGAGAGACGCAACGTCTGTATTTAGGCATTGACCCATCGCTTGATTTGACGGGCATAACATTGCAGTTCGGGCGGTCAAATAAAGTGTACGACCGTGATGTAGAGCGTAAAGAGAATCAATTACCACCTTTGTATCATAAAGGCTGGCATCAAGTGTGGGCTATTCCACAAGGCGACAAAATACCGCTTTTCAACGAATTGCACTTGAAATCAAAATGGATAGATTACAACGGTAGAGCCTTGTATGAGGTTACAAGTGGCGATTATGACAGTTTCATTGACTTCCTCACTGATGACGAGGATAACACTACGGGTTATCAAAGCAAAGACAGCGAGGGGGATATGTTTGATGTTACCCGTGATAGGATCGTTGCTAATGCCCGTTGTGGTATTTGTCTTGTGCGAGATGGCGAAATTATCAGTAACTACGCCACCTTCGGCGGCGTGTATGACCAAGACGATGAATTCCACCTGCGCAAGTAACCCTATAAAACAATATTGCTCGGTGTTATACTCCGAGCAAAGAGACGCAGATTAAATCTGCACTAACGACTTTCCATTCAATGGTAGTCGCTGCAAAAGTACAACAATTATTTGAATTGACAAAGATATATGGCAGAAAAAGATAAAATAATTCGCAAAAGCGTTTTGGATAAGGCATTAAACGAATTGCGAGAGGTTTTGCTTTTCTTGACAAATCGCAAAATCAAAGTTGCGAAAAAGGAATTGCGAGCCGAACAAGAAGCGTATGCGCAAACTGTTACTGCCGATAAAAACAATTTGCAAAGTCAAATCAATACTCTTTCCGCCAACATTCGGAATCAAGCAAACAAACACGAAGCATTGGTGCTTGATATTGATGACCGTGAAAGCGTGATTGTATATGCGCTTGCTTTATTGCATTATGCTGTTGGCGCAAATGAATGGGGAAAGATAGAATTTGACGGCACAAATTACCTTGACGGCATAGATAACATAAAAGACGCACTAATAACCCTTGATGAACAAATCGCAAATCTTTAATCATTATGGCAATAAGAAAAGTAAATACATTCAAAACGGAATCGGATTTCTTTCCGCTCAAACGCTCATTACCATACCCGTCCATTTCACACATCAAAGAAACGGGCGAAACTTATTTTGCAACACCTTATAGGCTTTCAAATGTAGGCGACATTGTTTTGTATGATGATGAAGACGGAGAAAGAATTTATGTGTATCATACGGAATATAACGCCGAAAAATATCCGCTTGAAAGATACATACCTATTGGCGTAGTTGTAATTCCTGAACGCTTTACGCCTGACGGGCAAGCACGAATGATGAGCCTTGTAAATATGGATTGCACAAATCCAAGCAACGGCAAGGCAAGTAATAACAGCAAACGAGAAAATCGCACGATTGATAACAATGGCGATTGGGCGGACGATATTTATATAAAATGGGGTGCATATCACAATCCTAATTGGGTCACTCGTGATATTGAGGAATTACCGAATTATGGCGATAGTTCACGGGCGCAAAAAGCAGTATTGCCAAGCGGCAATTATCACGGCAATAGTTTTAATTACGGTTATTTGCCAAGCGACAAATTCACGAAGAAAGGATTTGCAAATTATGCCGACCCACTCACGGCGTGGGTAGAATGGGCAGACGAAACTACATTTGCACCAGGCCCATATACCAAGCGTTGGGATTTCTTTGACAAATTCGGCGAGGGAGTATCAAAAGGCAGTATGTTGTCTGATATGGACGGTTCGCACAATACTGATGTTTTGATAAACGAAGAACAATATCAGCCAAATTGGGAAACGGACGAACGAATAGAAAATTGGTATTATGAAGACTATTTGTATCATTTTCCTGCCGCTTTGTGTTGTCGCAGATTTATGACGGCTGACACATCGCAAGGCGATTGGTATTTGCCTGCTATGGGAGAATTAGCATTTTTAATGCCTCGGTGGAACATTATACAATCAGCATTAAAAGCCGTGCAGAGAGTTAGTGCGTCCGTTGCTGTCCCGTTGGACGAGAACAACAATTATTGGTCGTCATCAGAGTATAGTCAGAACAACGCGTACAGCTTGCTCTCAGGCAATGGCTACTTGAACATCGTCAATAAGGACGACTATCTTTTGGTTCGGGCGTTCTGCCTGCTTCCCCGCATTTAATCTTGAAACCTTTTAATCAACCGCTTGCGTCTGCACGCAAGCGGTCGGGAATATAAATAAATTTATTTAATTATGGAACAAACAAAAACAAACACAAAACACGGACAAAAGCCCGTAATCAGAAAAGAAAGACCAATCACCGATACTTTGTTATACAAACAAAGCGAAGATTTTTTGCGTGAGGTGGTAGGCGTAATTGAAAATATGCACAAACGCAATTTGCCAATTTATGGAACGCCGATGTGTGAAGCGATACGAGAAGCGAGGGTAAATTTTCGCATTTCGTATCTGCGAAATCATAACGACAAAGATATGAAAGCAGATTTGATGTTTGAAGCGGTCAAACAATATGCAATCGTTGATGAATTGATACAAGAATGGTTTGCGGTCGGAATTATCAACGGCAAAAAGCACGCTCGCTTGTCCGTTTTGATTGGCGCAATGATTGAGGGCGCAAATAAATTGTACGAAAGTTATCGAAACCGACAAACGGAAATTGGATTTAAGTAAATCATAAAAGCGGACGATAGCCTGCATATCATTACTATTTCGCAAGAGAAATAATGTAGTAGTTATCAACAAATTTTAGATTAAATGGGTGGCACACTCTCACTATAAGGATACTTATACGATAGTATAACGATAGGGGAGTAATGACGATATAAAATATCGCAAGATGTCACTAATTCCGTTGCTGTCCCGTTGGACGAGAACAACAATTATTGGTCGTCATCAGAGTATAGTCAGAACAACGCATACAACTTGAACTCAAACAATGGCAACTTGAACAACAACAATAAGAACAACAATCTTTTGGTTCGGGCGTTCTGCCTGCTTCCCCGCATTTGGTTTAGTTGGTTAATGCAAATCGTCTGCTTTTATTTATATTGCAATATGTTAGTTGAATACGAAGAATTATATAATGCTTATTTGGATTGTCGCAAACACAAGCGCAGTTCTGCGAATTGTCAGCAGTTTGAAATTGACCGCACACGCAATTTGTGGCGATTGTGGAAAGACTTAAATAGCGGCAAATATGAAATTGGGCGGTCAATCGCTTTTATTGTACATCACCCCAAAGATAGAGAGGTATTTGCGGCTGATTTTCGTGACCGCATTGTACATCATTTGATTATTCGCCGAATAGAAAAATTGCTTGAAGATGAATTTATCGCTGATAGTTATTCTTGTCGCAAAAAGAAAGGTACTTTGTATGGCATAAAGCGTTGCGAAATGTATATGCGCCAAATCAGCGAAAATTACACAAAAGACGCATATATCCTAAAAGGTGATTTGCGCTCGTTCTTTATGACGATTGACATACGCAAGATGTATGATACCATTTGCAATTTGCTTGAAACACGAGGTAATTTTGACGCTGATACGCTTGATTTCCTGAAACACACAATAAAGCAAATCGCTTTCAATCGCCCACAAACAAATTGCATACTCAAACAAAGTCCCAAAGAATGGGATTGTTTGCCTCGTAGTAAAAGTTTATTCTATTGCGACCCGTGGCACGGTTTGCCAATCGGCAACCTTACAAGTCAGATATTTGCCAATCTATTTATGTCTGATTTTGACCACTATGTTACGCATAATTTAGGATTTCGTGCGTATGGGCGATATGTTGATGATTTTTATATCATCAGTCGTTCAAAAGAAGACATAAAACGAGCATTGCCGCTTATTCGTGCTTCCCTTAACAAGAAAGGCGTATCATTACACCCTGACAAAATCTATTTTCAAAGCGTACATAAAGGCGTGCTATTTTTAGGTCAAATCATTAAGCCGTTTGGGCGTATGGTAAAACGCCAAACAATGGGCAATTTATATATTCGTCTGCACTCATTTTACAATTTCTTTGCTTGGCACGAAGCACATAATAAATTGCTGAATGATGACGATTTAGAATATATGATAAGTAGCATAAATTCGTATTACGGCTATTTACGCCAGGCACGCAATTTCAAAACACGAAAGCAAATAGCGAAATCAGCGTTATTGAAACCACTTCTTGCTTACGCTCATTTTGATGTATGCTATAATAAACTAATCAAAAACAAAATATACATCGGCAGCCACAAACATATTAACAAACATTTCAATCGTAAAACAAAATGAATACTCTTTTATTTATTCCTGCACTTTTGGCAGGCGACATCAACGCTTTTATGGTCAAAGTCGCTGTTGTTATCTTGCTTTGGCTCGTAGTAATCGCGGCAAGCATTTTTGACCTTATCACGGGCATTGCAGCCTCACGCCGCACGGGACAAAAACGCACTACATCGTGGGGATTGCGCCGCACACTTTCAAAAGATTTGCAGTACATCGCTTTATTGTTTGCTTTCCTTTTGATTGATATTATTCTTTCGTTCCTTTCGCCGTATGTGGCAATTTTTAATGTACCCATTTGCTCCATCATTATTGCAAGTGGAGAAACTATTATTGAAGCCATAAGCATTGCAGAAAACACACGCAAGGGAAAAAATAAGGAACAAGACAAGATAGACGATATTCAGCAATTTGCGCTATCAGTCGTTGATACGCTCGGCAGCGAGAAAGCAAAGCAATACCTTGAAGCCGTGCAAAAATATGTTGAACAAAAGAAATCTTAATTTTCTGTTATGATTGATTTATATCTTCCCGACAGCACAATCCTTTCCGTGCAAGAAAGTGATACAAGTTTTATGCAGCAAGAGTTAATGGGCGAACATACGCTAACGCTCATTTTCTCGTTGCCTAAATATGCCGACATTCCAGAGGGTACATATTGCTATTTTATGGGGCAACGATTTACGCTAAATCAGCCTTTTGCATTGAAGAAAAATGCAGTGCGCAATCTTGAATATACCCTCAATATGGAAGCCGAATATGCAAAGGCGAAACGCTACAAACTGCGTAACACCGTGGATAAACGCCTCCAATTTTCAATGTGCGCAAAGCCTCACGAGTTTTTAGAAACAATCGTAGATAATATGAATATGCGAGATAGCGATTGGATTATCGGCGATTGTATCGAAGCAACCGAGCGCACCATTGAATTTGACCACGCATTTTTGCTTGACGCTCTGCAAATGATAGCAGACGAATTTAACACCGAATGGGAAATTGTCGGAAAGAAAATCAGTCTTGGGAAAGTTGAGTATTTCAAAAACGACCCACTGCCACTCTCATACGGGCGTGGCAATGGGTTTTGTCCCGGCGTTGGGCGCACCAATGATGATGACAAAAAAGCCGTTGATGTGCTTTTTGTTCAAGGTGGCGACCGTAACATTGACCGTTCTATTTATGGTTCAAAATGCCTGCTTTTGCCTAAATCGCAAACGCTCGTATATGACGGCAAAGAATATGTATCAGACGCTGACGGATTGAGCATACAGCGCAAAGGAAAAGCAATAACAGCGGCAAGCAACGAAGATAGCCTTGATTGTTCCGAAATATACCCCTCTCGTGTGGGCGAGGTTACGAGCGTTGAAATACCTAATGCTGAAAAGAATTTCTATGACATCATAGACAATACTATACCTGACAATCTCAATTATAATGATTACATCATTGCAGGCGAAAGCATAACAATTCGCTTTCAATCGGGTATGCTTTCCGCTCTTGGCGTTGATTTTGACCTCAAATACAAACATTCGGAAAGACGCTTTGAACTCGTACCACAAGAGATTGACGGCGAGATTATGCCTAACGAAATATACAAACCACGAATAGGCGACAAATACGCTATCTTCGGTTGTATGTTACCCGAAGCGTATTATTGCGACAATGCAACACAAACGGGCGCAAGTTGGGATATGTTCCGTGAGGGTGCGAAATATCTTGCAGAACACGAGGTGCAAGGTTTTACATTCACTGGCGAATTACAAGGCAAATACGCAAAAGAGAATTGGCTTAAAATCGGTGGTCGGCTTATGGTTGGCTCATACATTCATTTTACCGACAATCAATTTGCATCTGACGGTGTAGATATTCGCATTACGGGCATTAAGCAATATATGCACTCGCCTTATTCACCTACAATAGAATTGTCTAACACGGTAAAAGCGGCTTCATTCTCAACTGAATTACAACAAATCGAAGCGGAAAAAGTCGCTATTGAAGAACGATATAAAGATAGTATCAATTTCACAAAACGCACATTCAGGGATGCCCGTGAACTAATGGAAGCCTTGCAAAATGCAATGCTCGAGGGATTTTCAGAGCGCATTTCGCCCCTCGCAATTCAGACAATGCAAATGCTTGTGGGCGATGAAAGTCTGCAATTTCGCTTTGTCAATGGGCTTGTATCAGAACCCGTACCCGTGCAATATAACATCGTGTGGGACAATAACGCAAAGCAACTTGTTTGTTCTATTGCTTACATTCAACATCTCACATTAGGAATAAACACACTTGCCGCAAGTCACGAAGCAAGCGAATATAAACTTTGGCACATACCTGAATATCGCTCTCCCGTGCTTGACCAAATCAGCAAGTATTATTACTTATATGCCAAATGCTCAAAGACGGCGCAAACGGGCGAATTTGTTTTGTCAGAATCAGGCATAGGATTGGAAGCGGTCAGCGGTTATTATCATTTGCTCGTTGGCATACTCAATAGCGAATACGAGGGCGACCGTTCATTCGTTACTTTGTATGGTTTTACCGAAATACTCCCAGGGCGTATCACGACCGACAAAATTATATCACAAGACGGCAATTCGTGGTTTGACCTCGTGCAAAACGCTTTCAAACTCGGTAATTCGCTAACATATCAAAACGGCGTTCTGACAATAGCAAGTGTCAGCGATTTGCGAGCGGCAATAAGCACATTGAATGACAGAGTGGACGGATTGGATTTGGGCGATATTGGCGGCGCAAATTTATTTCGTGATTGGTGGGCTGATTGGGGATTTCAAACAAGCGGTTATTCCGATTGGGATAAATCACTTCTGCGTTCTGACGATTTAGAGGACGGACATTATATTTTGTCAGGCAAGGCGTATTCTCTTAATGGTGGTTATAACATTTCAATATATGACAGTAATAACAATCTTATTCAAACACTCAAATCACGCTCGGATTTAAGCAGTCTTTCTTCATCAGCCACACGCACAAATCTTGTTACAATGAATGTTGGCGGTGATTTGTCTTGCGAATTTGATATTAAAACATCCGAATTAGGCGGTGTTGCCCCATATTATATCGCTGCCACCCCGCAATATGCATGGCAAAGTGGATTATATAAAATGTACCTTGATAAAATTATGTTACAAAAAGGTAGTATTGCGACCGCTTATCAACCTTACACGGGATTAGTTGCGCAATCATTATACGGTTCAGTCGATATTGTCGGCGGTATGGTATTGGGCAGTACGATATTGCTTAAAGATGCGAATAATGTTGTATATTCAGGTTGGACGGGATTGTATGGAAATTTTGTTGATAGCACGAATGGCAAAAACATTGTATTTTGGTCGGGAGGTACAATCGCTGAAGCAAGGGCGGGAACTGCAAAATATATGCTTTATTCGGACGGTACAATTAAAATCGCAAATGGTAAAATCTTACTTAACGCTGACGGGTCAGGGCAACTTGCAAACGGCAAAATGACTTGGACTGCCGCAGGGTACATTTCAATAGGAAATGGAAATCTGACCGTTGATACATCAGGGAATATAATTGCCAATAATGGCACTTTTAATAATGGCATTTTCAAAGGGACTTTGCAGGCTGAAAAAGGCATTATATTCGGCGCAAAAACTATAACCACAGCATATACGATAACCATAGCAGATGTTCTTATCGTATATAATGGAGATGGCGGTGTAAATATCAAATTGCCAAGTTCACCAAATGCTGGTCAGCAACTTATAATCAGGCATAATACAAATGGCGCATCGCATGGTTTATATATCGAAGCACAAGGAACACATAAAATAATACCGGGCAGTGATGACGCACCGGGTTATAATGACGGTGCTGGTGGAAAATACTATACTTTGTCATCGGGCGATTCTATCACATTGGTATATGCAAACGGATATTGGTATGCAACATCAAAATACTAATTTATAACATTATGAACCGACAACAAATTTTAACTGAAATCAAGCAGTATTTCAACATCAAAGAATTAGTGTGCAATCACACTTATGCAAAATTCGGTGAGCGTGCGTGGCAATTTCTTGACACCAACTATTTGCACGCATTGTTAATTGTTAGGCGTGATATTCTCAAAGCACCGATGATTTGCAATTACGGCTCATCATTCCAAAGGGGCTTGCGTTGCAATATGTGTGAAATGGTCAAAGGCAAAAAGGCAATTTATCTTTCAGCACACATTCTCGGCAAAGCAGGTGATTTCACTATTTCAGGAATAACCGCCGAAGAAGCACGCCAAAAAATCAAAGCAAATACTCATTTATTGCCTTGCAACATTCGACTTGAAGCCGATGTTAATTGGTTGCATTTAGATGTTATTCCACAATCAGGCGTAACAAGTAAAGTTTATTTCTTCAAACCATAATCAGTATGAAATCAAATAACGATTGGTTACAACGCCAAAACAAAATCAATTACGCATACATCATCAGTCTGCTTGTTGTTTGTGTCTTTGCAATGATTATTATTGCGCTCACCTCGTGCAAATCACGAAAGCCGCTTGTATCAACACAAACAAACACCAACCGCACATCATTAACTGAACGCTACGACAGCGCACACACTATTTCAGGCGATAGCGCACAAGCGAAATTGCTTTTGCGTTGTGATAGTCTTGGCAATGTATATTTGTCTGAACTGCACACCGAACAAGGCAGGCGCATAAATGTAGAATTGCAACTGCGAGGCTTGCAAAATCAGTTAGACAGCGCATTATCGCAATCGCCTAAAATTATATATCGCAATACTCCAATGCTGATTGATGTTGATTGCAAAGAAGATAGTTTTGAGGTGGTCATTCGTGGCTTGCGTGAGCGAATAGCATATTATGAACAAAAAGACGAGCAACAAACAATCATTCAAAAAGTCGTGCCTGATTATTACAAATTCTGCGCTCGTGGCTTTTATTCGTTGCTCGCCTTGGTACTTATTGCACTTGCTTTGCTCATTTGGAAAAATTGGGCAAAGATAGCGGCGTGGTTCATTAAGATGTATGCTAAACTGAAATTGTTTTAACGCTGATTTCGTGCGCTACAATCAACAGCAATTACTAAATCATATATTTATATGCCTACGCCCAAAACACAACGAAAAACAACAAGCAAACAAGCGGCAGTCGCAAACAACATTTGCGACAACTGCAAGCACGGCACTTGGCACGATGTACAATGGAATAGAAGCACGATTGACGGCAAGCCCATAACATTGCGCTGTCCGTTCTATCATAACGGCTCTATTGGCATTATTCGTGGTACGCCTGCTTGTGCAAATTTCGCTTCACGCTAACCAAATAATAGCGCAATCGTTTTTATTGTTCCATTTTTGATTGCGCCATTGTCAAGGGCGGTTCAACTGATTATTGACCGCCTTTGTTTTTTTTGCTTATATCAACACCATATTTGAGTAACAAAATCAACGCACAAAATAATTAAAAACACCTCAAATAATATGGCACGAAATTTGTAGTACATTTGTTGGGTTTTTGGCAGTTATTTGTACGATTTTTTAGCACTTTTGCCACTAAATTGTTACTCGCTCTCTGCCAAACCTTATAAACAAAGCAATCTTTAATTTATGGACATTAAGGTAAAGAAAGAAGAAAAAGAATAGCAATCTAAAACAATATCGGATATGAAATCAGTATATATTGTATTCAATCAAGCAAATACGGAGCGTGTGGAATACATGCTCGACCGGCTGAATATCAATGGATTTACATTTTTTGAACAAGTACAGGGTCGCGGCACCAATGGCGGTGAGCCGCATCGCGGCACGCACGCATGGCCGGAAATGAACTCCGCCATGATGTGCGTAGTAGAAGACGAACAAGTACCCGGACTATTAGAAGCCATACAAAAACTCGACCTTCGAAATCCTGCAGTCGGTGTCAAAGCCTTCGTCTGGAATATAGAACAGATGGTATAGAAAAAGACCCTCACGGGTCTTTTTCTATATTGCATATTCAAACTTCTATTGATTAATCCACCGCATGAAGTCGTTGGTGCGAACGCGTGAAACAAATATATCCTCGTCATACTTAGGTTCAAGAGTTATCTTCAACCGACCGCTAAAATGCTTGTTGACAATCTTGATAGAATCTATGTGAGTAATACATGCGCGTGAGATACGGAAAAACTGCAACGGATCGAGTATTGTCTCTATCATATCAAGCGACTGGTCAATAATATACGACTTCCCTTCATGATTGATGAGGTAAGTCGTTTTGTCCTTTGACATAAAATAGGCAACATCCTCAATCTTGATTATCAAAATACGGTCGCCAATCTTTATGACAAAACGCTGCTTATAGGTATTTTGTGTTGCCGGAGCAAACAAACTCCTGAACTTTTCAACTGAACCTCGCTCGTTGGGCGAGGCGAGGCAACGCGATACGGCTGAAAGCAGTGCGTCCTTGTCAATAGGTTTGAGCAGATAGTCAACACTATGCACTTTGAAAGCCTTAATTGCATAATTATCGTATGCCGTAGTAATAATCACTTTCGAAGTAACATCAACTTTTTTGAATATCTCAAAACATGTACCGTCAGACAACTCCACGTCCATAAAGATTATGTCCGCATCGTTCTTGGGATTTTTAAGCCATTCCACAGAAGAACTGACGGAATCGGCTTCACCGACAAACTCCACATCATCAAAACTCTGTTTGAGAATACGCTTCAAATTGATTTGCGCAGGAATCTCATCTTCAATAATAAATACTTTCATACTATCGGCAGTTTGACAATAAATTCTTTTTCATCCATAAATATCCCCACCTCACGTCCGGTAATATCCTTATACCGCGCTTGGATATTGTTCAGCCCCACATTCATCGAGTCATCAATAGTTAATCTGAGTTGGATATTATTAATCACTATCAGCCAACCGTCCTCGACTTTAATCTGAATAGTCAGCGGCTCGGACTTACTCACCACATTATGCTTGATAGCATTTTCAACTAACATCTGAAGCCCGCAGGGAATAATCAGCCTGTCTATATACTCATCAGGCACATCTACCTGAAAGTCAATCCCTTCGGGGAAGCGAACTTTTAGCAGGTCAACATAATGTTTCACAAACAGCAGTTCCTCCTCTATAGTCACCAACTCGGCATCATTAGTCTGTAAAAAATAGCGATAAACGCTTGCCAACTTTTTTATATACTCGCTGGCACGATCATTCTCGTTGCTCTGCACCAAATAATCCAGCATATTCAGACTATTGAAAAGAAAATGCGGATTAACCTGCTCCTTGAGTTTGTAGTATTGATACTCGGCTTTACGTTTGTTAAGTCGCTCGTTATAAACTGATTCACGCACTCTCAACGCATAAAACACAATATCCAAAATGACTATCAAAAAAGCATTAAAGAGAAATAAACTCAACAATGAGAACAGATAATAGTAGCCCCCAAATGCAATATCGTGCTTTAGAAACTCCGGATAGTCAAGTATCAAAGCACCTATAGCCGACACCAAAAACATCAAAGCTATATCAGACAAAAACCTTGCAAGGGAATTTTGACCGTAGGGTTGCATTTTGCTCAATACCCACACACCGATGGTATCCAATATTATAGAAAGCAACAATACAATTATATTACCTACAAACGATTGAAATACATCGGACACCTGAAAACCATACCTGACTATAAGTGACTGAAAGATATCAAAATATAGGATTCTAAACAGAAATACGACTACAACAATCAGGCTTATAATCAATATGTCATTTTTGCGGATATTACTCATCTCTGATTGTCCGGATATTCTCTTGGCTGAATCTTTGTGGCTACAAGATATGTTGTCCACCCTACTAATTCGGTTACTAATATAGTCATTATAACATTGGCATTGTCATGCATAAATCCTGTACAATATTTTGTTATCAACTCTCCGCCTTTTGTACCGATAAAAAAACCCGCAAAGCAAAACATCAAAGCCAACACAGCCGACAGGTCATACGGGAATTTGTTCAAGCGCGCAACAATGATAATCAGTAATACGGTCAGAATGGTTAGAGGTATTTCATCGGGAACAGACCAAAACTTGAACAACACAACAACCAAGGCATGCGCCAAGGCGAAAAGGTGTATCAATACGTTGGCAAGTAAAAATTTGTTTTTTGTCAATTGAGCCATAACACAACAATTTACCTGCAAAAATAGACAATAATTTTCAATTTTACAAAGATTTTTGAAATTTTTATTGATATAAGATATATTTTTTAGTAATTTTGCAGAGATTTATAATAGACTAAACCATGATATTATCCGAACTTTTTCAAACCATTACTTCCGAACCATTGCTTGAATCGGTTCAGTTGGGAGCTTCCGGTTCCAATCGCCGTTACTACAGACTAAAGAGTGCCGGCTTGAGCGTAATTGGTGTTGAGGGTGCAAGCGCAGAGGAGAACAATGCCTTTATCTATATGGCAAACCATTTCAAGAGCAAGGGCTTGCGCGTGCCTAAGATTCTTGCTGTAAGCAACGACCAAATGAACTATTTGCAGGAAGACCTCGGCGATACACTGCTGTTCGATTATATAGCCGAAGGACGGGCTACAGGCGAATTTAGCGAATGGGAGAAAAATATGCTCCGCAAAACAATGCGCTGCCTTGCACAAATTCAAACTATTGGTGCGCAAGACTTCGATTTCTCACAATGTTACCCGCAACCGGAATTTAATGAAAGATCAATACTTTGGGATCTCAACTATTTCAAATACTGCTTCCTGAAAACCACAGGATTGGAGTTTCAGGAAAACCGACTCGAAGACGATTTCAGCAAATTTACGCAGATCCTGCTCCGTTCGCAAACTGATACATTCATGTATCGCGACTTCCAGAGCCGTAATGTAATGATTTACAATAACGAACCTTATTTTATTGATTTTCAGGGCGGCAGACGCGGTCCTTTCTATTATGATGTCGCCTCCTTCCTTTGGCAGGCACGCGCCCATTACTCCGCCGATGTGCGCAACGAACTTATCGATGTATATCTCAACGAATTGCAAAAATTCCGCACCATAAATCGTTCCGAGTTTAATACCACTCTCCGTCATTTCGTCCTGTTCCGCACTTTGCAGGTTCTCGGGGCATACGGATTCAGAGGTTATTATGAGAAGAAACCTCATTTTCTGAAGAGCATTCCCGACGCACTTGACAACCTGCGCCTTATCCTAAAGGACAATTCCGATGAATATCCCTACCTTACCGATGTGCTGCGACAAATGACCGAACTCAAACAGTTCAACGAAATAAAAACGCACAAACCATTAGTTGTTACCATCTATAGTTTTTCTTACAAAAAAGGTATTCCCAATGATGACTCCGGCAATGGCGGCGGCTTCGTATTCGATTGTCGCGCAATTAACAATCCGGGAAAATACGACCGATATGCCAATCTTAACGGGATGGACCAACCCGTTATCGACTTCCTCGAACAAGACGGCGAGATTCTGACATTCCTTGACCATTGTTATGCACTTGTTGACGCAAGTGTCAACCGATACATCAAACGCGGTTTCCAAAGTCTTATGGTATCGTTCGGCTGCACCGGCGGGCAACATCGTTCTGTCTATGCAGCACAAAAAACGGCAGAACATATCCGCCGCAAATTCGGTATTGAAGTCCGCCTTATCCACCGCGAACAGAAGAATTAACAATGAGATATCCGAAATCTAAATACTGAATCAACGCAAACACACGGAATATTACTGAATATGAGAGCTATGATTTTTGCTGCGGGATTAGGAACACGCCTTAAACCGCTCACCGACACACAACCTAAAGCCCTAATAGAAATAGGCGGTCAGACACTCCTTGAACGCCTGATTGTCAAACTACGCAATGCCGGTATCAACGATATCGTGGTTAATGTACATCATTTCCCCGATATGATTATCAACTACCTTAATGCCAACAACGGCTTCGGTACCAATTGGGCAGTATCTGATGAGCGCGACCGGCTCTTGGAAACCGGCGGCGGGCTTAAAAAAGCTCAACCCCTACTCTCCGACTGTTGTGAACCTATCTTGGTTCACAACGTGGACATCATCTCCAACCTTGATTTTCAGCAACTTATCAATGCCCATCAACCCGACCGACTCGCCACACTCGTGGTCAGCCGTCGTGACACACAACGCTATTTTCTCTTCGACAATAACCTCCGCCTCTGCGGATGGACCAACAAAGCCACAGGCGAAATCCGTCCTAATGACACAACAGTAAATAACAAAATCGTCAATGAACTGGCCTTTTCCGGCATTCAGGTTGTCAGTCAGCGGATATTCAATGAGATGGCAGACTTTGGTGATAAATTTTCCATAACGGAATTATACCTACAAAAATGCGGTACAAACCTGATAAAAGGTTATGTACCGCAAGATTACAAAATGATGGATGTAGGCAAAATCAACCAATTAGAGCAAGCCGAAATCTTTACCAAAAACATATAGTAGCCTTAGGGGCTAACGATTCCAATCGTTCGCTATTATTTATTGGACGTTTAGAGACGGTCGCTACTATGCTTCGAGTTGGCGGGTGTGGGTGTTGGTGCGGGTGTTGGTGTTAGTGTTGGTGTTGGTGTTAGTGTTGGTGTTAGTGTGGATGCGGGTGCGGATGCGGGTGTGGATGCAGGTAAGAAATGCAAGGGCAAGCACCAATATCCACGGTATATC
>ERZ842401.626-NODE-626-length-51605-cov-4.402250_pt1 | contig 51605 bp, 68 predicted proteins | sample MGYA00521270_ERZ842401 | MGnify/ENA primary metagenome ERZ842401 (study PRJEB31892, sample SAMEA3878208) | bioreactor metagenome | biome: Moose rumen | place: Sweden | collected 2011-10 | study: EMG produced TPA metagenomics assembly of the PRJEB12797 data set... | reverse complement strand
GGGGTTTACTTCCGGCCATCCGTCTTCCTTGTTGAAGGTTCCCTGCTCATATCCGCTTCTCCATGTTTCCGGCAACCCCTCGAAGCTGTCAAAACCATACTCTTTTACAAGATAATCAGCAACACTCTGCGCACGTGCCTTAGACAGTGGAATATTAACGGCATCTGAACCGGTATCATCTGTATTTCCCTCAATGCGAATACGTGAACCACTAAACTGCTTTGCAATTCCTACGAACTCACGGTCAATAACAGCCTTTGCATCATTATCAAGTACATTACTACTTGTAGGATACTCAATAGTTACCTTCTTTGTTGACATTGCAGCTGCTGTTTCAATCTCCTTAGTTGGTGCTGTAAAGGTACGTACCTTCTCGGCTGTCTGGTCACCCTGTATAGCGGATGGGTCTACCATCAGTTCCTCAATAATCGAAGCATCAGATACCTTATTCCAAGAAAGTGGAGACTTGCAAAGATTCAATCCTGCATAGGTACGTGCCATCTTTGAGTAGAGTTCTGAACCTTGCACACCAGTATAAGAAGCATTCAAACCGAAGAAATTAGCCTCATCACCAAGTGTTACATAGTGAATATTCTTAGAACCATCAATTGCAAACTGTTCATCAGTACCATAACTCTTTGCAAACGCCTTTGCAGCCTGCTTTACAGCATTAGGTTCACTATTCATCTTTACATTAGCCATCAAAAGAGCCGAAATCAACTTCTTAACCTTCTCCTTATTAGCATCAAGATATGACTGCTTTGCAATAAGTCCATCACAAATAATACTGCTTGCTTGCTTAGTCGAAACGAGTACCTTTGCACCGTTAATTGAACTTACAATATCTTGGTCATCAGGTGAGAATACGACTGCGGCATCACACTGTCCTGCCTTAAAAATTGCTGCGGCATCGAGACCACTACCAACGACCTTTATATTAACCTTATTCGGGTCGATGTTAGAACCCATGTTCACTTTGTCATAACCTATACCATTAGTCTCAAGAGTATTCAAAAGAAGCGTATGGCTTGCTGTGCCTTCAGAACAAGCGACTACTTTACCGATAAGATTACCGACTGTCTGAACATTCTTATTAACTACGATAGCATCTGCGCCACGTGACCAATTAGATATATTAAAGAACCTTGCATCGGACATCTCTGAGCCTTCTGACATCTCTACCGGCAATGCATCAGCCGTACAATAGATAATGTCAATATCACCATTGCGGAATGCTGAACGTCCTGCTTGGAAATCATCCTGAACGACAATCTTCAACTTAATGCCATACTCCTTAGAAATGATACTCTCATCATTTGGGTCAAGTCCACCATTAAGATACATGAATGGAAGGAAACCTGCGTAAGTATTAGTACCAACCGTAATTACATCACTACTACCTCCGCCAAATACACTGCTAAATATACTCTTACTGTCCTTAGATGCGGTACCATCAGATGACTGACCCATCCACCAAAGACCACCAACAATTGCAGCCACTACAAGAATAATACCCAGGTGTTTCACCCAACTTTTTACAATAACTTTTGCCATTTTCTTTTTAAATTTTAATTAATTTGTTAATACTTTGTCTGTTTTTTAATTGATGATGCAAATGTAATACAAATTTTTGACATCACCAAGGAAATTTAGTTAAGAAAAGTTAAATTAAAAAATTTACTATTGTTTCAAATATTCACTCACTGATACGAAATCAGAAATACTACCATGTATACTACGGACAAACCATTGTCCATCTTCAAACAAATACTGATATTCCTCTGACATACGTGGTATTTCGTCATAGAAATCCGGTTTAACGTCTTCATACCATTCACCATCATCTACTATAGCAACATAACATGCCGACATATCACCTACACCACTTGTATCACCGCCGAGTATTAAATTTAATGCTTTGTCATAATCGTTAAAATTAGTAACAAGGGCTTTTCCTAAACCGTTTGGATAACTATCGTGATGACAATAAATCTCGCCATATTTACCAGAAAGTTCAATCTCAAAACACTTATTGTTAAAACGTTCAATACTCGTTTCACTATCTGTCAGTAAAGAAGGATTTACTTTAACCTTCTTACCGACATCACTATCTTTAATCTTTACTAAAATTTCTCCGCGTGTTGACATAACTTATGCATTTTCTGGTTTATCACAATCTAAATAGACATAATATGCATTTGCTTTTTCCTTTTGTATATCTCTTTCACCAGATGAATCCCCACCACTTACTGCCCATGAAATATCATCAATAGCAATAGGTGAACCGTTATGAACAACGGCTAATTTAGCATCAGGATTGAAATCAATTAACTTCTTAATTATTTCACGTACTGTAAACGTATTATTCTGTTCCATATCATTTAAAAATATCGTCTTTGAAGTTTCTTTTGTTCAATATTATCACCGGAATGTACCTCGATAGCAACCTGTTCCTCATAAGAAGGATTATTTAGCCCACTAATATCAAACATTGTCTTTTTATTCTCAATGGCTTGCGCCTTATAAGATTCTGTATTTGTTTTTGCAAACAAGCCATCGATTCCTTCATTCTCATACCTCTTGAGAAGTTCAGCAGCCTTTTCAGATGTTACACCATCCTCAACACTAATCTGCGAAAGCAAACCACCGGTTTCATCAATAACATTGGACATTTCTCCAAGACGCATTGAAATATCATATGCCATATAATCCATTGCATGAGTGAAATCTTCCAAGTCGTCAGGATTACCTTTAAGGATAGACATAATAGAAGAGAATGCCTTGTGCTGTGCCTTGATGGACTCGTATTCCTCTTTACGGTCATTAACTTCATTTTCAGTATCAACAACGACCAAATCAGCACGTTCTTTCAGTTTCTTCAAAATCTCCAACCATTGTTTAGAATCTTCAAGACGTTTAGTTTGTCTTTCAACAGCAGATTGCAAACGTACAACTTGTCGTTCTGTAATCTTAGCACGGTCAAGCATATTCCTCTGTTCATATTGCTTCAACATACCGAGTTGCTTTTCCAATTCAACCTTCTTATCATCAACACGTCGTTGATTTTGTGTAATAAGACCCTTGATGTTGCCCATCTGTTTCTCGATTACCAGAATCTTTTCTTTCATTTCTTTGACCTTTGCTTCGACAATAGCAATCGGGTCAATTTCAATAATAAGACCTGTAATCTTACGCATAATCATAAAATACACCATGGAAACAGTCTTACGGAAACGCTTATCTGAAATTAAAAAAGCAATACCAGCAAGTATGGCCACAAGCATACCAAGTGTAAGAATGTTAGTAGTAAGTGTAATTAGAAATGGCAAAATCTTATATAATAGGATTGCACCACCTGCTAATGCACCACCTGCCACCACAAGACCGAGAGTTCCACCCGGTTTCTCCCAAGGAGAAATTTTCTGTTGGGAGTTTGCTGTCATCAAATCATTCATTTTAAAATAGATTTATCTTTAATGTGTTTTTAATCCTGCAAAATCGCATCAAGTTTTACACGGTCATCCTTTAATTTCTGGATGAATACATCGAATGTATAATTAAAATTAGCCTTATTGATGTTGTATTCATTCTTAGCATTCGCAATTGCATTCTTTTGTTCAGATACAAACTTAATTTTTTCTTGAAGTTTTTGCTGAAGTTCTGCGATTTCCTTTTGTGCGTCTTCTACTAATGCTTCAGGATTTTCAACATTTTCGACCCATTTGTTCTGTAACTGAGTAAGCCCGTTCTCTCGTTCTTTTTCAAGAATATCAACATATGAATCAATACTTCCAAGTACGACACCACGATTCAATTGAGGCGCAGTAGCCTTCATACTAATGTAAGCGGTCATCAAACGGATATTTTCATCAGGAATGGCATTTTTCATTGTGTCATTCTGAGCCGCCTTTGTAAGTTCTACATAATCAGGTCCAGGAATATTACTTTCCTCTACTACATCACACAACTGTTCAAACAACTTATTATCAAGTTGTCCTTGAATCGTACCATCTGAATTTACGATAGGTTGACCAACAGCCGGTGCCGATTGTATTGGAGTAGACATCATAGGTGTAACTACTTGTGTTGGAGGAACACTCTGTTTCGCATTAGTTTCAACGGTCTGAGGTGCATCATCTTGCACTTCTACAAACGCACTTGCAAGCGTTTTAAAAAAATTGTTTGCCATAATATGAAATGTTTTGTTTCTTAATTTCGATGCAAAATTACTATTTTATTTTCAAACCACCAAGGATTTTATGTTAAAAAATGTTAAAAACCTATTTATTAGTAAGAATAAACACATAAAATAACACAAAATGGCTACATTAAACAATGACATTGTAAAATTCATTAAAAAATGGGAAGGTGGTTTCGCAAATCACCATAAAGACCCCGGAGGGGCTACAAACATGGGTGTTACTTTAGCAACATTTAGAAGTTTTTATGGAAAAAATAAAACAGTAAACGATTTAAAAAATATGACAACCGAACAATGGATGCAAATTTTCAAAGTTGGCTTTTGGGATAGATGGCAAGCCGATAAAATAGAATCACAATCAATCGCTTTGTTAGTAGTAGACTGGGTTTGGGCAAGTGGTGTGTATGGCATCAAATACCCACAAGCGGTGTTAGGAGTAACTGCTGACGGTAAAGTAGGTCCTAAAACACTTGCTGCACTTAATAATTATCCAAATCAGAAAGAATTATTCCAAAAACTATGGAATAGACGTAAGAAACATTTTGAAGACATTGTTAAAAACCGTCCGGCAAGCAAAGTATTCCTTCGTGGTTGGCTAAATAGGTTGAATGATATCAAATGGATTGGATAAAAATAAAATGAAACTACTTAAACTTGTATCAGATAAAGGTCGATGGTCATTCTTGAATGGCTATCAAATCTACGATTATGTAGTATATTTGATGGATGAGGATGATGTCCGTAAATATGTATTAATTGATGACGATGGCAATGAAATTTACAAGCCTACAATAGATGATATCATTTATTAAAGGTGGACTCAATTAAGAATCCACCTTTTTTTAATTAATACCAATTAACACTTGTATCTTGTACATATTTTGAAAAATCAGGATATCTTGTCCTTATATCCTCTCTTTCGTTACACCATATAAAATCAGGGTCAACAGCAATTTTTGCCGTCGGACTACCAGTTTCTGCTTTTAACGGGATAAGTTGATTATTTTTTATAACAGCGACTTCAATATCCCATGGAGCAATAATATCATCGATTTCAAACGTTACAGTTTCTTTATTTACCGTTCCGTTATTTGTATTTACCATAGTCGTAACCGGTACATTAAACTCCCCATGTACTTCATGTCCTGCAACAAATAAAGGTAATGTACCACCAGCGGCTTGTAATGTGATGTATGTCTTATTAACACCATCGATATATGAAGCATCAAATACCACATCGTTAAAATCAAAATCACTACCATTATTGGCATTCAAATCCTCACAAATAATACGTACAGTATATCTATCAGGTGTATTACCATTTCCGGGAACAAGTTTTACAATCCAATCGTTATAGACATAATCCCTAACATCTTCTTCATTATCATTTGCGGATGCCTGACGTACTGCTTCATGGTCAAATCCTACGTAATAACTACCATCAATCTGTTCCATACGCCAGTGGTTATACCATCTTTGACCTCCACTTTGCGATGTCTTATAACTCAAATTAGCGGTAGAAGAATTAAACATAAGCATACATCCCTGCTCTTGATTTCCGCTATATGCGCCAGCATTAAAATTATTAATGATGTCATCAAATTCAATAACGCTCGTTCTCGTTATAGTTGCCTCATAAGGCCACCATGATATTACTGTAGTAGTAACAGTATAATCTACCGTCGCTGCCAACTCATTCATCTTACTACCATTCGGTCCACAATATACCTGTTGGACAAAAAAGTTTTCCCAAATAACCAACGGTTCATAACTTGTTTTTCCTTTCTGATTAAAAACATTTAAAACCTTCGCCCTCTCTGCATCCGTAATATCAGCCGGTCTTGGATAGTCTATGTATTTTGAATTATCATCAGTAGTACCCCACTGATTACTGTTCGGCTGTGCTGAACGTGTTACATTCCCAAACGGTAAAGTTTTACCTTCAAAACCCCAAGTCTGATTACTTGCAGGCTGTCCAAACGTCTTTACAAAAGCAGTATTGTAAATATCTGTCACATGCTGCGAATAATCATAACTGTCAATATCATGGTTACAAGAAACAGCCATAAACGACAATATTAATGCAAAAAAATAAATCAACCTCTTCATTTTCAACATCATTTATTTCTAATAAATATTTACTATTTTCACAAAGGGTATTAACCAATTAGATACTCAGCAGGAACACTATCCGTTAACCAAACATCATTATTCGACAAATAAAACTTATGTCCCTCATCGTACATCTTCTTGGCATCTATCCTCAAAACATAAGGACTACCATGTCTTGAACCAACCTTTATAGCAGTTTCCTCATCAATGGATAAATGTACATATAGCCTATTGCCTTTGACAAGACCTTTCTTAAATATAGAATCAAGAAACCTAGTAGCAGTGCCATGATAAAGAATCTCAGGTGGAATTACTTCTGTTAGTTCAACATCAACCGGTATAGAATGCCCCTGTCTTGCACGAATCTTGCTTTTATCAGTATTGAATTCATACCTTTTCTTATTATTAGTATCAGTTATCTCATCAAGCATTTGTCTTGTATAACCATGATTTTTGACAAGTTCGGATACATTTCTCCAACCGTTCTTATCAATCAAACCATTATCAAAAGCATCCTTATCGTGTCTTAACAAAAATGCAAGATGTTTACCTTTATTAATAAGTTCCTTTTCCTTATACATTTTCTTTCAGATAGTTTAAAATTTTCTTCAAAGTATCATCACCAACAGATACTACGAATAAATTAAGAAAGTCTTTATTATAATTGTTAATACAGATTCTAATATCACTCTTCGATGTATCCGATAAATTTTCACTATATCCAGTAACAGATATGAATTTAATCTTTACCTTATCAACATTAATATCAACAGGTATTTTCTTTGTATACACCTTGCTATCAGAATCCAACACATCTTGCTTTGATGTCTTTTCACCTTTTTCCATGAGATATGTATAAATCTCATTCAGTATTTTGTCTCTTTCTGTGATAATTTCCATGATAAAACTCATTTAAAACTTTTTGTAAAAATACTACAAAATAACGAGAAATCCAAGGAAATCTCGTTAAAAAATACTAAACTGTGACAACGAACTAGTCGTTGAGGCTTCTAACCTCATAAATTGTAAGCAATGGATTACCCTTAATTGGCTTAATATATGTGTCATAAAAACGTGATACCCAATCTTTGTCGGAAATCTGGTATGTTACCTCATTATATCCATCTTCGTTGATAACCCCATAACACCAAAACGAACATGAATGTCTTATGTATTCATCTTTATCCTTGAAATTGAGGAAATAACCAAGTTTTCCTTCCATATTTATTTTGATTCTTTCCTCTTTTTCGTTCTTAGGTTCATCGTGGTCGACTACTATTTCCCATGCACGTTTATATAATTCTGTCTCAGGCTTAAAAAGATGTATTCTTTCCCAACATATATCGTTAAACCTCGCTGAATAAGAACGTGTAGCATCGTTTAGCCAGAATGGATTACTAAATGGTCCTTCTTCCCCATGATTTTTTAATCTATTTTCATAGCATCTCTCATTTTTATAATGGGCATCAGGATTTTCCTCGGTATACGCATCACCGGTTTCTTCATCATATATACATCCTTTTGTTAAATACTGATAATATTCAAAATCATCCATCTCTTTAACTGTAAGATACAGTTTCTTATAATTTTCTTTCTGATTCTCAGTCAAATTCAATGCCTTACTCTCCATTACTGATTCTATAAGTTTCAGATACGAATTATGTAATTTTTCGGCATCATCAAGATGATATTTTATATATTTTTCTACCTTTGTATCTGCTGAATATTTTTTAATTAAATCCTCATGGTTGTCACCGATGACCAAAACTGTCCTAAATACACTTTTTGCCATTATTTTTTCTTATTATATAATGAATATAACAGATGTTTAAACTATAATCAATAAAAATGGGACTATTCTCACGAACCATCCCATCTAATACTCATTTATTTATTGAATTTTATTAATTTTTATCTCGCTCGATAAAACGGTCAATGTTCTCTTCTACAAACTTAGCCTTTGCAGCAAGAACAACTGTTACAAAATCCTCACGGAACTCTCCGATGAACGAGGTCTCAAAGTATGCAAGAGGCTTACTGTAAGCACGTCCAAGCGCAATCTCAGCACCTACATTCTTATCGTTATCATCTGAAGGATGACAAATTGCATAGCCAATGCTAAGATACTTCTTCTTAAACTTCATCGTTTCAAACAAAGTTGTCTCACCATACACCTCACGTTCAGTAACTTCTTCGCGGAACGTATCAACGACACCAGTAAGAACAAGTGTCCGTCCATCGGCACACTTATGCTCGTAGTTGTATATACGTGGATATGTCTTCACATCCTTCTTTACCTCTGTGTTAACAACCTTTTCAATATCCTTACGGGCAAATGGCTTATAATTCTCAAAGCCATCACCGGTCTTAACAACATACTCTACCAGCACCTTCTTGTCATCAAGTGCCTTCTGCTCTCGTCCTACTACTGTACCGATTACGCCGCTATTCTTGACACGTACACGGTCCCCAATCTTGATTTTACTCATTGTTTTAAAAAATTTAATTAAACGTTTAACAAAATTAAATTATCATTTCTTTTTCTGCTTTTCTATCCATTGCATACTTTAAGAATTTTTCTCCGTTTGCTTTCTCCTTGAAGTATTTATACAACCGTTCCAAAGATACAAATCCAAAATTAGCAAGTTTTCCATCTACACCGACATCTACACGTAAGTCAGTAGACTCTTTATTGAAATCATCTAATCTTCCATGTGAATGCCCCATTGCTTGAACGCATCCATAATGTTTACTCGGCCAAACCACCATCGCATAATGACACATGAACACCATGAAATCTTCATCAAGAAAATCATAATTAGACTTTTTAAAAGTAACGCTTTTCATTTGTGTTATTTGTTTAAAATAACCATCCAAATGGTCTGATGATTTATCGTGATTCCCTAATATCAAGAATTTCTGTCCATTAAGTTTTCCAAGCAATTTTTTTACTTGCTCTGATGGCCCGAAAGCGAAATCTCCAATTATATAGACAATATCTTTTTTACCAATGGTACTATTCCATTTTTCTATCAACCATTTATCATGTGATTCTACATCATCCATGTCAAATCCACCTATATTACCGCGTTCCGGACAATGTTTCAAAATGTTTTTATGATGGAAGTGCAGTTACAGGTCCGCCGTAAACCATACCTTAGACAAGTGATGGTTTGTTGGCGGATTTTTTTCTATTTTAGTTTCACACATATTAGTCAATATTTATTAAAATTTTCTCGAAATCAGTATTATTTGTCCATTCATAAACTGAACTTGCAATATATTTCAATTCTTTAAGACTTTCTTTCTGTTCTGAAAGATAATTTTCCATACTTTGTATCTCGCTAAACAAGTCATTATGATAACCACCCTCTTTTAGCATTTTATAAGTAATTTCAAGACGTTTCTCAGTACCTTTCACATCTTTTTCAAACTCACTAACAACTCGTTTAGCATCTTCATATGTAAGTTCTGTATAGTTATCTTCATTACCGGCATATGCGACATTCAACGTTTCATTAAATGACTGATATATATCGCTATTCCTTGAATAACACATCAAATATAACGGTTTACCATCAGAGATTTTAATCTCTTCTTCATGCCCACCATTCTCATCATATGTATATCTTGTTTTAGTTTTCTTTGGCACAAGATAAAAACTCAAATATGAACTCATCTACAATTGTTTTTTAATACTTTGCAAAGATACTGCAAATTTTTGATATAACCAAATGTTTTCTTTTAAAAATTCCTAATTTTCTTGAAACATATGATTTTTTTCATAAAAAGCCCTTTTCACTTTCGATAATACATCAGGATTAGGTGTGTCTATTGGGTGATGTTCATTGTATTTATTTTCCTCATAAAATTCTGAATAACAGTCAAAAATAGCCCTTGCAACACCAACAGACCTTGATTTACCGGCTCTACAATGCAAAATTATATGTTTCCTTTTATTATTATCCACAAAATCAATAATCTGTTTTGCCTGTGACATTGAAATTGCATGATACGTTATATCCTCACCACACTCATTTTTAAATGTAAAATCCTCAGTAATATCATCAAAATTAAGATTAAGAACCCTATTTGATTCCGGCAAATAATGGTCGGCTTCTGTTATATCGAGGAAATGGTCAAATGCACATTCTTTTGATGCTGATATACTTATAAAAACAATATCTGATAAATCCTTTGCCTTATCAGCATACTCTTGAAACCTCCATCTATTAGTAACAATTATTGAACTTTTTGGAAGAGTATTTCTACACAACAACCAATTATCAAACCAATCTTTCATTTGAATTATACTTTATTATATGGAATAGGAACTGGTTTCAAATAATGCCATTTCTTTATCTCTTTCTTAATCAATTCTTTAAATTCATTATAAAATGATGGCTGCAACATGCCTCCATTATAATAAATGGTAGAATCCATTACGGTTAATTCAGCACCGACAGGAATTGTACCATCAAAAGTCGTGTATGGTTTTATAAATCTAAATCTCTTATACATTTTATACAAATATACTATCAATATAATTTATTTTCCGTTATAAACAAACAGTTTTTCTATTTTTGTATTCTGTTTAACACCTTTTTTCGTAGTACCCATACCATCTTTTTTCGTCTTCTGCCATATACATTTAAAATCAGATGGGGCGTTATACTCTGAAACATATACATAGTGTCCAAGGCTAGACATTTTTCTAACCCACTCCCAAAACTTTGTATGATTAAAATCACTTTCGTATTTTTTAGTCGACTCATAAGGAGGGTCACAATAAATAACTGACTTAGGAGGAAAACTTAATTCATCATAAGAACAATTTATAAATACAGTGTCTTCAAAATGCTTAAAACTATCTATCTGTTTCTTTAGACCGTTAAATGCCTCTTTTATATGGTCTTCATTCTTTTTTGGATTAAAACGGGCATAACCACCAAACCAAGCACCTCCATATGATGCACATGTGCCTGTAAAGCCAATTAGCCAATCTGGATACACTTTATCATCGTCAAGATAATGTTTTTTAATACTATAATACTCTTGTTCTGTCATCGAGGTATATTGTTCGAGAATACCACTTTCAGCTCCATGCTTTTGCAAATGAACCCACAATGCATATACATACTTGTTAAGTTCAACAGCCCACTTATTATCCCAATCAATCTCAGAGATAACATTCATTCCTCCACCAAATGCATCAACAAATAAAGTGTCGCCTTCAAGATGTTTTTCAAGAATTGGCTTCAATTCTTTCATGAAACGACGTTTACTACCACAATAACGCATAAAATTATTTTTTTTTAATCCTCCAATTCAAGTTCCCTATGACTTACATACATATGTGGTAATCCATCATAACGTGCATATTGATTATACTCGTTATATGTATCAATCTGTTTCATTTCGTCATCAGTTAGACCTATTTTCTTAAGATATTCAAGAACAAGTTTCTCATTATCCTCGAAATCGCTTTCCGTGTCATAATACTTATCCCAATTGAAATCATCCGGTTCCTTGCTATTTACAGATTTTATCATTCTGTCATACATATCAGGATTCGTATCTTTGAGATAGGCATTAAAGGCATCACATATCTTATCATCTACATTAAACCCAATTGCATCATACCTACCCCACAAATCATCATAATAACTATTCTGTTTCTCAACATAATCCTCGGCTTTCTTTTTAGATGTAAATGCCTTAACCGGAGTAGTTACATTGTCCTCATACTGACCAACTGACTCCATTACGATATAAACTTTCTTACACATTATGCGGCTTCCCTCTTTTCTTTTGTTAGTATATATTTCACAGCACTTTTCAAAGAATCACATCTTGTATATGTACAAGGTACTTGTTTATTATAAGGTGTGTCAATTATTATTTTTTCTGAAGTGTCTCTTTTATCCATGACAAACTCAGGATTATCATCAATCAAGTAATCACCATTGACAATCCATTTATCTCTGGTAAAACAAATGTCATCATACTTTATCCCATGTAATTCAAGGAAATCTAAAGTGTGCTTAATGTTTTTAATACTGAACTGCCATGTTACAATTACAACCTTATGTCCACTATTTCTTAAATTATCAATAGATTCTTTAACTCCTTTAAATGGAAGACTAGCAGTTTCAAAAATCATGTCAGCATTATCAGTAAAGAAATACTCAGTAGGTTTTCGTCCTGTCTGTTTAAAAATCTCCGGAAAATTAGTATTAACGTCATAATCATCAATATCACCAACTTTTAAACATCCACCAAATTTTTCGTTATAAATTTTACACATCGCTGATATAATGTCTCTTATTACACCATCTACATCAATCTTTACTATCATTTTACATAAACTCCTTTCTTTTGCAAATAAACTTTATACATTTCTCTTAAAAAATTCTCATTTTCAAGAACTTCAGATAACAAATTATGTTTCTTCAATATATCTTGTGGATTCGTAGTTATAGAGTATCGTTTAGCGAACTCATAACGCTCTGCATTTTTTATTTTCTCTTTATATTCTTCAAATGTATAAATCATGTTGCAAAATTACAATAAAAAAACAGAATTTCAAAATTATCTTAGTTAAATAATGTTAAATCGGTAATTTTTCATATATTTCAGGTAATGAAAGTCTTGTGAATGTTCCTCTTATATCTGATGGGTCATAATTGAATAATTCACTAATTCTAAAACGATACATGCCATTATTTTTCACCCATGTAATTTCACCGGTGTTTCTATCCCTAACATATATCGCATAGTATGTCTTAATACCCATATCATTCAAAGCCTCTTCATATTTTATACATAAATTAATCCTATCAGATTGTACATCGCTTCTGTTAGATTTAAAAAATGAAATGGGTTTTATTTGTATGGCTGAAACTCGTCCGTCACCACGTTCCACTTTAATATCAACGCCATATTTTGCATCAACAGAACCTTCAAATTTTGAGCATTTATAACCAAGATTATTAAGATACGTTATGAAATCCCTTTCATTCTGCTGTCCATCCCAAGTTTCAACTATTATATGACATAAAGCATCATAAAAATAAACCGATACATCATAGGATAAATTGATTTTATCTTCTACAACTTTCTTATATCTTTCAGATATGGAATATAATTCATTATATGTTAATCCACGTTGAGAAATTGGTAAATTCGGATTATTTTTAGCGTAATCGATATATTTCAAATAAAAATCATCACAACTTTTAGGTCTTAATTTACGGTAAAGATTAGTGCAGTTTCCAATTCTATTACTTGGAGCAAAATAGTCATGCCATACAGTACTTATTACACTATTTTTACCAAGTAATGACTTGGCTTTTAAACATTCTTCTTTATTAAAAAATAATTGCATCAAATTTTAGCGTTTATACTATTATTTGATGCAAATATACTATTTTCTGGTGTCTAAGCCAAACTTTTTTTACGTTTTTTTGACAAATTATTTTCTTTCAATCCATCAAGAACAACATCTATATCATTGTTTTCCATAAAATCAAAATAAGCAATTTTCTTTTTCAAAGATTTCTTAAACACAAGAAAATAACTATGGAATGACCTTGCATGTTGCTGTTGTTTAACCTTACCACTTACAAGCCTATTTTTTGCTAATAGAACAAATTCATCATAACTATCAAAACCAATGCTTTCAGCAATTAATCTACTATAGTATGGAGTATGAAGAAGTTTACTTCCGGTGATTGTTGCTTGAGTTTTGAACGTTAGTATACCATCTTCTTTTAGTACACGATATGCTTCTGATATCCAATGCCTATAAGATTCTAAAAGTTGTGCTACCGGATAATAACAAGCAAACCTACGTGAAATTAGATTATTTCTTACTTTATTACCATTCTCATCATAATCAGGCGTATTCATAGATGGTCCACAAGAGATTACAAATGGTAAATCAATAACGATACTATCAATTGAATTATCTTCTAATGGTAAAGGTCCAAGTGGCTCTATCTTTTCAACGCCATCAACCTGCGGACAAACATCATACTTATACTTTGGTGCCGGTATCTCAATCTCACGTATTTCACCTTTACTGTCCTTAATATTGAACTTTCCATAGAAATTACCTATAGAATATGTCATATCACAATCAAACGGTTTTCCACCATTATGCATCTGCATGATATTATACAGAATCTCATGTTGGTCATAGCCAATACTCTTAATTACTTCATCGTATTCCATTTATCAATCTATTCTTAGCAATATTATAATAACTTTCATCAATTTCAAAACCAATATACTTCCTACCGGTATTCATTGCAGCAACGCATGTATTACCAACCCCCATACAACTATCAAGAACAATATCATCCTCATTTGAATAAGTCTTTATCAACCACTCCAACAATGGAACTGGTTTCTCAGTAGGATGCATCTTGTTTTTCACAACAGTATTAAATTCAACTACATTTATGGGTTGTCTATATTCATATGTCTTTATATTATCTTCCGTATTATAGTCATGTAACAACTGTGCCTTACCATTACCGTATATTTTCACATTTGATGTCCTTGGTTTATCCCTTTTAATGAGTTGTGGATTATATGTCATCCTATTACCATTCTTCGTATAACAAGCCTTTGACTTGGAAAATACCATTATATTTTCGGTTACTCTACCAGGTTGATAATTCATTAACTGAAAATTACTTGGTTTCTGCTTCTTCCAAATGATATCATAACGGTACATTCCCAAATTAGATAATCTTAGTTTAGAAGAAAATGGTTCTTGTCCGAATAATACAATAACGCCATTATCTGTTATTATACGGCTATATTGTTTCCATAATTCATCCATTGGAATAACAGAATCCCACTTGGCAGCAGTAAGTCCATACGGCAAATCTGTTAATATTAAATTAATTGTCTTATCAGGTATTCTATTCATTCCAATAAGACAATCTTCATTATAAATTATATTTGTCTCAATTGTTCCTGGCATTCCTTAATACCTTTGTTCAACCTATCACGTTTATTTATAATTAACTCCATGTTTTTCTCATAGAACTTTTTCAATGCATCTACAAGCACATCTTTATGAATGAATACATAATCAACATTAGAATAATTGATACTACTATAAGATGTTATTCCAGTTTGAATTTTTATATTATTATCTAAAACAATATCGACACGATAATCTGATGGCACAAAGCCGGAAGTTGTACCGACACCACAAGGTTTGTCACCACACATTTTCATGTAGTTATAATGTCGTTCAACTAAACCCGGATATATTTTCTCTTTTACCTTATGTTCTTCAATACTAAATGACGGAACTACCCTATCTTCATTTTCTTCTTTGATAGCAAGGCTACTTAAACTACCAAAAATAGAATTAGTTATCTTCTCTTCAAGTTTAAGTTTTCCATCAAAACTTACAAAATATAAAGTATCACCTTCTTTTACATCCTTGAAAGTGTCTTTGTATTTATCTTCGTTGATACAGTCACAAAACTCAACAGTCTCCGTTTCTCTCCGAATTTCCTCATCTTCTTTTTCCCTTTCAATCGCTAACAGTTCCCAATTTTTTAAACTTTCTTTTTTATCCTCATCAGACAAATCTTTATAATCACTAAAATATAATAGTGCTTTATACGCAGATATTTGACAATGATACATAGTTATAAAAAAGTCCATATTATCAGAGACTTCTTTATTGCTATGGGTATAAGTTATATATTTTACTTTGTATTCTTCAGTCGCATTACAAGTCAACTGACTATATAAATCTTTTAAATATTCATCAAACGAAATCATATATTGCAAATATACTACAAAAATAACAAATCCAAAAGTTAATTTATCTTATATTCATAAGATGGGTTTCTAAAATTCTGAAAACCTTTTAAAAACTCTTTAATATCAAGTATCTTTTTTCCGGGTAATTGTATTTTTTTCACTGAAATCACGTCATCTTCAGTTTTACTTGATGATATATAAAAATAATTCTTCCAATCAGTAATAATGTCATCATCAAACGAATGGTCATTCTTATCTTTTGCAATTTCTGATTCATAAACTTTAAAAATGACTGTTTTAATAAGACTTGGCAAAGGTTTTATAAAATCATCAGAATGTATTGGTTTAGATTTATCATATATATGCAATTCAAATGTCGTACCTATATTTGGTGCTAAAGACCTTATCATACGGTCTATCTCAATAGTAGATGTACCATTCAAATGTTCCTCTAAATCATATAAAGTAGCACGTGTATTGTCAGTATTCAATTTAGGTGCATGAAAAACAGATAATTTTGAAAATTCTTCAGGTATCATACCTTGTACTACATTCGGTACAACAGTTTTCCCATTAGAATAATCTGTAATCATCGCATCAGTTACTAATACACATAAATCGGCAAGCTTTCTAAAAAGGCTACCATAGGTCTCGTTATCATCAATGGACACTTTATGGCTACTAATGATACTACCACAATCTATCTTATCACATAATCTAAAAATCGTAAGACCGGTTTCTTTAAAACCAAGACGTATTGCCCAATTAATTGGTGCAGCACCTCTTAAATACGGCAAAAGTGATGCATGGACATTAAATGCTAACCCATGACATTTCTCAAGTACCTCTTTTGGAAGGAATTTGTATGAAATTACACAAAAAATATCGGCTTTCATGCTATCCAACCATTCAAGAAAATCATTTGATTTCAAATTAGTTGGAACATAAAAAGGTATTTCATTTTCTTTGGCAATATCTATCAAACGTTTATTGCCAAATACTGTTCTGTCTTTTGAAGTGACAAGTCCAACAACTTTATAGTCATCAGACTTAATCATTAACTTGAACGTCTCAACAGGAAAATCACCACTGCCAAAAAATACTACTCTATTGTTTTCTCGCATAATATTTAAAGTTTATGAATACCGAATTCCTCCATAAAACGGCAATCTATGCTTTCGTAAATGAAATGATAATCCAGTTCTTCTAATGGTATATTATTAAACAACTTATATGTCAATGCATAATAAGGTGTTGGTACACAAATCAACTCAACGTTATCACTAACAAGATTGGTTTTAGTATAAAAAGTATTTCTTGGACTACCACTTTTTTTTGAATACAACTGATAGCCTTCAAGAAAATAATAATTAACACTTATTTCAAGTCCAAGTTCCTCTCTGACAAATCTTTTAATATCAACACATCTACTATTAAAAGATACTTTATCTTTAACATTCATACATGTATTTATAACTATTTCATCATTGCTTAATGAACAGATATTTGAATCATATGGAAACTTTTCTTTATACGTTTTCCATACCTCATTAATAAGGTATTTTTCAATTGTAATATGACGTTTCGGATTCATCATACCGAATATTACACTTCTAAAATATTTACTATTAATTATATAATTTGAATCTGTAAATTTCTTTATAAAATCCTCATATGTATCGCTATTTAATAAAATATTTTTATCGACAAAATTAATGGCTTGAAAATTGGCTTTTTTTAAATCAATTGATAAATAACATTTGTTAATGTTACTCTCATTATACACATTTTTACTGCTCACTTCTATTTTATCTGAAATAGAATATTTCTGCATATCCATTTCATTTAATTTTTTAAAGGCATTAGATGTACTAATTTTTTTAATTATATCTTCTCGGGTTTCATAATAATAATTAAGAAAACTATTAATATCACCATTATGTTTTTCATTTATTTCATTTAGTGTTTTATTGTATAACGTTGCCGAACTAAAAACAGTTTCATATAAATTTAAGAAATATTGAAATGTATCACTATTAATAAGTTGTATCGGCAAACTATAATCCCTAACAAAACGTTTATTTAATTCAAAGTTGTTCATCATATATTTTATTATTAATAATTTTTTTAATCAATTCTTTTTCATCAGTTATAATTCCCTTTATTTCATCAAATTTCTTTTCAGCAAAATAAAACAATTTAACACCATTTTTTTCACAAAGTTCCTTTTTACGTTTATCACGCGTTACATTCATGTTATACAATTCATTCGCCCACTCTTGTCCTCGTCCAGCAAAATCAACAGGTCCAAAATGCTGTTCACCTTGGCATTCAATGGCAACATTATAGTCTGGAAGGTAAAAATCTAAACGTAAGGCATCAAGCCACACAAATGTTTTCCTCGTGACACCATGAAAGTATTTTATTTTTTCAGAATCTAAAAGGATGGATATTTTTTCTTCTAAAATTGAACGGGAACTACAATGTGGACAACCAGTTTTTGTATATAAAAAAGTCTTTGGATTACGCCAAAACTCCCCATGTTCAGGACATATTATACATACTTTAGTTCTATTATCTTTATATAATGTTTTTGAATAATCATAATTTTCTAAACTATGTTTTTTCTTGGCCTTTTCTATCCATTCTTCATTTGTATAGTGATAAATACCACCACATTTCGGACAACCTTGCCCATATAAATGGGTTTTAGGTTCCATCCAAAATTCACCATGTTCATCACCAAATTCATCTTTCTCATGACAAATAATACATACTTTTCCGGCTTCATTCCGCATTTTCACATCGGTCTTAGAATAATCGTACCGGTCTTTATGTTTTTTCTTGGCCTTTTCTATCCATTCTTCATTTGTATATTGTAATCTTTTACGATTTTCCTCATTAGCGCATAAACGACAGCCCCTTCCTTGTAAGTGGCTGTATGGCAATACCAAAAAAGGTCCATGAATGGGGCATTTCACCATTAATTTACTTCTACACCCTTTATATTCATCTATTAAATCATAAGAATATTTATTTTTATGTTTAAGTTTAGATAATCTAACAAATTCATCTAACGTCATTTTAATTCCTGAAGGCATTTTATATTAAAAAAAAATATTATTTTATTTATATATAAATATTACCTATTTTCCAAAAATCACTTAGAATGTATATTAATTTACGATTTTCAAATTAAAATTTCTGTCACAAATTTACTATAAAAATGTGACAGAAACAAATCTTCATGGTTAAACTTTCTTAAATGTACCAAAAATCAATAAAATCAGAAATTTCTTTCTTAACTTCTTCCTTCGTTAAATAACCTCTTGGTCGTAAAAATTCAACAAGGGCTTTTACCAGTCTAACGGCATCATCATTGTTTCCAACCAATTCATACCAATCTACATACCGATTTCTCTTAATATAAGATGCTATTATCGGAAAACCTATTTCACTAAGTATTGCATCATAAGAATACTCTTTTTCAAGGTTATCAAGTTTATCTTTTAACTCTGTCATATATTACTATGTTTTAATTAGATAACCTTACACATTCATCAGGAGGTAATACTTCAAACTTTTCTTCAGCAAAACCACCATACATTCCAAACCTAATTCGAGTACCGACAGTATCATTCATAACAACGACACCGGTATCAGGTTCAAGAAACATAACAACATATGCTTTCCCATCAACGTAATTCCGTCCGAGATAAGGATAATTCTTTTCTTCCATATTATATATAATATATTTTTAATTATAATTTAACGTTCTCAAAAGTACAAGATGTCGTATATGTCTGTATTTGTGGCGTAGTCACAGGTCCATATCGGTGATTATACATATCAGGCAATGCACAACAACAAAAACCACTTGCATTTGGGTTATTCTTAGGGTTATTATTACAATTGGCACATGGGTCATAATACCCATTAAAACCATTGTCTAACAATCCTTGAAATTGGTTGACACCAAGATTGGTATTACCATCATCCTCAATTATTATAATTCGTCTTGCCATTTACTTAACTCCAAGTATATTCTTTAATGTTTTAGAGACAACTCCACCGTTAGCGGTCGGATATTTCTCCTTTACAAGAGCCATAATACCTTTCATATCCTTCATTGAAAGTGCATAGCCCTCATCCTTTGTTGTTTTATAAATAGTTACTGCAAGACTTGTATACTCTGCAATCTCTTCATCAGTAGCCTCTTTTGGAAGAAAACCGTTAATTACATCAAGTTCTCTCTTCTCATTTTCAGAAAGGTCACTACGTCCGGCTTTGTCATACTGTTCAATGGAATCCTTATGAGCAGCGGCCATCTTCATGAGAACTTTCATCTGCTCTTCCTCTGTAAGTTCCTTACTTGTACGATTAGGCTCTGTTGCTTTCTTCAGAAATTCAGCCTTAATCAGTTTTAACACGCCAAGCAATTCAACGTTCTTCTCATGCATGGCATTCTTAATCAACTCATCAATCTGTATCATATTTTTAAATTGTAACCTTTAATTAATTTTAAAAATTCTTCTTTATTCAATTTAGGATTATTGAAAGCAATCTTCAAGGCATAGTCAAGACATTCCTTAACCTCAGGTCCAGGCTTCAACTCCTTAGTTCTCATTACATCGTTCCCATCAATAGGTAATTCATATCTACGCATATCAGTGCCATCCCATATCATTTCAGAAGACCTATCATCGATGTTTTGTACTTGATTAGGTAAACAATGTTCAGGTGCATGTGCTTTATTATCGGCATCAATCAATGATAACAACATACCATAATATTTATCTCCACATTCATATTGGAGTTTTCTCAAAGATTTGTCTTTCATATGTGAACAATTGTCACCCCATTGTTTTGTTCTCATATGATTTTTTACAAGGAATTTGACATCTTTAATGAAATCATTTGAATATTTCAACCGTCTAAGAATCACATCACACAAATCAACAGATGCTAATTCATGTTTATAAAAATGAACCCGCCCCTCATCATCAACACTTCTTGTCTTAATTTTACCAATATCGTGCAATAATGCAGACATACGGACGGTCAAAATATTTTTGCCATCATTCCAAAACCAATCATTAGTAATATTATCTAATACTTTCAAAGTATGTTCGAAAACAGTACCGAAATGATATTCGTTTTGTTTCATTTCATACGTCTCTTCCAACTCCGGAATAACATATTTCATCGCACCAATATCTTTAAGTAACTTCATCGCGCATACAGGGTCTTTACATGTGAGCATTTTATTCAATTCATCTTGTATACGTTCCTTTGTAATAATTGACAGCCTATCGACATTATCAATTATCCCTTTATAAGTTTCAACATCAATTGACCATCCAAACCTACTTGAAAACCTAATACAACGCAAAATGCGCAATGGGTCATCACTATACACAATATCAGGTGTTGAGGTAACACGGATACAATGTTCTTTGATATCTTTTACGCCATTTCCGGTCAAGTCAATTATCTTATTGCGGCTAATATCATAATATAAAGCATTTATGGTCAAATCCCTACGCATACAATCTTCCATAAGAGTACCATAAGCAGTTTCAGGATTTCGACTATTCTCATCATGATACTGTTCTTTTCTTGTCTGAACACATTCAAGTTCAATATCCGGAAATGCGGCAAGTTTAAACATGGCAGTACCATATGTAGGATATGTAACTACACTACCATTGATAAAATACTTTTCCTTCATCCACTCGGCAAATCGTAGTCCTCCATTTTCAAGGTCTATAACCAAATCTATGTCCTTTGGGTCATTTCCCATAATGGTATCTCTAACACATCCTCCGACCGCAAATAGATGATTCTCATATTCGCTACCGGCAATAATTGTTTTAAGATGTTTTAAAATAGCCCTATATTGTTCGGTTTTCATACAATTATAAAGAAATTACTGATAATTTTCGTCTTGTCTTATACCATATTTATGAAAATATCTTAATGGTCTCCACTTATGACCGTTTACATAAAAACCCCATTTATGTCTTGGTCTTCCTTCAAACATTAATGTCCATGCGCCACCGTTAGGAATACTTAAATAATGCCTATCTTCAGCCTTAGAAAGCCATATAGAATCTTTCATATGCAAAAAGTTATGCCATGAATTAAAAATTCCCTCAACATAACACCATTTTTCATTTCTCCCGATTGTACCATCAGTTAAATATACACGTTCTGAAGGTGCTTGATTAGGATAATAAGGCTTTACATTATAATATTTGCCTTTAAGTACAATGCTGAGTAAATCAGAACTATGGTCATGAAAAAATCTATTGTCATCAGATTTAATCCAATGATGTATTCTCATAGAATACCCAAAAAACAGGAATGTCCATCTAATAAGATATGGGTTATTCTCATAACCCAACTTTTCTGCCCATCTAATTTGAAATTTCTTGAATTTCGAGACATTACTGCTACCAAACATATTTTCTCATTTGAATTAAATTTGTCAATGGGGAAGGACTCGAACCCCCAATACCTTAAATTAGTCAGTCATAACTACTTCAAAGATGCCTGTCTAGAATACATCAATGTTTTGTTTTACTTCATGTAACTTCAGTGCTTTCTTAGCCTCAACCATGTTTCATCGACAATTAACCATCGTCATGGATTATCGAATCGATTGCGTTCTTCCATTTTGAACTATCCCATCGTTTTCAATTGCAAATGTACTACATATTTTTTAATATGCCAAATATTTTATGTTAAAATATATTAATAACTTCTTTTAAATTTGTACTTAATCCAAATCCATATTTTTGAAAAAACATTATCAGTCATGCTCATCTCAACAGCATAATCTAATTCTTTTTTCGACATAATTCTTCCCATTTCTTTATATAGATAATAATCGTAATGACACATTTTATATTAAATATAATCAAATGCAAATATACTAAAAAACCTCAAAATGCCAAAATTTCGAGGTTTAATTTTTGTTAATATCAGTAACTTAAATTCCTAACTGCTTTCGACGAATATCAATAAGCATGTCATTCACATAGTTAACATCAATTTTCTCCGGAATAGTTGACAACGCAATCGCTTCATCCATTTCTTTCTTCTTCTGGTCAAGCATTTCAATAACTTCGTCATACTCATAACCATGATTCTTAACTTTAAGAAGAAATTCACGGTCAATGTTAGTCCTATCAACATTGAAACCATCACCACGTGCAATCTCAGTACACATTGCAATAAGTCTAAACGAATGACTTACATTCTTAGCATCGTAATTCTTGTTCAAATTAGACTCATAACGCACAGGATTACGATTCTTCTCCCAATCCTTATAGTTTTTATAGTCGACACAGTGTTTACTATATCCTGATTCATTATATGTCATCCAACATATAGGCATTTCACCTTTAGAGACAGAACATAGACGAATTTCATTACTTTTGCCGTCCTCACCGACAATACCACTATAGCCAATTGGTTTTTGCTTTTCATACCATTTTACAAGATTAATGGCAGTAAAATCAATACCAACATCATGTAAATGATAAAATTCCACAATAAACCGTACCATGTTCTTAAATTGTGCTTTTTTAAGTTCGGTATTCAAATCATCACGACCATCTTCTTTGATTAATTTCACTAGTTTAATTGTATCATACTCAGTTGTATCATTCCATGCAGAAATAAGTTTATCAATTGTAATATCTTCGTTCAAGAAATGATTACCCCAATCATAATAACAGCCATATACATCATGCATATTTGGAATATTCACAAGTCCACAATATTTTTGGTTAAGACCACGATATTCGAGCCAATTTTTAATTTTACTGCTTCCTTGTTTATGGAATGTATAACAAAAATCGAGAGGCCACAACCGTTCAGTTACCGGATTTACAATCTTTTTATTAAGACCACGGCATTTTTTTATCTGTTCTACAGCATAGCCACCGAAAGGCTTGAAACACTCTTTAGTAACAAAAACATTCTTATTTTCCTTAATAAAAGACATAATTGGATGTTCACTAATTACACACTTATCAGGAATAAATAGACTTTCAAGAACCGTAGGATTAGACTTTAAAAGTAACAACATATATTTGTTAAGTTCAATCCACACATTATCATTCTTCTCATCAGCAATCTGTTCTTGGTAGTCAAGTCCAAGACCAATCAATTGTTCTGCCGGTGCCATAAAGACCCCCCCAGTATCCATATCTGATTTTCCCTCCACGAATAAACCATAGGCGAAGGAACCACGATAATATTCTGATAAAAGAAGATTCCTCTTTCTTATATCGTCAAATGTATATTTTCTCATTGTTTAAAAATACTTATTTTTTAAATCATCTACATTAAAATCTTGACACTTTCTAATAACTGATGGCGGAATATTATCATTGGTATAAATTCCGCAAGGATATGTTAAATCAGTATGAAAACTTACATTCTCTGGTATCTTTTTAGTATCGATAATGAATATTGTATATATATGTTGATTTAATTTGTTTTTTAAATGGCTATCAAACTCAATGCACTGATACAATATTTCATTAAATGGAGTATCGCCTTTAAAGAAAAAAACTCTTTCTGGATAAGAGAACATTTCATTTTTTGCTTTTGGAACAAATCCTTTGGAAAGTATCTTTTCTTTATTATAAAAAGGTGTTACGTGTGTAATGTAATCATATTTTTCTATAATATCATTGACATTTGGTAAATTTATTGGAATATATATTTCTTCAACATAACCATTACCACGTTTTTGTACCTTAGATAATGTATAACCACAAAGCAACATTGCTCTTTTCATTCTTTCAGAGTTACCATAGCCATTGAAATAAATCAATTGAATACGTTTCTCTTCAGGCAGTATACCGTTGGTCGATAATATTCTAATACTCCTATCATCAAGGTCAAAAAGATTTTTAATATATTTCTTAGCAGTTTCGGGTGGATAAGTTTTATAAAGACCTTCATTAATATTTATCTTCTTATCACTTTCATTAATAAAGTCAGTATAAATACCACGCTCAATAGATGGAACGACAAATAAAACTTTATTTGCTTCTTCTTTAACTATTTGTTTAATTTCATTCTCTGTCATGCTAATCAATTTTCTTTAGACTAACATACAACTGTCAGCATTAATGCCAAGTTTCCTATCTTTTAAAATAAATGTAGTAAACCTACTATTATCGTTTATTAAATTTGTTAATTAATTTACTTATATCGTCATCAGTTATAGCACGGTCTTTATCAGTTTTAACCTGTTTCTTCTCTACAAACTGATGGCTACTAAATCTCTGACTGTACCCCTCAATACGTTCTTGCCTACATAACGGACATTCCACCCCCTGATAAAACAAATGATGGGTAGGACATAATGTTTTCATAATTTATGACTTTTTAGAATTAAACAACTTTCCTTTAATACAATCAGTAACTTTTGAATCATTGTACTTTTTATCAATGGCTACAACCGCTGTTCCGGCGGCAGCAACACTTAAACATATAAAACACATATCAACTTAGTCTTCATTATATTATTTATTTTGAATTAACTGAATATATGTACCGATTTTATCTGTCAAACGATTTATACCATCATTAAGAGTATCCATTTTACGATTAAATTGGATATATTCTTTCGTCTGTGCTGAAATTGTTTTTTCAAGTGTTCCTAAAACTTTAATTAATTCTTTTGCTTCTTGTTTCTCCATAAATCAATAAAATAATATCTTCACATATTTTCTATGCAAAGATACTATATTTTTTCTAAATTACCAAAATTTCGACGTTAAATTTTCACAAAATCCATAAAATAAGTCTTATAATAATACCAATAGCAATACCACAGACACTAAAATATACATTTCGTTTTTCAAATTTATGATATTCAGTAAAATCCATCTCAGATAATCGGCTTCTAAACTCACCGTAATCAGGTAAAACAATATTCCAATGCCAAATGGCTTTCTCTTTATAAGGTACATAACAATACGTTAACTCATAGACAAACGCCAAGACCGCTGTAAAAACAACCGAACTGAGATAACCAAATATTATACCAAGAAGCAAATATATGATAATACTTCCATAGAATAACTTTTTTTGATGTTTGTCTGCGTTCCCAATATTACCGAAAACTAATAAAATATTATTGAAAAATTCCTTCATTTTAATTATGTTATTATTATAATATAAATATTATTGGTTAAAAACATTTGAAAGGGTATGTTTATCTAATTTGCGATAACGCAAATGAACTTTATAAAATCGGTGTTACTAAGTCAAATATTGAAAAAAGAATTAAAAAATTACAGACTGGTAATGCAACAGAACTATTCCTTGTTAACTATCACGAAAGTAACTATCCATATAGAATAGAAAGTATGTTACATAACCGTTTTAAATCCCAAAATGTACTTAATGAATGGTTTGAACTTTCAAAAGACGATGTGACGAATTTCAAAAACATTTGCTTACAAATAGAAAATATGATAAAATCTCTAAAAGATAACCCATTCTTTTCAAAAAACCTAAGATAACTTTCCATTATCTTTCAGTTTTTCAAGTTTTTCTTTCATTGAACGTTGTATAAGTTTCTTTTTAATAATGTCACCATGACAACGTTCATCTAAATGACAATAGCAACCGATGAATATTTCGTCATAAGTTTTGTATGCTTCATACATTCTATCCCATTCGGCACGAAACCTATCACCAACTTCAGTCTCATCCTTTAACATATTATCGAAATAAGGTCCATACAAATCAATCGCTTCATCACGTGTCTTAACTTTAACCATTGCTTTGGTTTCACGATTCTTTATATGGGTATATGGATTACCGAAAATATTTGGTCTTGATACATCAAAAGCATTTGGACCGTTATGTTCTTCTTTAAGTTTACAATACCTCGTTATCTTAGACATAATAAAACAAAAACTGACGGTCAAACCATCATGAATAACCGTCAGTCAAAATCAATTTATGTTTAACAATTTACTTGAAAGTAACACGGGCAATACGCTGCGAATCATCACCGGTTACACCAAGTCCTGTAGTACTCTCAACTCTCACGCCACGGTTCCTCAAATACTCAGCAACGATATCGGCACGATTCTGTGAAAGACGTGTATTATACTTCTCAGTACCCTCAGGACTTGCCGTTGCTTCTACGATTACAATCGAATTCTGTCCAATACCATCAAGAATACCCTTTGCAACATCAGTTAATACATAACTATTCTGTGCAAATGAAACAATATACTGACACTGACTTGGAGTGACCGTCGCAACGGATGCCGTCGTTGGAACTTCAACGGTCTTTACAACCTCACGAACAACCTCAGTAGGCTTCTTTGCAAGTTCATTTGCAAGACGTTCATTCTCAGCAATCAATGCACCGATATCATAAGTCTTAAAATGACGTGTACCGTTACTCGTCTTAAAATAGTATGCATATGTCGCAAAAATGCCAAGTTGCGCACCACGCTTATCAAACCGAATTTCACCATACTTATTAAGATTCCAAAAAACCACTGGTGAAACTGTCAAAGAATGTGCCTTTGTCTTACCAAGGTTAAACTGTACATCAACACCGGTCTTCGCTGTCAATGCATTTACATTCTCATTCCAATAATGCAACCAACCAATACCCGTGTTCGTCTTAAACTCTACTGTACGAGGTGTACCACGATAGCCTGCAAACAAATTACTCAAGTTAACTAAACCATTCAAGCCTACATTTGTAGTCTTTACAAATGTCTTAATATCTGTAAAATGATTATCATTAAGGAAAGCGAGTCCCTCAACTTCAAAACCAAGTACCGGGGTAAACTCCTTACCAATCTTAACGCCGGCAGCAGTATTTACAGGAAAAACCGAGTTAAAATCAAGAGGTGTAGTAACACCACCAGTTATACCTACATACACATTGTCAAACAGCTTTGAATCCTGCGTTGCTGTCTGCGCAGTTGCACTAAATGCGAATGTCAGCATCAATGCAAACATCAAAATAAATTTTCTCATGTTATTTTTACAAAACTTTTACTAAATTTATAATGTTATTTTTTAAACTTTTGCAAATATACTACAAATTTTTGAAAATACCAAACATTTTTATCACTATTTTTTATGGCGCGTAAATTGCGCCATAAAGTGACAAAGAAGATTAAAGAGATTAAGTGTTAAATACCGCAAAAGCCCTAACCCTGCCACTGTAGGTCTTGTAGTTGCCGCCGACGGTGCCATTCGACGGATTCAAGCACCACGCATGGTTGCTGTTGTACTCAGAAGACGACCAAAGCCAACCATACGTAATACATTCAGAATTATCAATAAGTGCAAGTGCAATATTGATTATAAACTGATTAGTACAACCAACGGCATTTACTTCTCCCATAGCACCCATATGCCATTCCCTTATACCTTTGGTCTCATGATTTTTAACCCATACAAATGCCGGATAGTTTTCAAAATCATTACGGTCAAGAATATCCTTTGTATGTTGTTCACCATTATAATCGTTTCGTGCCTCATCAGATGAATTTATCTGTTCTTTACATGAAGTGCTATAATTATTACACCACACGGCATTTGTTTCATCTAATGATGTTACATATACTTTACCATCATGAATATCTGAAACAACACCATCAATATCATCTTCGTTAATATCACTTGTAAGTTTAATAGGATTAAGATATGACCCATCAGCAAGACGATAAAAACCAACGCTTACACTTTCTTCTGTTTTAAAGAAATCGGCGAAATAATCAGTAAAAAGTTCACGAATAGCATCTTTTGAACTAGGAATATTATCAGTTTCAAAAGTTTCATCAGTAATAAACAACTTACGAGCACACACCTCTACAGCATCATCACCAACATAAAACTCAGTGCCGGCCGGAATAATAGCCTTTACAACTATATTACCATCAACAGTATTCTTACGCCCAAGTGTTGCGTGAATAAACCCACCATTGATTCCATATTTCTTAAAATTATTATAGTCACCATCATATGATTCATTGCTATTAGCAACCATTTCCTCCCCGAGTTTTACACTCACATTTTGGTAGGGTGTTTCGTACCTGTCATTTTTCTTGTAAAGATACTTGTAACATACAATGTCATTCTTAGCGACAAACGGTTTTGTCAATCTTGTAATTAAACACATACTCTAATTCTTTTATTTTTTTTTACCAATACTTTTCTACATACCACTTTGCTGCTTTTTGGGCATCTTCTTTACTATCCCATTTCTGATTTCCTTCAAAATCAACTACATCAAGTTTTCCAATTTTTGCATACCAATGTTCACCGCCATCCCATTGTAAATACCTTACATCATCTAACGATGGTTTATCTTCATTTGGAAAAGTTAGTTCATCTTTTTCAACGGTTTCTTTTATCTCATAAAACCTTTTATCTAACGTAACAACTCTCATATCATCAGTTAGAAATATTTTACGCCCATTTTCAAAGTCAGAAATACGATTATTATAAGCCATGTTCTCAACTTGTATCATATCCGTTACGATATTCCCACGTGTAACTTTATTTAAAGCATCAACGGCTATTACAAATTGATTTGTTACATTATAATCTGTTCGTCCAAATGGTCTATTGGCAATTATCTGAGAACCCTCACGTATTATAGACGCTGGATATTTTCGCCAATGTTCCTTTATCTGCTCAATGCTACTAGGTTCAAAATACCATATTCCATTTATATCCTCAATAAGACCTATCTTAACAAACTTATATTTTTCATTCATACTTGATGTTTATTAATTCGGCTGCAAAGGTACAAAGAAAAACTGTAATCTCCAAATATTTTCTGTTAATTAATGTTAATAATTCTTCCAAAGAGTTTCTGTCTTTGTCTTAGGCTTACGGTCTCCGCTTATTGTATTTACTTCAAATTGGATTTTTTCGAAACCGTTTTTAACTAATTTATCATATCTTTCATTATCATAACCGCTTATTAATAATTTAGCCTTACTATTAACACACACATTGATAAATCGCTCTTGCTGTTCATCTGTCATATCAACAACGTATCTTTCAGCAGAAGACCTTGTTGATAATACATAAGGTGGGTCTGCATAAATAAACACGTTAGGCTGATTGTATTCCTCTATCAATTTAATACCGTCCCGGTGTAACACCATCACTTTACTTAAACGTTGATGAATTTCCGGTAGTCTATCAATCGTACTGAGATAATCACTCACCGATTTCGCCATATTACGTCTTACAACTCTATTCATGGAAAAACCGCCAATACCATTATGACTACTACGGTTCACATAAAAGAAATCAAATGCCCTCTGTAAGTCATTCAAATCATTTCTTTTTAACTCTTCTCTAAGTTTTTGTCTATAATATTCATTATAATATGAACAATCACATAGTTTTTTAAATTGTTCAAACAACGTTTCATCTGAAATTACCTTAAATAAAGAATATACATTGTTGTATAAATCATTATATATCTCTATCGGTACAATTCTATCTTCAGGTGTATGGAAACCAATGGCAAATGAGCCGCCAAACGGTTCTATATATGTATTATAAGTTTCTTTTTCCGGAAACAACTCAATTATTTTATTAAACATTCCGTTTTTTCCGCCAAAATACTTAATTGGACTATTCAGTTTATTGTGCTAACCTTTTATTACTCAATAAATTACGAAGAAACACATTTTTTTCTCCACCCATCACATCGTTTGTCCATTCAGACTTATGTTCAGACCACGTATAATCGTTAGGGTCATGGTCATAATTACCACCAATATAAGCAACGCAATGCATTGGTCTAACCGGATATTTTTCATTTCTCCAAATGTCAAAATCTGGATATAGTTTATGATTAAACACACGTTCATCGGCTAATATACTAACCGATGTAACGATATTTCCAAGGTCTTCCTCCCTAAACACTGCATACTTGATTTCATTTTCATCCAACTGTGATATTATTTCTTCTAACTCACTAAGAACGCCTCCATCAAGCATTATAATTGTCTTATTAACTCTTGACCATGTTAGATATTCAACCGTATCGTTATATTTATCGGCATATTCTACAATCGAATGGGCTGACTGAACCCCTTTTTGAATCGATGACAATTGTCTCAATACAAGACAGTACATCCGATAATCTATATTAGCCATGTCATCATTTTCTAATATAGTATTTTGTATTTCATTCATATTATTATTTATTTTTTGTCTTTGCAAATATACTATTTTTATTCTATAAAACCAAATCAATAATAAATTTTAACACTATTTATATTAAAACCTATTTGTGAAATGAACAAGGAAATGTTAAAAACCAAAATAAAAAGAATGATTAACGAAAGCATCGAAGAAGCACAAACAAGGGCTTACGTAAAATCAGTTGTAACAGAAACCATGAAACAAATGGTAAAAAAGAAACTTAATGAAGCCGAAGATGGAAATGCTATGATTAAACGTAAGGCAGTAATGAATATGCTTAAAGATGATAAATATGACCATGCATACCTGGCATATCAGTTATGGCATCCAAAAGATGATAATGAAAAAGATACATATCGTTCACTTTTTAGTAAAAAAGCAACCGGTAAACCGGACAATGATGGTGCTGTAAGGTCATTTACCGATGAAGAAATAACAAAATTGTACGAACTTATACGTAAAAACTAAACTATATAAAAAAATGCCTCCAAACAAGGAGGCATTCTTATTTTATCTTCTTCCTATATTCTTCCAATCTTCTTCAGTGTACCATATTCCTTCATAGTCATAAGAGATATATTTTACGTCTGACTTAATACCTCCTCTATCACTAAATTGATGCAGTATATCCTCAATATTAACGATATTATTAATAAGAAACTCATCAAGTTCACGCAAATGCTCAATAACTTCACGAGGGTATTTAGGACCGTCTATATCTTCCTCCGTACCCGGTATAACTTGGTCAGAACAACCTATAATATGTGCCATTTGGTCAAACCAATAGTCTGAATTAAATAAATCATAGGTATCAATGCCGTAATACTTATCATTATCTTCATCGGCATATGCCTTTGATAATTTTGAAGCCCGGTCTATAACAGAAAGACGCGTATTGATATCATGAATAATAGATACCGTTTTCACATCTTTTGGAAAACTGTCAAGTATCTGCCGGATTGCACTGGTATGTTTAGAAAGTTCAGACTTTTCGTGTCTAATATCTATCTGTTTAAAACGAAGACATCTTATCAATTTCAGATGCTCATCTGTAAATGTTATTGTTACTTTTGCCATATTTTTATACTTTATATATTAAACTACTCTTTTTTTGCATCTTTTTCAACGACGAATTAAGAATTTGTCTAACACGCTCTTTCGAGACATCCATATCTAAACTTATGGTATCGAGGCTTGTTTCATGACAATCAATTCCATAATATGCCTTAACAACATTCTTTTCCTTCTCATTAAGATATTTCAAAAGGCATTCAACCATTTTTGACTTGTCTTGTTTATCAATATTATCATCTATATTATTACTTGATGTTTTTGCTTCAAAATCAACCATATCATCACTCTGATAATGGTCGTTTGGTTCAAAATAAGGGTCATCAACAGATGTCATTGTTAATATTTCCAAATCCTCAATATGGGATACTACCACATTGTATTCAGATTTAAGAATTTCCTTCGTTTCTTCAAAAGTTGGATAGCGATGATTCTCAGAGTAGAATTTGTTACGCACCTTTGGTACATAGGTATACAACTTGATTGCATTAGCCGGCGTTACAGGTTTATCCTTAAAAACAATGTAATTATTTATATACTTCCTTATCCACCATACAGCATAAGTAATAAACCTCTGCTTTTTATTGAGGTCATAGTTGTCGATTGCATGAAGCAACCCTATATTGGCTTCATTAACAATATCCATGAGATTATCACCTTTCTGCCAACGTCTTGCAACAGATACGACAAATCTTTGATTACATTCAACAAGTTTCTTACGAGCAGCAGACGATATCACCGGATTTTTAGACTTTACCCGTTCAAGCAACTTACGTTCCTCATTGCTTGATAATACAGGATAATCTTTTATATCATCAAAATACGCCGTTGTCAAATCAGTTCTATTCCAATAGCCACAATTTTGTGACTTACAATCAACAAGAAAACCCATTATATATTATTTCTGTTTCTTTTTTAAAATTACCGTACACTTATTTCCCTCATCACGTGGCATGGCTTCAGGTACTGATACATCAGCCAATGAATCTATAAACTCATAAAGGCATTTTTTAGACTCATCACGTCTCGAAAGTTCTCTTCCCCTCATAGTTAATACAACCTTCACTTTATCGCCATCAGAAATGAATTTACGGGCCTTATTCGACTTGATGCCAAGGTCATGTTGTGATATATTTGTACTTAACTGTACTTCTTTCAGAACACTTGACGGCTTATTCTTACCCTTTAACTGCTTCTTCAATTCATAAAGATACTTGGAATAATCTTCAATTCTGACAACCGGAGGAATTGCCTTCTGATTTATTTCGATAAGGTCTTTTCCTAAACTCTGCGCTTTCTTCCTAGCGTCACTAAGATTTATTACTACAGACTGATTTTCACCATCCGACGATTTGTAAACCAAACGTACACGGTCATAACCTGTTATTTCATCGTTGATTCTAGGCTCGTCTATACCATTTTTGCCATTTCTGATGTTAGCCATTAAACTATATTAAAATTCAAGATATAAGTCTTTTATAAGTTCTTTACGAATTGGCCACAACTGTTCGTATTTTGCCAAATCTGTTTTTTCAAACGTTTTTATTTTATTAAAATATAATCTTATTTCATCCCTTTTAGGTAACTGTAAATAATCATACACGTCAACATACATATTCTGCATAAGTCGCTCCATCATCGGAATAACTTTGTTACGGTCTCCATTACCGTCAAATCTTGAACAACCAAGAACTGTCGTTAACACTTTTTTACCTTTAAATTCAGCATTTGCTGTTGCAAGAGCATGTTCAAGGGCATTGTAATCTATAAATTCACGCTTACTATGCGGGTGATTCGCAATATAAAGAAGTGAAATTATCGGCGTTCCTTCCAATGTAAGTCTTTTACCTAATTTCCTTTTGTCACCATAGTTAGTAGAATCATTGGCCTGTTCAATATATGGATATTTTAAACGCATTTTTGACTGGAAGCCATTAGTAAGCATACAATATATACTTGTACCAAGTAAAACAACATCGTATTTATCCGTATCCCATATAGCATCACGATTTTTTATAAAATTAAGCATTCTTATTCATTTTAAGCAACGTTTCATAGAAAATCAAATGAGATGGATGGGTACATTTCTTTAGTTCATCATAAGTAAGCCATCTATATGCATCTATTTCAGGATTACGTCCATTATCAGCCATGTTAGAATGACATTTATTCAGGTCAATATTAGGGTAATGAATACCATATGCAATTACTGTTTTTTTCGGGTTTTGTAAACTTGTCCCAAGAGGTATCAACATTTGACTTTTACAATCCTCCATATCCAAACCAGATTCCTCTTTGAACTCCCTTAAAGCCGCATCTACATAATTCTCACCTGCTTTAACGCCACCTTTCAAATATGCCCAATAATTCTTATGTGACCACCCAATGCCACCGGGATGGCCGACAAAAAATTCTAATTCATTATTTAAATTAGTCCTAAACGGTATAACACCTGCTGAATATTTCATTTTAATTAAAATTCTTACTTTTCTTCAACTTGTCAATAAGTTTACGTTCTTCATTATTAATGATATTCGGCATTTTATATTTAACGATAATTTTTAAGTTGCCATATAGTCCATTACCTTTAGCAAGTCCTTTGCCGGCAAGATTTATGATACTACCGTCTTCAATTCCTTGTCTTAATGTATACTTATAAGTTTTACCATCAATATGTTTAATTGTCTTTTCACAACCGGTTATACAGTCTAACACCGGTGTCTCATCAATATATGCCAAATCATACGGACTATTCGGAATAATTTTAAACTTATCGTGTTCTGCTACCCTAAAAATAATTGTTAAATCACCTTCCTGGCCCTCAAGACGTTCACAATAATGTCCTTTTCTCGGAATTTTCACGGCAACATTATCAGTTACACCTACAGGTATATCAATTGTTATTGTTTCTTCTTGCAATTCCAAACCACTACCACCACATTTTCCACATGGATTAGATATCGATTTACCACTACCATGACAATGCGGACAATGAACAGTAGTTTGTGAAAAACCATAGGCAAATTTTTGAGTCTGTGTCACATATCCGCTACCGTGACAATAAGGACATGCCCCGATTGTACCACTACCATTGGTTCCTTTTCCGTGACATTCAGTACAAGGCTTATAACGGTCATATTTAATTGTTTTCTTGCCATGCCGATATAATTCTTCAAGAGTAATGGTTACTCGAACTTTTTTATCATGACCTTTTTTAATAATGTTTTCATCATCGAAATCATCATTAAAGAAACCAAAACCGGCATGATGTCTCATGAATTTTCGGATTATTTCATCCATATTAGAAGCAGCACTACTATTGAAATTACCGTCAATTGTACCAAACATATCATATTGCTGACGTTTTTCTTTATCAGACAAGATATCATATGCTTCAACAACTTCTTTGAATTTTTCCTCGGCTTCCTTATTACCAGGATTTCTATCTGGATGATACTTCAAGGATAACTTACGATAAGCCTTTTTAAGTTCTTCATCAGTGGCACTTTTATCTACTCCAAGTATATTATAATAATCCTTATTCGCCATTTATGTATATTTTATGTTACATTATATATTTTCAATATGCAAAAGTACTACTTTTTTAAGAGAAAACAAAACCACAAAAGTTAATTTTTAACAATTATGGTCTTGTTTAACATTATTTAAGAAAATATAAGCTACTTTGCATCTTGTATATCCTCATCAGATGACGTGGATTGCGGTTGCTGTGTTTGTCCCTCCGACGCATTCTTAAACATATCAGCAAAATTATTTCCACCAAACGGACTAGCACCACCACCCATAAACTGATTAAACACATCAGATGCAGCACCGCCTTGTTTACCATAAGCCTTTGCCGAAATACCATACCATTTCTCTTGAACTTCTTTTTCTACATTTTCAAGATTAGTGTAGTCATCAGTTTCCTTCATTTTCTTCAATTCTTCTATTTTTGAATTAAAGAATGATTTTTCATCATCACTAATCTTATCTTTGAGACTATCTAATGACTGTTCAGTAGTATAAATCAAACTTTCACATTTATTAGACTTTTCAAGTTTTTCCTTTGTCTTAGCGTCTTCAGCGGCATGCTCTTGTGCCTCTTGTTTAATACGGTCAATCTCATCCTGTGTAAGAGATGATTTATTCTCAATCGTAATATGCTGTTCTTTACCAGTTGCCTTATCTTTAGCAGATACCGTAATAAGTCCATTAGCATCAATATCAAACTGAACCTCAATCTGTGGAACACCACGTCTTGCAGGAGCGATACCTTCAAGATTAAATACCCCGATTGACTTATTATCTTTAGCCATCGGACGTTCACCTTGCAATACATGAATCGTAACAGCCGACTGATTGTCCTGTGCTGTAGTGAATGTCTGCGACCTCTTACATGGTATTGTAGTATTAGCCTCAATCAAGGTTGTCATGACACCACCCATTGTCTCAATACCCAAAGTCAACGGCGTTACATCGAGCAGTAACAAATCACTTGCGCCTTCACCACCAGTAATGATATTAGCTTGTACGGCAGCACCCATACTAACAGCTTCGTCAGGATTAACACTCTTGTTCAAAGGTGCATGGAAAGTATTAGTAAGAGCCTCTTGAAACTCTGTTGAACGTGATTGTCCACCAACAAGAAGAATACTATCAAGTTCATCATATGTTACCTTTGCCTTTTTCAAGGCTTCTACACCACAATCAATAGCACGGTCAATAAGATGTTTTGTCAATTGTGCAAACTTAGCCTTTGTCAAAGTAACTACACAATGTAAAGGTGTTCCGTTTTTCTGTGTAATATATGGAAGATTAATCTCTGTTGATGGTGAACTTGTAAGTTCAATCTTGGCTTTCTCAGAAGCCTCAACAATACGCTGCAATGACTGTGAAGAATCTGCTGATGTTCTCAAATCAATATCATTCTCCTTATTAAATGTATCAACAATCCATTCAGCAATCGCATTATCAAAATCACTACCGCCAAGGAATACATCACCATGTGAAGCAAGTACCTCAATCATACCGTCTGAAACCTCACATACACTAAAGTCACATGTACCACCGCCTAAATCGGCTACGAGTATCTTTTTATCGCCACTCTTAGTTTCAATATTACTTGCAAGAATAGCGGCTGTAGGTTCATTAATGATACGAAGAACGTTCAAACCGCACATTTCACCGGCTAACTTAGTGGCTTCACGTGCATTATTATCAAACCATGCAGGTACCGTAATAACAGCATCCTTTACATCTTCACCGACATAATCCTCTGCTGTCTTCTTCATCTTATTAAGAATATAAGATGAAATTTCCTCCGGTGAATAATCACGACTATCGACCCTTACACGTGGCTTACCGGCAACATCAACAATATCATAAGAAACATGCTTTACAATATCACTACACTGGTCATAATTGACTCCCATAAATCTCTTAATAAGAGAAATTGTTGTCTTTGGATTTACAATTCTCTGTCGATTTGCTGCTGCACCGACCTTAATCTCACCGTTTGTCAAGCCAACTACTGATGGTGTAGTACGTCCACCCTCAGAGTTAGCAACAATTACAGGTTTTCCACTCTCAATAACAGATACTGCTGAAGTGCTAGTACCTAAGTCAATACCAATAACTTTACTCATATTTTCTTTATATCAATCTATTGTTAATAAATTAATTGAACATCTTCTTAATATCATCTAGTTTCTTAGTAAGTTCCTCGTTCTCCTTACGCAAACCAATGGTCTTATTATTCAACTCACTGATTTCCCTATTATACTTTTCATGAAGTTTTTCATAAGCAGACTTGTAATCAATTTCCTTACTATCATTAACTTTTGCATCCTCAGTCTTATCTTCAACAGCCTTTGCCACCTTACTAAAGGTAATCACCATCTGTTTGTTTTCTTTATCATAAACCTTTTCAATACTATCAAGGTCACAATCATCAGGAACTGACATGGTAAAACTGCCATAATAACGACATGAACTAATCCCATTTGTCTTGTCCCAATCCTCATGCACACTTACACCAAAGATTCTCTTTTGTTTATCAGTATTTACATAGATTTTATCACGTTTTTCATCATAATTTACCTCTACCTGATATACATTACCATTATCCTTCAAAGAATAATTTGGTTTCAACCAATTCAAATAATCATCACAATGAAACGTATTTACAATCTCATTAATCTTGTTAAAACCAAAATCATCAAACATACTGTTAATTTTCTCTAAATCAAATAATCCCATAATTTCTTATATATTTAAATTTTTTATTTTCTATACATTATATAACAACTTCTGTGCCAATTATATCGAACATGTCATTTTGTCACTTCCAAAAACAATATACACATGAGTTCTGACATTTTGTCGGTTTACCTCTCAAAAGTTCTTTTTTATTGGCAGGACAATGACAACTTTTTCTCTGTCCTTTATTACCTTCAAGAATAATCTTATCAGTCAAACCAAGTATATCGATATCTTTTTGTGATAAACATGATATACTTTCTATTCCAGGTTCACCACATGCCTCTACCTCAAAGCCATCTTGACTACCAATTTCAATCAATCTATTCCTTATTTCAAGTCTTTTTTCCAAAGGAGCATGAAATGTATCATATGGAATTGGAAAACCATTTTCATTAAATCTATCTTTCACATGATTATACATGTCCAACACAGAAAATCTGACACGTTTAATCCCATAACCCCTAAACACGTCAAGAACATGTTTTGCCGTAATCCATCCTTTATCTGTTGGAACTATTGGGTCAATCCTTAATACGAAGTGTTCAATAGGAAAACCGTCAGAAATCAGTTTCTTGAATTTTTCAAACGTTTGTTCGACTGTAGGTACAAAAGGCTCAATTTTTGAACTGCCCATGCCAGTACAAGTACAATGTAATATGCACCTTTCTTTATTTTCAATAAGCTTTTCAATTAGTCTATCTGTTAAACGTTTTGTTATTATGATATTACCGTCATATAATCGGTCAAATACAGAAAGGTCAAAAGCAACCTCTCCTGCTTCAGTAATCCCAATATATTGTGATTTATCCATAATAAATAAAAATTTTTGACAATTTTATATTAAAAATCGCATTAAAATGGGAATTTACCTTTCTTCAACGATATCACCATTATTAATATTAATTGATAAAGGAAGATGCTTGCGTTTAAACTCACTGTTAACAGAACGCATAATTACTCTTTTAACAGTTTCTTCACCATACTTAACCACGACAGGTCCAAATATCACATCACTCGTTTTGAAACCATGTACAAGATAATGGCACTGTACATCCGAATCCAAACCTACCCATAATCGTAAGATATTATCGACATCATAATAAGTATATCCGGGAGCAATCTGCTCTAAATCAGAATTTGATACACCGTTTCCGTCTGTAGGTATTAACTTAACAGATTCTTGAATTGCGTCACTACACTTACAATCAGTCTTATTACTACCATTTATACATTTATTAGCATAATATCCAACAAGATATTTCGCTAAACCATATACCTCGGTTTTCCATAACTGACCAATAGGTGTAATATAATTAGAATCACCCATAATTGTCCAGAAACCAAGATAATGTTCCGTCATATTATCAGTATCCATTACGACACCATTCCGAAGACCACCAAGATTCCAAAGATACATCATGCGGATACGAGCCTTAATATTACCTTCTGAGATTTTCGTCGTTTTACCTAACACGGCAGGACTATTTACAAAAAATGCTGATATCTTCTTGTATACATCTTCTATATTTTCCTTATAATATTCGTCACAGAATGCCTCACCAACCAAATCAGCCGTAGTTACTTCATCATTCTGATTAGTACTACACATAAGGGAAACACCAATTAACTTTACCCCAGTACGTTTACTAACCTCATGACATACAGCGGCAACTACAGTACTATCTATACCACCAGAAATACCAAGAATCATTGTTTCCATATTACATGAACGCACGTAATTCTCCATACCTTTTACCATATTATCAAATACGGCTGAATAATTTAATTCGTTCTTTTTCATAATTTTATTATCCTTGTATTTTCTTTGCAAAAATACTACAAAAAACGGAAACCACAAAATGATTTCCGTTAATTTTTATTAATTATAATCTACATTGTACGATAAGGTAAAAACACTTCTCCACTATTATATCTTGCATGCGCCTCAGATAAGCCCATAGGAGCCGGATTAATATAAGATTCTACGTAAGAGAAACGTGTCGGTTTCCTATTAACTGTATCATCGAATTTATGTGTGTTTTTGTGTAAATCGGTAAAATACTCCTGACTCATGTCATTAAAAGTAGTTTTACTGTCAAATTCCATGTCTATATCACCATTCTGTGTTATATATTTCGGCTTATCACCAGGTGCTTTGACTAATATAGAATCTTGATTGTATTTCTTTGCCATCTGTAATCCAAAATCGACCAATTTATTCATGTCACCAACATTACCATTCTTATCATGATTATATATTACAAATGAACGTTCATATACGTTTTGTTCATCAGAAGTACCTTTATTTTCAATAAATCCACCATATACCGGTGTATATGAATAACCACTATTCTTAATCAGACTGATTATTTCTCTTATCCGTTTGTTATTCATTGCAGAAAGACGTTCAGATGCACCTTTATCTGAAGGATTAATGCCAAATTCGCTGTAACCACGACAAGGAGATACAACGATAAAACCACTTTCACCATGTTTATCTAACATAGATTTAGCATTAACCTCAGTTATAGGTACTTTCATGGCATTATTCAACGTATGGGGACGAAATTCATACAGAAAATTATTTTCCCTTGCCCCATTAAATTTCTGAATAGATTCTATTATCTGACTGTTAAAAAACTTCTTCATTCATATATACAAAATTAATAAATAAAATACTATTTCCAAAATAAAAAAGGTTAAATATTTTTAAACTTCTTTCATTTTACCTAAATCAAACAACTTTAACTTAACAGCAACAACGACCCCAAGGTCTTTCATAATAAAAATCCCTAATTGTGGTATCTTTTGGCACTCTTTTTCAATATAATGTTTGAAGTCCTTATATTTTTGCAAAATAGCAGAATCACCAGATTTAATACTCTTCTTATCTTCATCACTAATTTCAAATACCATAAAAGAAAAGTCTTCAATGCCATACTTTTCACCTTTTAACGCTGAGATTTCATTCACATAACCATCATCGTCAATAAAATTATAAACAGAAAATCTCATGTTATTGAAATCTCTATTATATAATTGGTCTATTAATTCATCATACTTCATTTCTTATTAATTAATTTAAATTTTATTAAAAATAAAAAAATAATGCAAAAACCTAATTAAAGGTAATTGCATCAAGTTTCCCTAACATATTAGGACAACATCGTGTTGGGCGACCTGGAGTCGAACCAGGGATTTCGAGATTATGAGACTCGTGTTCTACCACTGAACTACCGCCCATTGAAAATACAGAGGAAATTTGTGACTGTTTTGCTTGTTTTTACAACACTACCAGAATCGAACTGGTGTTCTCAATTACCCAAAAATTGCGTCTTATCCACTTGACTAAATGTTATCGAAGTAACAGTCACGTCACTACTGTATGGTATTATATAAATAGTTTATGTTTCAAAAAAAAAACAGAAAGAAAATTTGACACGGTATTTTTTAATATCGACGGGAATCGAACCCGCTACACTTTTCTTAACAGGAAAATGCTCTAACCTAATGAGCTACGAAGTAACCGTATCGTCACTATTCTGTATAGTTAAAAAATAACAAGGGAAAAATGGAAGAGTGTAACAAAAAGATTCTTGCTGGACTTGAACCAACGTTCTCAATAATGAAATTATTGCGCTATAACCAACTTAGCTAAAAAATCGAAGTAACTCTATCCGTCACCACTTGTATATTTCTATTTGCGGGCGTACTGGGAGTCGAACCCAGAATCTTTATCTTGACTGGATAACGTTTTAACCTATTCGAAGTAACCGTAAAGTTCACTATCATCATTGAAGAAATCACCAACGGTAAAAATCTTTTTTCTAAACTTTACGCCCGTGTAAAAAATTGGAGAACGACTGTCAGGGTAAGTTTTCTATCTGAAAACGTTTCAAACGTCTGCGTTAACCATTTCGCCTATCACCTAAATGCAGGTAATTTTGGATTCGAACCAAAAATCAATCGAAGTAACCCTTAACATCACTACCAATTATATTTAAAAACGAAAGAAAGTCGGCAAGAGTATGTTTTGACAGTAAATTCCTATAATTTTATCGAAGTAACTCTCACATCACTATTCGTCTATTTTTCTATTTCAATATTTAAAAGAACTCTTGTGTCTTAAACACGTTGCAAAGATACTACAAAATTTTGAAACTACCAAACTTTTTCTGAGAAATTTTTGTTAAAAATTGTAAATTCATCAAAAATAAAAGAAATTGGTTTAAATATTAGACCAATTTCCACACTTAAGGAGATTTTCACCATGAATTTCCATGCACTCCCTAAAAGTTCTCAATAAACTACTAATTTTCTTCCTCATTGTTTTTAAGCTGCTTTAGAATGTTTGTTATTAAAAGTCTGATTTCTCATTTTGTCCATATATACACTACCAATAGGCGGTATCATACAACTCGGACACATTGCGCTTGTTGTTGCAAGTGCATCAAAATACCACTTGACTGCGGTTTTAAAACTACTAAAAATTTTCTTCATTTCTTTTTTACAATTTTAATGTTTATTACTTACTCTTGTTAATTTTACTGACCGTCTTTAACGTATATGTAACGTCTGCAATAACAGTCAAACCAAATACAACCAAAGTTGCAACTACACTATAACTCATATTTTTTTTCTTCTATTGTTCTACATTTGTAAATATACTACATATACATGAAAAACCGAAGAAATAACACTAATTGTGTGCGAAAACAACTCACTTTTTGACCTATATCAAATCATATAAGTACTTGAAACCCACCGACTTGATATAAATCAAGTGTAAATCGTACACGTTTAATAAAGCAAATTTTTAGTTATTGATAATAGTACGCCCACTCTGATTCGAACAGAGAATATCACTTTAGAAGAGTGAGGTCATATCCATTTAACGATAGGCGCATAATGGGAAATTTAACAGGATTCGAACCTATAATCTCTCTACCACTTGTTTTGTTATTAAATTTCCCAAGTAGTGATTTGGGTATTATGTGAAAAATTATTATAATGTTACCAAACCATTTACTACCATTATTGTACCCCAGGTGGGACTCGAACCCACACGCAATTAAGCATAGTTCCTTAAACTATTGGCTATACCAGTTCGCCTACTGGGGTATTATAAGTGGAGATAGAGGTAATTGAAACCTCGTCCGCACAAGGAAACCATACGCTTTCTACATGCTTAGTCTGAACTTGATTTTCATGCTATAACCGGCAACAGACAACCAATCAATAACCTTATTCCTTAAATTTCATCCATGCATCAGGACATTACATGGACTATTTCCGAATAAACCTGCACCACTATACTAACGAACTTCAGAACATATTCATTAAGTGATGTCTCGTTCCCTCACCTTGTAAGGGAATTAAGCCATTAATCTACTGTACTTCGATTAGGCAGCGAGAGCGTAAGTTTTTTCGCCAATTAATTTTTCGACCAATAGATTAAAGTGTAATAGTCTTCACACTGCATGCTTACGGATAACTTCAAACCTGCCGTCAAATGCCTGTTATCCCCATATTATCTTAAATTAAGCCTTTTGTATGCTTCTTCAAATCCTTCCATAAATCCTCTTTTCCACTCTTCAATATTTTCATCCGTACTATTGTTTCTTCTTGTTTTATGTACGACACCATTAACAGAACGCAACCCATCGGCAATGTTATTGATTCTTTTCATTTCTTCAATTTTCTCAATACCACCAATTTTTCGTACAAATAAATCCATATCAACACGTCTGTAATCATTAACGATTTTTTGTACTTCTGCTCTTTCTTGCTCTGTTAAAAGAGTCTCATCAAGATATCTATCTAATATATCCATTTTAACTATTCTAACGTCTTATATTATAATAAATAGTAACAAATTCTAAATAAATTAATGTAAAAATGATTTTCCTGTGTGAGCCGTATTCTTTCAAATCCGACACTCCGACCACTACTCACATCACACATTAAGGCTGTACGCAAAGAATAAACCCACGTCATTTGGTGCATATATGTACCCATCAGCAGGACAATTTTACAATTCCGTCCAGAGAAAATCAACGTGGCCTCAGTGGGACTCGAACCCACACGGATTTCACAACCCAACAGAGTTTGAGTCTGTCCCGGCTACCAGTTACGGCATGAGGCCAAATAATTTGTTGGAAATGCCGGGGTCGAACCGACAACCTTCTGAGTCAGACGCTCTACCAATTGCGCTAATTTCCATTATATTAGTTGCTCCGACAGGATTCGAACCTGTAACAACAGCTCCAAAAACTGTTGTGTTAACCCATTACACCACGGAGCAATACCTTTTATTTTAACTCAATCAGTGTACCGTTTTCTTGCGCACGTCTAATCCATCTCATGAGAATAACTGATTTCTCATAACTTACATTGAACGTAGCAGTTTCACCAACATCATGCTTGTCACTTAAATCAATTTCCAACTGATATTTACGACCATTAACAGACGTGATATGATACACTGCAATACCACCAGATAACATGCAATTCAATTCAGCACGTCCCTTCACAATATCTTTCAATTCCTCCATATTATTAATAATATTCACTTATTTTTGCTTTTCTCCAATTCTTTGCCCAAAATTGGTCTGTCTGAACATGATTCTTCCTAACGTACTTCACAACATTATGTGAAAACTCTTCAATTGGAAAACTCTCCACATTCTTAATGACAATTCCTTCAATTATATCTCCATACCTACTACCTTGTGTCATCCAATAAAGAACACGTTCCTTCAATTCTTCTTCATCCTCAAAAGAACGACGTTCAAGCACTGGTGCCATAGGTATATCAAGTATCTGTGACATTTCAATAGTCTCATCAAGACTATACCACCTTTTGTCATTCCTGACAGCGAACATATGAAAATATTCTTTCAATCTATTATACTCAATCGAATGAACACCATAAAGATTCTCTCCAACAATCATTTCATCTTCACCAAGATAATCCTTAACTTTCCAATAAAGACCATCATTGCCCCAAAGGTTAATCGACCAAGGATTTCTTGTAGGTGCAGCATGAGAACGTGCATAAACACCATATTTCGATATAGAACTATTCTCACCGTCTAATTTTTCCTCAAGTACCAGTTCCTTACCTTTCAAGTAGAAGAACCAATCATCATCAACACGTCTGTCATCATTCTGTAATCCTTCTGAGAACGGGACGTGAAACGTTCTCGGATACTTCCAACTTGAATCCATAATTTCTTTCCTTTCTCTTTTAATTGTTAAACTCAGCGGAGAGCGGTGGAGTTGAACCACATCCGTATCACCGGACGAAACAACTTAGCAGGTTGCCCCCATCACCGTCAGGGTTCACTCTCCAAAACCCCCAATGAAAAAACTATTTACCCTAATAACAAATTGTTACCAAGAATCACCAAAAATTCAATGGGAGAAAATTCATAACTATCTGATAATCAGGCGGAAGCGGCCGGACTCGAACCGACACCCCGTTGTTCACGAGTACTGGTGGTTTTCAAGACCACTGCCTTACCAATTAGGCTTACGCTTCCAAAAAAAAATAAAAAGTTGAAACCCTATATAGTAAACCATCTGTCTCCACATTCACAACGTTTCTTTTGGACACCGCATTTCCATTTCAGCACCATTTAATCACTCGCACGGTTATAGTAATTTACCTTATTTAGCAACGATAAGGCTGATGCACATCGTTTATGTATTAACGTCAAGCCGATTTCAACTCCTATACAAAATTCATCAAAATATATTCATCATTTTCCAATTTATCTTTAAATTCAAACAAAACTTTACCATCATACTTCCGATAACCTCCAAAAAACGTAATGTTCGGATATATCATTTGTAATGTCTCACAATACCATTTAAATTTATTTTCTATATCATCTATATCGTTTCTCTTACAGTCTTTCTTCGTCTCTTCAAGAGTCAACCTAATGTAACAATCGCCTTTTTTGTTTAATATGTAAAAAGGCTCATAGAAACTAAAAGCATCATACATCACATTACCATATTTGAAACAACCTTTACCATTAGGTTTCCTAAATAATGCAATATCAAATACTCTTACCCCACAATTATATTGTTCTTCAACTGTTTTTGTCTGACATTTAAAAAGAAAATTGAAAATTCTATACCATCTATTTAATGGTCTCAAATAACTTAAACTTCTATTAGAACCTTTCAACATCTTTTCACCTTATCTTTGTTTGCGTTTATTTTCAAAAAAAAATGAACGGACGTACTTTCGAGGGAATCTGGCTTTCTCGACCGACAAGACTTCTTCTATCCTATAAGGACTTGACATCGAGTGCTTCACACACCATTAGACTACCGGATATTTCTACCTATCCTTAGTGTGTACCTTTCCGCTTAGATGTAATTACTTACATCCTCAGTCGCTGTTAATTCAGTTCACGTTAGTCCACGCTTGTACGCCTACGGCTCTATCGTTCATGTAAAATTGAGCGGTATAAAGGAATCGAACCTTCGTCACCGGCATGGCAAGCCGGTGTAATAGCCACTATACGAATACCGCAAAATGATAGGCTTTCACTATCTCCCTCATATTCTTTTTGCCACCAATAGGTGCTTCCTTTCATCACCCCAGAGAAGATTGAGTATAATAGAACTGCGTTGAGCAACGGACGAGGCTCGAACTCGCAACTTTCAGATTGGAAATCTGACGCTCTACCAATTGAGTTACCGATGCATTATCTGGGTGGTATGGCGGACTCGAACCGTCGACATTCAGAACCACAATCTGACGTTCTAACCAACTGAACTAATACCACCATATTAAAAAATTGTGACTCCGATGGGACTTGAACCCATGACTCCCTGATTGTTCCATGTGAAAGAGTCGGACTTTCATCTGTTTCACCACTTTTAAACATGGAAATGTGTTTAAGACGGTTCTCTCCGTTAAAAAAGTCAGGTGCTCTACCACTGAGCTACGGAGTCAAACATAACTGACTGATAATCAGATAGTTAAGCGGTCTATAAGGGAGTCGAACCCTTGTCCCAGGATAGACAGTCCAGTATAATAACCGTTATACGAATAGACCAAAAATTGTCGGCTTGGTAGGAATTGAACCTACGTGTGACCAACTACACTTTCAACTGCTTATCAGGCAGAGGTGATACAAGCCGTTATAAAAATGTGGGAAATGTAAGGCTCAAACTTACGACTTTTACCTTGTAAGGGTAACACTCTAAACCAACTGAGCTAAACACCCATATTATATCGTGGCGAAACCGGGACTCGAACCCGGACGGTCATTACTGACCAGAAGATTTTAAGTCTGCCGCGTCTGCCAATTCCGCCATTTCGCCAATTAGAGCCGGTGATGGGATTCGAACCCACAGCCTACTGATTACAAATCAGTTGCACAACCATTGTGCTTCACCGGCGTTTTAATTTTTGAGCCTCCTCCCTGGTTCGAACAGGGGTACCCGGTTTTGCAGACCGGTGGCTCAAACCACTCACCCAAGGAGGCAAAAAACAAAAGTAGCCGGTAGGGGAATCGAACCCCTCTTCCAAGAATGAAAATCTTGTGTCCTAACCGATAGACGAACCGGCCAACATACAATTTATCTATGTGTTATATATTGTTGTATTTCTTCAAATATACCTAATTTTTTAGTTCTCTTTTTAATTGCATTATCACTAACGCCATACTTTAAACCAACTTGTCGATAAGATTTTAGTTCTTTAAAATCAGCAAGCAACTCATCTGAAGTTACTTCAAAACATCTTGCCGCTTTTTTTGCACACTCTAACGAACAATATTTTTCACTATATTTACCAATTTTATTTCCACAAATGATACAATACTTTATATTGCCTTCAATTTTTATAACTTGTTTATTTTCAGGTTCTATAAAATTACTTTTTATATTTTTACTTATTTCTTTTGCTCTTTCAGTAACTTTAAATGAATTGTTTTTCACGTTTTTATTACCTTTTGCGTAATTTTCAGTTTGAGAATGACAATTTGGACAAAGTAACTGTAGATTTTCAATCCGATTATCTGTATGTTTTCCATTTAAATGGTGCAAATGAAAAGATAAAGGTTTACTCATCCAATCTTCTATGCCACAAATGCCACATTTGTATTCACATATTCCACTATCAAGTAGTCTCTTTATTGCTTGTTTTCCTGAACGTTTTTTATCTTTAACAAAAAATTCTTCATTTGACATCGCAGTATATTTATTTCAACCTTTATTTTCCCTAACTTGTATTGTTCCAAAATGTTCAGTAGAAAGATTAAATTTAGTTATTATTCTATGTATTTTATTATAATATCCTTCAACACCTTTTAATCCCAAATAATTACATAAATTATTCAATGAATTAGATATCGGTAAATACTTTTTAACTAATTCTTCAAATTCTTTTTCTGCAATATCTCTGTCTTTTTTATGTTTTTGTATCTCTTTAAATCTTTTTGAAACTACATAACATACTTTACCTTTGGTTATACCAAGTTCCGTCGTTATTTGATTAGTTGTATAACCTTTTTCTCTTAATTCTAAAATTTTATCATTTATGCTTTTCATTTTTATTTCTTTTTATTATAAAAATCGAACCTTTTACAAAAAAAAATCCAAAATTCAAAAATATTGTATAGGTGACAGGACTCGAACCTGCGACTACTACATCGCTTCGTATATCAGAATCGAACTGACATTGACTCACTATCACTTATTATGTAAGTTAATACGAAGTTTCATTTTTGTCTGTCTTTCGTTGACAGTATCCAAATGTAGCATTCTACCAACTGAATTACACCTATATTTTGCAGACGGTGAAGGACTCGAACCCTCACTTATTCGCATTTGGAGTGCGAGTGACTACCAATTGCCAAACCGTCTATTTAATATCTTTCTTCCTATAAGGTAAATTATGCTTTTTACACCACTTCCTAATAGCCGTATCAGAAACATTATACATCCGTCCTATTTCAGCAAAACTTTTCTCATATATAAGTATTTCTAACAAATCCCTCTCAATCGGACACCTTACTAATTTGATATTTATTTCTTTTTTACGTTGATATTCACTCCTGTTTGCATTTTTTCCCTCCAAAATTATCTGTCAAAGCATGACAGTTAGGGCAAAGTATTTGAAGATTTTCAAGTCTATTAACGTCACGTATTCCATTTATATGGTGTAATTGTAATGGTATTTGTTTTCCATGCCATTCTGTTAAGCCACACTCTGGGTTCTCACACCTCCGTTCTTTTAAACCACTTTTTAATAATTTCTCTTTAAGATGATTATTATTATTTATTGGGCTATGTTCAATAAGAATTTCATTGAATTTTTTACCTTTAAAATTATTTTTGTTATTCCATTGTTTCTTAAAAGTAAAATTTAAATCAATATTATTCTCAGCAGCTATTCTTTTTATCTCACGATAAGTATTACCTCCTATATTTTTTAATACCGATTTTATTACACAAATCTAACATATTACGGCAATTGACAGCATTTTCTCTTATTTTATCTACTATTGTATACATAATTATATTTTTATACAAATAGTTCGAAATTCCAAAAAAAAAATCAAACATTTATTAAAAATTACAGATAGTTTGCCGAACACCTCAAACCTCCTTACAACAAGGAGTATTTAGATGAGACTTTCTTCATGTCGGCACTTCAGTAAGGCTCACGCACTTGCCTTTTACACCGTATGCATCCGGTAACTTTAGTGACGTTTTTACACAGTGGCCATCTCTGTATTTTCACGTAACTATCCGTTAAAATTAGTGGACCTGGTGGGACTCAAACCCACGACCCCCACAGTGCAAATGTGATGTTCTAGTCATCTGAACTACAGGCCCAATTTGCCAGTAATACACCTATGCAGTTTCCCATAACACCTCATAGACCTTTGTTACACACCCAGAATTATGGTTCTGTAGTAACCATGTTACCGCCTATACCTCTTACTGACGAACAGATTAGCAATTTCTGTTCTTTGTAGCCCATTCCGGATTTGAACCGGAGTTTCCACCTTGAGAGGGTGACTACCTAACCACTAGTAGAATGGGCTATTTTATGATTTACGATATCGTTTATCTGTTATATTTTTTTCTTCTAAAAACTTTGTAATATCTTTACATTTATAAGGCAAATTATACTTTATCAGCCACTTACTTACCGCTTTATCTGATACGCCATACTTTTTCCCTATTTTAGTTAAATTCAAACACGAAATATCATTAACCAAATCATTTTTTGATGGACATTTTGATAAGTTTATTTTGTCTTCCTTTATTACAAGTTCTTTTTTATGAAATTTCCTACACTCAACCGAACAAAATTTCTTTTGGTTTGAAGACAATTCTTTACCACATGTTTGACAGAATCTCTTTTCAATTTTAATATTTTTACCACCAAAATTATCAGTATATGAATGGCAATTTGGACACAAAAACATTATGTTTTCTAATCTATTATCCATGTGGTTTCCATTTATATGATGAGGAACAACTTTTAAAGGCATTCCTTGCCATTCTGTTATTCCACATTTAGGATTTTCACATTTACATTCTTTCAAACCGTGTTTCAGTAGTAATTTTGTTAAACGATAAGTTGTTATATAACGTTTATTACTCAAAACATCATCAATATTTATTTTTTCCCTTTTACCGCCACCATTTTGTCGTTTAAAATGAGATGTATCAATATCTCGTTCCTTTACTATTCTTTTTAAAGTATGATAATTACCAGTCGTAGCAACTATATTTGCTTTTCTGCACACTTCACAAAAAGAGCAACTTTCTTTAATCAACTTAATATAATATTCTTCCCGTTCTTGTGTCATATTTATATAATCTGTTTATATATAAATAAAACAATCGAACCAAAAATATCAACTATAAACATTTTTTTGAA
>ERZ842401.625-NODE-625-length-51801-cov-13.261102_pt1 | contig 51801 bp, 41 predicted proteins | sample MGYA00521270_ERZ842401 | MGnify/ENA primary metagenome ERZ842401 (study PRJEB31892, sample SAMEA3878208) | bioreactor metagenome | biome: Moose rumen | place: Sweden | collected 2011-10 | study: EMG produced TPA metagenomics assembly of the PRJEB12797 data set... | reverse complement strand
ACAAGCTCATGTCCATCATCGGCTCCCGCGGCTCCAACGCCTATACCAGCAACGATGTCACTTGCTACGTAGAGGAAATCCCCTCCAACCAGCTGGAAAACTGGACCCGCATAGAGGCCGACCGCTTCATGAACTGCGTCTTCCGCGGGTTCCACACCGAGCTGGAGGCGGTCTACGAGGAGAAGAACATGGGCATGGCTTCCGGCAGCGAGAACGCCATGGAGGCCCTGGATTCCATGCTCTTCCAGGGGCATCCCTACGGCACGCAGACCGTCATCGGCACACAGGATCACCTGAAGAACCCGTCCCTGATGGCCATCCGCAGGCAGAAAGACACCTACTATGTGCCCAACAATGTGGCCATCTGCCTCTCCGGCGACTTCGACCCGGACCAGGTGGTGGCCCTTGTAAAGAAATACTTCGGCTCCTGGAAAGCCAATCCCGGGCTGCCCGCCTGGAATCCGGCTCCCGCCGCGGCGGTCACTTCGCCCCTTTCCACCGAGGTCTGGGGCCCCGAGGCCGATTTCCTGATCATGGGCTGGCGCACGCCGGGTGAGAACTCCACTGCAAGCGACGCTGCCCCCATCGTGTCGGCCGTCCTTTCCAACGGCATGGCCGGCCTGGTGGACCTGGACGTGATCCAGCAGCAGAAGATCCTGGACGGCGGCATCTTCCCTTATGGCCGTACGGATTACGGCCTGTTCATGGTGGAGGCCTATCCCAAGCAGGGCCAGAGTCTGGAGGAAGTGCGGGACATTTACCTGGAAGAAATGGCGAAACTCCGCGGCGGCGAGTTCTCCGAAGAGCTTGTGGAGGCCGCCAAGGCCAACTGGAAGCTGCAGCAGATGCGCGGCCTCACCAGCAACCGCAGCCGTGCCGACCGCTTCGTGGATTCCTTCATCAACGGCACCACCTGGGCATCCGAGGTGGAGAAGATGGACCGTGTGATGGCCCTCACCAAGGCCGACATAGTGAATTGGGCCAACGAATACCTGGGCGAGGACAACTATGCCATCGTTTACAAGCACAACGGCAAGGACCCCAACGAGAAGAAGATCGAGGCGCCCGCCATTACCCCTATTGTAACCAACCGCGACAAGCAGAGCGCTTTCCTGCAGGAGATTGCCGCCATCGAGCCCACGCCCATCGAGCCGGTTTTCGTAGACTTCGAAAAAGACATGTCCGTGCTCGGCTACAACGGCCTGGAAGTGCTGTACAAGCACAACGACAAGAACGACATCGCCCAGCTTTACCTCCGCAGCGACCAGGGAACGGACAGCAACCCTTACCTGGACATGGCCCCCGACTACCTGAATTATCTGGGCACGGATGCCAAGACTTCGGCCGATATAGCCACCGAGATGTATTCGCTGGCCTGCAGCTACTCTTTCCGCTGTGGTTCCACCGGCAGCATGCTTAGTGTAAACGGCTTGGGAGAGAACATCGGCAAGGCCCTTTCCATCGTGGAAGACCTGGTGCGGAACGCCAAGCCCGACGAGGCAGTCCTGGCCGAACTGAAGGCCGACCTTATCCGCAGCCGCCAGGACGCCAAGATGAACCAGCGTGCCAGTAACAGCGCCCTGCAAGCCTATGTGATGTATGGTCCCGAGTATATCAAGCGCACCACCCTTTCCAATCCGGCCCTGCTGGCCACCACGTCCTCCCAACTGCTGGACGCCCTCCGGGGCCTACTGGCCAAGGACCACAAGATTCTTTACTACGGCCCCGCCTCCGAGGAGGAAGTGCTGGCCCTGCTGGCCGAAAACCACCCCGTGGCGGAGAAGCTGGAGAAAGTGGAGAAGAACTATCCCGTGAAGCAGCTCACGCCGGACAAGCGCGTTGTCCTGGCTCCTTTCCAGGCCCGCCAGTTCAACTACATGCAGTACTCCAACCGCGGAGAGGCCCTGGATTTGGGCGAAGACCCGGCCATCAACCTCTTCAACGAGTATTACGGCGGCGGCATGAACGCCATCGTGTTCCAGGAGATGCGGGAATCCCGCGCCCTGGCCTACAGTGCCGGCGCCAACCTCAGCAGCCCTTCCTATCCGGGCGATACCTATGGATTCCGGGCCACCATCGCTTCCCAGAACGACAAGCTGGAGAAGGCCGTGCGCGGGTTTGACGAGATTATCGAAGACCTGCCCGTGGCTCCGGAGAACCTGGAGATTGCCAAGGCTTCCATTCTTGGCCGCCTCCGCACCCAGCGCACCATCGGCGTCGCCGTCCTGCAGAGCTACCTCACCGCCCAGGAAATGGGCCTGAAGGAGCCACGTGAGAAACAGGTGTTCGAGAAAGTGAACTCCCTTACCATGGACGACCTGCTGGCAACCCACGCCAAGTGGATCAAGGGCCGCACGTACTGGTACGCCATCCTGGGCGATCCCAAGGATCTGGATGTGAATTTCCTCAAGACCCTGGGCCCTGTGCAGCAGGTGACCATGGAAGAGATCTTCGGTTATTAACCACCATCATCCGGGCGGTATTCCAGAATATCGCCCGGTTGGCAATTCAAGGCGCGGCAAATGGCCTCCATGGTACTTAACCGGATGGCCTTTGCCTTGCCGCATTTCAGGATGGAGAGGTTGGCGGGAGTGATGCCGACTTTCTCGGCTAGCTCGCCGGAAGACATTTTCCGGCGGGCCAGCATTACATCGATGTTGATGATGATCGGCATAGTCCCTTACTTGTTTTCTTCCGGAGTGGGCTGCTCTTCGGGCTTCTGGGCGCCTTTCAGGTAGGATGGCAGCTCCATGCCGGCCATCTTGAAGAGTTCGTCCAGCGGGGGGACGGACTTCATCATTCCGGAGATGAAATTGGACGTGGCGGTCTTGCCGTCGGCCCCGTTGCCGGTGTCCCACACGGTGACCTTGTCGATGTTGATGCCCTTCACGGCCTCTACCTGGGTCTTCACCAGTTCCGGCAGTTTGTCGGCGATCATCATGAGGACGGCCTTCTGGGCGTCGCCCTCGGCGGCGTTCACCAGATTCTGGAAGCCGTCGGCCTGCTTGGTGAGGATTTCCAGCATACCCTTTGCCTGGGCGTCCATCTTGGCGAAGATGGCGTCGGCCTCACCCTTGGCTTTGCGGCGGATCTGCTCGGCTTCCGCCTCGGCCTCGATGATCTTCTTCTGCTTGTCAATCTCGGCGGCCACCACGATATTGGCCTTCTGGGTGGCCTCTTCACGCTGGGCGCGGGCCAGTTCGGCGTCGCGCTCGCTCTGGTAGGCCTCTTCCAGGGCCTTGGCGGCCTGCACCTTCTCGGCGGCCACGGCCAGGCGGTCCGCTTCTGCGGTCTTCTGGCGGCGGAGGGCGTCGGAGTTGGCAATCTCGATCTTGGCGGTGTTCTCGCCCTTCACTGCGTCGGCGTCGGCGGCGGCCACGTTCACGCGGGTGTCCTTGTCGGCCATGGCCTTGCCGGTCTCACCGTAACGGTTCTGCTCGGCCACGCTCTTCTTGGCGTCGTTGATGGCCTTGGCGGCGGCTTCCTTGCCCAGCGCGTCGATGTAACCGGACTCGTCCCGGATGTCCGTGACATTCACATTGATGAGTTTGAGGCCGATCTTGCGGAGCTCGGCTTCTACGTTCTGGCTCACGGCGGCCAGGAACTTGTCCCGGTCGGCGTTGATTTCCTCGATGTCCATGGTGGCGATCACCAGACGCAGCTGGCCGAAGAGGATATCCGTGGCGATGTTCTGGATGCTGTCCACGGAAAGGCCCAGCAGACGCTCGGCGGCGTTGGTCATCACCTCCGATTCGGTGGAGATACCCACGGTGAAGCGGCAGGGGACGTCTACGCGGATGTTCTGCTTGGAAAGGGCATTTTGCAGGTTGCACTCGATGGAAATGGGCTTGAGGTCCAGGAAGGCATAGTCCTGGAACACGGGCCAGATGAAGGCGGCGCCGCCGTGGATACAACGGGCGCTGGAGATGGAACCGGCGGAGTTCTTGCCGGTTTTACCGTAGATGACCAGGATTTTGTCCGAGGGGCAGCGGCGGTAACGCTTGAGGATGGCTGCCAGTGTCACGAACACTACAGCCACGATGATTAAAATCAAATAAAGCTGGTTCATATCAGATTGTGTAAGTATTGGTTTCTTCTACAAGGAGGGTATTGGAGTCGATGACGTCCACCACGCGGATGGAGGCGCCGGTCTTGAGGGGCTCTTCGCTTTCCGTAATGGCATCGTATTCCCTCACGGCCCCGGAAATGGTTATTTGCACCTTGCCGGCTCCGCTGCGGGAGGCGGGGATGGTCAGGTACACCTTCCCTTCGCAGCCGGAGGCCGATTTCTGCAGGTTGATGTTGCCGCTCTGCTGCATGCCGGCGAGCCATTTGAACAGCCACATCACTATGGCCACCAGGGCTATGCCGACAAGCACGGACACCACCACCAGCAGACCCGTGGAGGAAATGCTGTCCTGGAGCAGGATGAAGCTCCAGCCGAAGCCCAGCACGAAGTTCACGAAGTTGCGGAAGGTGTACAGGTTGGAACCTCCCTCTATGTTGGAAAGGTCGGCCCCGTCCAGGGAAGTGTCCACGTCCATGTCGAAGTCTGTGTCTGCATCGGCACCCACGAAGGTCATGATGCTTTGGATGATGAAAATGAGCGAAGCGGCAAGCGTTACGCCCCAGAGGATTTTCATAATAAGGCTGAGCCCAGCCCACCAAGATGCTATCATTGCGGTTCTGTTTTTGGTTTCTTTTGCAAATATAGTAAATATTTATTGATTTGCAACAAAAATTTAAAAAATATGGAAAAATTAGGGAAATCTTGTATATTTGTGTGCCATGCTCAAGATTCTGAAGGCGTCGGCGGGGTCCGGCAAGACATACAACCTGGCCCGGGAGTACATCCGGCTGCTGGTAGGGTCCGGAAAACCGGACGCCTACCGGCATGTGCTGGCCGTAACCTTCACCAACAAGGCCACGGACGAGATGAAGCGCCGGATTCTCCGGGAACTGTCGGTCCTTTCCACCCGTCCGGACGATTCCCCCTATTTCAAGGACTTTGTCCCGTCCCTGCTTCCGGACGGGGAAAGCCTCCGGAAACGGGCCCGGCAACAGCTTTCCGGCATCCTTCACGACTATTCCTCCTTCGCCGTCTCCACCATAGACAAGTTCTTCCAGCAGACCCTCCGGGCGTTTTCCCGGGAAATAGGGCAGTTTGCTTCCTACCAGGTCCAGCTGGACAGGGAGGCGTTGGTGGAGGAGGGCGTAGACCGGGTGCTGGACGGCCTCACGGAAGAGGACCGGACGCTGCTGGACTGGCTCACGAAGGGGGTGAAGGACGACCTCGAAAACGGGCGCGGAATTTCCCTGGAGGCAAAACTGCAAAAGTTGGGAAAGAGCCTGCAGGACATGCCGGAAGGCAAGGCTCTCCTGGCCCGGGAGCCGCTGGAAGAGCTGCACAGGCGTTGCCTGGCCCTCCGGAAGTCTTTCCCCCTCAGGGTGGAAGCCGCCGCCCGTGAGGTGCTTGCGGTTTTTGAACAGTACGGCATAGACCCGGCCGAGAGCAACCGGGGTTTCCTCTCTTCCTTATATAATTACCTTTCTCCGGACCCTTCCGCCGGGGTGAAAGACCTCACGCCCGCCTTCCTTTCCAAAGCGGCCGATCCTGCCCAGTGGTTCTCCAAGGCGAAAGACCGCTTCAGGCAGCAGCTGGACGGGGTCCTGAATGCCCCCCTCGATGCGTTCTGCGCCCTTTTCGGCCAGCCTTACAAGGAATATATGACGGCAGGGGAGCTGCAGAGCCAGCTCTACAGCCTGGGCGTAGCCGGGGAACTCCGGGAGGCCCTGGTGCAAATCCAGAAGGAGAAAGACGTGCTGTCCCTGGAAGACTCCAATTCCATCCTCCGCGGCATCATCGACGGTTCGGACGCCCCCTTCGTGTACGAGAAGCTGGGGGTGCGCTACGAGGATTTCCTCCTGGACGAGTTCCAGGACACTTCCCGCATCCAGTGGGAGAACTTCAGCCCCCTCCTTCACAATGCCGACGCCTCCGGCTTCGACTCGCTGGTGGTGGGCGACGTGAAGCAGTCCATCTACCGGTGGCGGGGGAGCGACTGGCAACTGCTGGGGAGCGGCCTGCAGGAGGAATTCGGCCTGGAAGACAAGGATATACACACGCTGGACAGCAATTTCCGCAGCTGCCACGCCATCGTATCGTTCAACAACGGCTTCTTCCGTTTCGCCGCAGAGCAACTTGACGGGCAGCTGGGCGGGGACGCCGTGCTCGTCCCCCTTTATGCCGACGTATCCCAGATTCCCAAATTCGGGGATCCGGCGCCCGGGGAGGTGAGCGTCCGCTTTGTGGAAGACCAGATGGAGGAGATTCTCTCCACTTTGCAGGGTCTCAGGGAACGGGGCGTGCCCTGGAGCGGGATGGCCATCCTGGTGAGGGACAACAAGCGGGGGGCCGCCATTGCCGCCCGGCTGGTGGAAGCGGGCATTCCCGTGGTCTCCGACGATTCCCTCTTTATCAAGACTTCCGTCACGGTGCGCCGCCTGGTGTCCCAGATGAGCCTCATCGACCGGCCGGACAATCCGGAAAAGCCCTCCGTGGCGGGCTACCTGGCCGGTTCCCTGGACATCGGGCTGCCGGAGCGCTACCACTCGCTCCCGGACCTGGCCGAAGGAATCCTGCAATCCCTGCATGAGGCCGATCCGGCCCTTTTCGAGGCCGAAATACCCTATATCCAGTCTTTCATGGACTACCTGCAGGACTGGGTGGCTTCCGGCGGCAACAACCTGGGCGCCTTCCTGCGCCATTGGGAAGAAGCCAAGCCCAAGATCGCCTCGCCCCGGACCGGGGATTCGGTGCGCATCATGACCATCCACAAGGCCAAGGGCCTGGAGTTCCCCTATGTGATTTTCCCCTTTGCAGAGAAGGTGGGGCTGTTCAAGGAGGACGACCGCTGGTGCATCCCGCCCCTTGGCGGAACGCCGCTGGAAGGGGATACGGCCGGCGAAGCCTTCTACGTAACGCTGAAAAAGGCCTCTGAACGCACCCTTTTCGATGAAGACTACCAGGAGGAAGCCCGGCTGCAGGCCATCGACAACATGAATGTCTTCTATGTGGCCCTTACCCGGCCCAAGTACGGGATCAAGATTATATCGGCCCCGCCTCCCAAGACGGTCACGGACGCTTTGCGTTCCGGGAAGCGGCCCGCTTGGACCAACCTGTCCCAGCTGCTCTACGCCTTTGTGGGCGGGGACGGCTTCACCGCCGGAGCGCCGTACGACTTCGCTTCCCTGAACTGGTCGGCCGAGGACGCCACGCTGGTCAAGGCCAGCTTCGACTCTTATCCCTCCGGCAGCGGGAACCGCCTGAAGTTCAGCCCGGAAGCGGCCGATTATTTTGGGGAGGACGGCAGTTATGGCGCCGAGGCCAGCCACCGGATCCGGGGGAATGTGCTGCACCGGATCCTGTCCCTGGTAGTGGTGGCGGAAGATGTTCCTGCGGCGGTGGAAGCCGCCGTGCTGTCCGGGGAACTTCCCCGCAGCCTGAAAGAGGAAACCCTGGCCCTGCTGCAGGAACGGATTGCCTCCGTTGCGCCTTTCGGCTGGTTCGCCCCCGGCGCCCGGGTAAGGAGGGAAGCCGCCGTGATTGGCGCCGACGGAAGGGAATACCGGCCGGACCGGGTGATGCTGGGGGAGGACGGCAGCGCCACCATCGTGGATTACAAGTTCGGCGTCCCGGAAAAGGGGTATCTTAAACAGGTGGAACGCTACAAGGCCCTGTACCGGCAAATGGGCTACAGTCCGGTGAGAGGATACCTTTGGTATTTTCAGGAAAATCCGGAGGGTAAAATTGTAGAAGTTTGAGTTGAATTGCTTATATTTGCAGGTATTCTAGAAATTCGTGTGTCTATGGAAGCCAGTGAGAACAGCATCAAATTATATTACAATACAGAGGTGGAGCGCCTGAAGATGCCGGAGTACGGCCGCAACGTGCTCCAGATGGTGGAACAGTTGAAAGCCATCCCGGACAAGGAGAAACGCACCCAGCAGGCCTACGCGGTGGTAAAGGTGATGGAAAGCCTGAACCCGCAGGTGCACCAGCAGGAGAATTATGCCCAGAAACTCTGGGACCACCTGTACATGATAGCCGGATACGACCTGGACGTCAACAGCCCCTATCCCGCCCCCGTGCCGGAGGTGGTGAACAGCCGGCCGGATCCTATTCCCCTGAACATCAAGCCCATCCGCGCCCGTCACTATGGACGCAACATAGAGAGCATCCTGGATTTGATAGCCTCGGAGCCGGAAGGGGAGGTGAAGACGGAGATGATTCGCTCGTTGGCCATCTACATGCGCCAGCAGTACCTCATCTGGAACAAGGACACCGTGGCGGACGAAACCATTTTCGCCGACATAGAGCGTCTGTCGGAAGGGAGGGTGAAGGTCCCCGAAGGGCTGGAACTGTCCAAGATTTCCTCGGACGCCTCGTTCAGCCGTCCCGGACTGAACCTGGGTTTCCAGGGGGGCAAGGGTAAATTCAACCGGAACTTCCGCAAAAACGGCAAGAAGAAATGAAGTGGGTTCCTGCATGGTGGTCCCGCATGAGCGACCGCAAACGTACTGGCATCCGTCTGGGTTGCATTGCCGTGGTGCTTTTGGTCACGGTAACCACACTGGTGTCGGTGTGCTCCTATTTTTTCACCTGGCGGCAAGACCAGAGCGTGGCCACCGCCGCGCCGGGGGCCGAGGTGCAGAACGCGGCGGCCTCCACGGGCTTCTCCCTGGGCCGCTTCCTGGTTACGGACAGCTTTGGAATAGCCGCCCTTTTCGTGGTGGCATTCTTTGTGGCCTGGAGCATCAAACTCTGCTGGAAGGGCTGTCCCTGGAACATGAAAAAATGGTTCCTGGGCTCTCTTACCGGCGCTTTCCTCTTCTCCTGGCTGAGCGCGTTCATCGGAAATTTCCTGGGCCTGGGCTATCTCTTCGGCGGCGGCCTCGGCGGGCGCGCCGGCGGCGCCTTCACGGACTTCCTCCTCTCCCATGTGGGAGAATTGGTTACCGGTCTGTTCCTTCTTCTGCTTATAGCCGTATGGCTTTACTGCCTGAGCAGCCGCTTCTCGGACCTGCTGATGGGAAAGAAGCGGGAAAAGGTTTCGGATGGGGAACCCCGGGAAGAGGAGGAGGAGCCCTCGGAGGGCGTCTCCGTCGCTCCTGTCTTTGTCACTTCCCCTGTCGGCACTCCTGAGGAGGAAGAAGGGGAGGAGGAAACGGAAACCGGGGAGAAGAAGCCTCCCAGAAGGCGCAGGAAGCCTGCAGAAGAAACCCCTGGGGAAGATGACTCCGGGGAGGAAGGCAAGTTCGAGGTGGTTACGGACGATTCCCTGGAAGACGAGGTAAAAGAGCCCCTTCCTCCCATCGACAACCGCCTGGACCCGCCGGACGGACTGCCCAAGTACCAGCTGCCTCCGCTCTCGCTGTTGGGGGACTATGCGAATGCCCGGCACGAGGTGTCCCAGGACGAACTCAACCGCAACAACAACAAGATCCGCGCAACCCTGGCCAGCTACAAGATCCAGGTCCGGGACGTGACGGCCGTCGTGGGCCCCACGGTCACCCTGTACAAGGTGTACCCGGCTCCCGGCGTGAAGATATCGGCCATCAAACAGCTACAGGAAGACATTGGCATCTCGCTCAACGCCAAGGGGGTGCGCATTACCACCCTCTCGGATTCGGTGGGCATCGAGGTGGCCAACGACAAGGCTTCCATCGTGCCGCTGAAGGCTCTGCTGAACAGCCCGGCTTTCCGGGAATCCAAGGCGGAGCTTCCGGTTGCCATCGGCTACACCATCTCGCAGGAGGTGAAGGTGTTCGACCTGGCCGACGCCCCGCACCTGCTGGTGGCCGGCGCCACCAAGCAGGGCAAGTCCGTGGGCCTGAATGTGGTCGTGGCCTCGCTGCTGTACTCCAAGCATCCTTCGGAGCTCAAGTTCGTGTTCGTGGATCCCAAGATGGTGGAATTCACCCCTTACGGGAACCTGCTGCACCATTACCTGGCGGTGCTGCCCAACTCCACCAGCGAGCAGGACGAACGGGACCACGCCATTGTGAAGAACGCAAAGGACGCCGCCGCCGTGCTGCAGTCCCTGTGCATAGAGATGGACGCCCGCTACGAGCTGCTGTCCAAAGCTTTCGTGAACAACATCAAGCTGTACAACAGCAAGTTCAAGGAGCGGCACCTGCGTCCGGACGAGGGGCATCATTTCCTGCCCTATATCGTGGTGGTCGTAGATGAATATGCCGACCTTACCATGTCCGTGGGCGCCGGTCCGGAGTCCAAGGCCCTGGCCCGCAGCATCACCACCTCCGTCATCCGCCTGGCCCAGAAGGGCCGTGCCGCCGGCCTGCACGTGATCCTGGCCACCCAGCGGCCTACGGTAGATGTCATCACCGGCCTCATCAAGGCCAATTTCCCCATGCGCATCGCCTTCCGGGTCACTTCCCGCATCGATTCGGCCACCATCTTGGACCAGCCCGGGGCCGACAAACTCATCGGCCGGGGAGATATGCTGCTGTACAGCGGCGTGGAGATGGAACGGGTGCAGTGCGCCTTCATAGGCAACGACGAAATTGTGGGCCTTACCCAGGCGGTGGGTACGCAAACCGGCTATCAGAAGAGTTACAATACGCCTTATTATTTGCCGGAGCCCGCCCCCGCCGAGGGAGAAGACGGCGGCGCCGGCGGCATGGTGGACATGAAAGCCCTGGACGAGCGCTTCGAGGAAGCCGCCAAGATGATTGTCATCAACCAGCGGGGTTCCACCTCGGACCTGCAGCGCCGTCTTGGCATGGGATATGCAAAGGCAGGAAGAGTGATGGACCAGTTGGAGGCCGCTGGCATCGTGGGTCCGCAGAATGGCGCAAAACCCCGCGAAGTGCTGGTAAAGGACCTCAATGAACTGGAGGAACTCCTCAGGCACTTTATGGCGTAAGACAATGAAAAGACTCATCCTTATCCTCCTTTCCGTTCTGGGAAGCTGCTTTCTTGCAGGGGCCCAGCTGCATATTCCGCTCCTGGACCGGGTTCCGGGGCACCGGGTCACCTGCAGCTATACCTACAGCGTGTCCAAGGACGGCGCTCCCTTCTCGGAGGTTACTGCAGGCTCCCTGGAAGTGGAGGACAATGCCTTCCGGCTGGAGGCTCTGGGGCTTAAGATGATCAGCGACGGAACCACCCGCTGGACCCTGGACGAAGAGGCCCGGGAGGGCGTTGTAGAAGCGGTTTCCCAGGAAGACCTGCTCACCAATCCGGTCCTCCTGATCGGCGGTTATTCCCAGTATGCCGAAGAGCTTACGGTGAATGCAAGCGGGAAAGACTTCCTGGACATTACCCTGGAGATGGATGCTTCCACCCGTGCCCGCTTTGTCCTGAAGGATGTTGTCTTTGGGGACAGGAAAGGAAAAAGCGATTTCACCTTTGACGGGAAATCGCTTCCGGAAGACTATCTGATTACGGATCTCCGTTAAATCAGTCCTTGATGCAGCGCACCGGGAGTGCCAGCGATTCTTTGCTGCCGAAGCCTTTCTGAACTATATTCTTGTCGGCATAAATGTACCGGTATTCCGCCAGGTCCCCATCCTCTTCCGAGGGGCTGGCGGTCCAGAAGATGGCGTAGTCCATGAAACCCTGGACATTGCTTTGCCCGCCTGTAAGGTCTACGTAACCGGCGGGAATGGCGTTGAAGCCCTTGGCGTTGGTGATGTCCATACCGGGCCAGTATGTCCACATTTGCTCTTCCAGCAGCACTGCGTCGGCCATAAGGGCGCAGGCATCCGTTCCCAGGGCGTCCCATTCCGCCGCAGAGGGCAGGGACCAGCCTTCCGGGCAAGCCGTGAGGGCCTCTTTCCAGGAATAGAACTTGCCAATGAACGAATCCGTTACGGGAGAAAGGTAGAAGGATACCCCGGACGGGGTCCCGTACAGGTTGTTGGCCAGCCAGGTGGCTCCGTCTATTGTGGTGACATAGAATTTGTTGCCGCCTATGTTCTGCGTTTTCCCGCTGAGGCCCGAGAGGGAATTCTCCGGGTCTATCACGGAAAAGCTCACGGACGAGGAGCTGTTGATGTAACCGCTGGAGAACAGGTAGCAGGTGAGGGTGAACTTCCCGAGGCCGGTGGTTGTATAGGCGTATTTGGGATGGGAAACCTCGATGTCCCGGCTGGTGGTGTCCCGTTGGACTACGCTTCCGTCCAGGGTTACGGTCCAGTACATGCCGATAGCGTTTTCCGGCGTGCTGTCGTCCGAGGTGTAGATGTCGGACACGTCGGCCTCCAGGGTGAGGGTTTCTCCCACAGCCAGGTAGGGAACCACCGTCCCCGAAAGGGACAGACCTCCCAGGCTGGGGGTGGTTGTGCTGTTGTCGTCTTTCTTGCAGGAGATGGCGACCAGTGCCACAAGGGCCGCAGCGGTATAGAGTAAGCTTTTCTTCATACTTGTGCAATACTAACTACAAATATCGCTAATTTTTTTGTATTTTTACGCAAATTTCTTGCCACTATGAGAAAGTTCCCCATACTCTGCGCCCTTTTCCTGCTGTTTTCCTGTTCGGGAACCGACAGGTATATCCAGGTGAGCGGCCAGGCCCAGGGGGGAGCCTATACCGTGAAACTGAATATGAAAGAGGTGGCGGTTCCGGCCGAAACGGTCCGGGACAGCATAGACGCCATCCTTATCCATATAGACACTACGCTTTCCGGATACAACAAGCGTTCCCTGCTGTCCCGTTTCAATGCAGGGGAGCCCGTCCGTCCCAACGCCCTGTTCCTGGAGATGTACGGATTCGCCTACAGGATGTGGGAACGTTCGGCCGGGGCTGTAGACTGCGCCGCGGGGCCGCTTTTCGACACCTGGGGCTTCGGCTTCCGGGAAGGGACGCCGCCCACGGACCGGGAGGTGGAGGCGCTCCGGGAGCAGTGCGGCATGGAAAAGCTGCCGCGGGCCCTTCCCCTGAAAGACGGGGTGCTGGACCCTGCCGACCTGGGCTTTCCCCGCCTGAATTTCAATGCGGTGGCTCAGGGGTACAGCTGTGACTTGGTGGCCCGCTACCTATACGGGCTGGGGGTGAAGGACATGCTGGTGGATATAGGCGAAATCTGGTGCGACGGCCATAACCCTTCGGGCAAGCCCTGGGCCGTGGGAATGGACCGCCCGGTGGACCGGGAAGGGGATTCCGTGATAGGCGACGAAGGGCTTACCGGCGTCTGGAGTTCGGAGGGCCGGCCCTGCGGGGTGGTCACCTCCGGCAACTACCGGAAGTTCTATGTCCGGGACGGCCGCAAATACGCCCATACCATAGACCCTGTGAGCGGATATCCGGTGCAGCACAACCTCCTCAGCGCCACGGTGGTTTCCAGTGAGGGTGCGGGCGTGGCCGACGCGGTGGCCACCTGGTACATGGTGGTGGGGCTGGACAAAGCCCGGGAGCTGGTGCAGGCCGACTCCACCCTGGAAGCCTGGCTGGTCTATGCCGACGAAAACGGGGAAATGCACGAATGGGCCAGCCCCGGCTTTACATTGCGGCAATAAGCCGGTCCTCACATCCCCGCAATAATCTCCAACGTCCACTGCAGCAGGCGGCTAAGGCCGTCTGTCGCCGTTATAAGGAGGTCCGGGCAGAGGCCCAGGGCCGAAAGGCCGACGGTGAGCACAGCGCTCGTCATCAGCAGGGTGGTGAGCGGAATGGCCAGGAGATTCGTGAGAAGGAAGTAGGTGGGGAAGGTGTGGAAGCGCAGCCAGGCAAGGGGAGCGGTGGTAAGCTGGCAGGAGATGCTGAGGGCGGCGGCCTGCCAGATGCGCCGCATCGGATCCCACTTCGGCCCTTCCGGGTACCATTTTTCCAAATGCGGATACAGGAAGAAGATGCCGCCCATGGCCAGGTAGGAAAGCTGGAAACCCAGGCTCTTGAGGACGCCGGGGTCCAGCACCAGCTGCACCAGCAGGGCCAGGCAGAGCACCCGGGAGGCCTTCCGGGGCCTTCCGAGGAGGAGCAGCGTCTCGTTGATGGTGATAAAGAGGAAGGCCCGGACCAGGGAGGGGGAGGCGCCCGTCATCAGGGTGAAAAAGCCGGCGGCGAGCACGATGGAAGCGCTCCTTGCCACCCGGAGGGCTGGCGTATTCCCGGCAGGCCGGGTGAGTTTGTCCAGCAGCATGTACAGGATGCCCAGGTGCAGTCCGGACAGGGCCAGGATGTGCGATGCCCCGCTGCCTCGGAAGGCGGCCACCGTATCGGCCGAAAGCCCGCTGCGGTCTCCGGTGAGAAGGGCCGTGAGGAGCGGAGCGGTTTTTCCGGAGGGAAAGGGAATGCGGCCGATAAGGCTGCGGAGACCTTCCACGGCCCTTTGGGGCAGGCCTTCCTGCAGGAAACCGTTTCCCCGGAAGGGAATGGAAGCCGACAGGGCGCTGAAGCAGCCCAGGAAGAGGAAGGAGGCCAGGATGAGTCCCGTCGCCAGGGGCTCCCGGAGGCGTGTAAGGGGTTTCCGGAAGAAGACCGGGGCGGCGGCGAGCAGGAGAAAAACCGGGGATAAGCTGCAGGCCGCGCCGCCCGCCGCCACCGTCCCCGCCAGGGCCCCTGCCGTGAAGCAGACCGACAGGGCTTCTATGCTTCTCGCCTCTACCATACCTTGCGAAATTACATAATAATTTATTATCTTTGCAAGGATATAGCGAAAAAAATTGTAACACTAACCATACATTATGATTATTCTTGTCATCAACTGCGGAAGCTCGTCCATCAAGTATCAGCTTCTGGACATGAAGAGCGACGATGTGTACGACATCATCGCCAAAGGTATTGCGGAAAAAATCGGCCTTCCCGCCGGTATTCTCCAGTACGCCCCCACCGGGAAGGAGAAGATTGTATCGGATGTTCCCATTCCGGACCACAAGGTGGGCATGCAGCTCATCCTGGCCGCCCTTACGGACAAGGAAACCGGCGTCCTGAAGTCGCTGGAAGACATAGAGGCTGTCGGCCACCGGATTGTGCAGGGCGGGGATTTCTTCTCCGGTTCCGTCATAGTGAACGACGACGTGCTGGACAAGATTGCCTTCTGTGCCGATTTCGCCCCGCTTCACAACCCGGCCCACCTCCTGGGTATCCACGCCATGCAGGAAGTGCTGCCCAGTGTTCCGCAGGTGGTAACCTTCGACACTGCTTTCCATCAGACCATGCCGTCCTACGCCTATATGTATGGTCTGCCGTATGAGTATTACGAGAAATACCGCGTACGCCGTTACGGCGCCCACGGAACCTCCCATCAGTTCGTCGCCGGCGTGGGAGCCAAGCTGGCCGGCCTGGACATCGACAATTCCAAGATCATCACCTGTCACCTGGGCGCCGGCAGTTCCATCTGCGCCATCCAGAACGGCAAGTGCGTAGACACTTCCATGGGTTTCAGCCCGCTGGAGGGCATGATCATGGGAACCCGCGTGGGCAATATCGATGCAAACGCCGTCATTTACCTGGAGAAAAAGCTGGGTGTAACCCCGGACGAGATGTCGGTCATCCTCAACCGAAAATCCGGCTTCCTGGGCGTTTCCACCAAGACTTCGGATGCCCGCGAACTCAACGAACTGGCCAATAACGGAGATCCCAAGGCCAAGCTGGTGTTCAAGAAGTTCACCTACGACATCATCAAGAACATAGGCTCCTATGTGGCCGCGATGAACGGCGTAGACCTAATCGTGTTCACGGGCGGTATCGGCGAGCACAACAGCCGCCTGCGCCGCCGCGTGCTGGAGAACTTCTCCTACCTGGGCCTCAAGGTGGACTACGAAGCCAACGTGGCCTCCGGGGAAGACACCATCATCACCACGGAAGACTCTGTGGTGAAGGCCGCCCTCATCTGTACCAACGAGGAGCTGGTGATTGCCCGTGACACCATGCATTTAGTACTGGAAAACCAAGAATAATCCAAATTAGATATGATTACCAATTTCAATGATTTGTTTGCCGAACTCAAGGCAAAAGGCATTTGCAAGAGGATGGTGGCCGCATGGGGCGTGGATTCCCATACCATCGAGGCTGCTTCCCTGGCTTCCGACATGGGCTTCGTGAAGGTAACCCTGGTGGGAGACCCGGACCTGATCAAGGATGTTTGCGATGCGGCCAAGATAGACATGGCCAAGTTCGTGATTGTGGAGGAGAAGGATGAACTCAAGGCCGTTGCCAAGGCCGTGCAGATGGTGCATGACGGGGAAGGCGACGTGCTCATGAAGGGCCTTTGCTCCACGGACAAGTTCCTTCGCGCCATCCTGAACAAGGAAGTGGGCCTGCTGCCTCCGAAGGGCCTCCTTAGCCATGTGGGCGTAATCGAGAACCCCAACTACCACAAACTCATGTTCATTACGGACATGGCCGTGATCCCGCAGCCGGACTTCCGCCAGAAGGTGAAGCTGGCCGGGTTCGTAACCAACGTGGCTCGCAGTTTCGGCATCGTGATGCCCAAGATTGCCTTTATCGCCGCTTCGGAGCAGATGCTGGACAGCATGCCCGCCTGCATCGAGGGCGCCATGCTGGCCAAGATGTGCGACCGCGGCCAGATCAAGGCCATAGGCGACGGTCCGCTGGCCCTGGATGTGGCCATAGACGAGGAAGCCGTGCAAATCAAGAAGCTCAAGAGCCCTGTGGCCGGTGACGCGGACTGCCTGCTCTTCCCCAATATCGAGAGCGCCAACGTGTTCTGGAAAACCAACTCCAAACTGGCCAACAACGTACGTCAGGCCGGTTTCCTGGTGGGCACCAAGGTCCCCTGCATCCTGGCTTCCCGTGCCGACTCTGTGGATGTGAAGTTAAATTCGATTGCTTCGGCAGTCATGTCAGTTAAATAATTATGAGAAAATACATTGTAGCAGGGAACTGGAAGATGAATACCACCGTTCCCGAAGGAGTGGAACTGGCGAAAGCCGTTGTAGAAAAATCCAAGGACGTCCCCGCCAACGTAGAGCTGGTGGTGGCTCCTCCGTTCACCCATCTGGCCTGCGTGGCCGATGTCCTCAAGGGCTCCAAGGTGCAGCTCTCCGCCCAGAACTGCGCCGACCATGAGAAAGGCGCGTATACCGGCGAGGTGGCCGTGAACATGCTCACCTCCATCGGCTGCCAGTATACCATCCTGGGCCACTCCGAGCGCAGGCAGTATTACGGCGAGACCGATGAGAAGCTGGTTGTGAAGACCAAACTCGCCCTGGAGGCCGGTCTCAAGGTGATCCTCTGCGTAGGGGAGAACCTGGACGAGCGTGAGGCCGGGAAGCACTTCGAGGTGGTGACCGCCCAGACCAAGAATGTCCTTTACAACTTTACCGCCGAGGACATGAAGAACGTCGTCATTGCCTACGAGCCCGTATGGGCCATCGGCACCGGCAAGACCGCCACTGCAGCCCAGGCCGAGGAAATCCATGCCTGCATCCGCAGCGTCATCGCCGGGAAGTTCGGCCTCGAGGTGGCGGAAGACATGACCATCCTCTACGGCGGCTCCTGCAAGCCCTCCAACGCCAAGGAACTCTTTGCAGAGAAGGACATCGACGGCGGCCTCATCGGCGGCGCCGCCCTCAAGGCCGACGATTTCATCGGCATTGCCACCAGCTTCTGACGCTTAGAACCCCAGCCCAAACTGGAGCCAATATTTTTCTTCCAGGGCGTCCCAGGAGCGGACGCCCTCGTTGTATATGTACTCGGTATAGGCATTCGCCGCCGTCCCCGTAGCCATACTGCTCCGCCAGTGCGCCTTTCTGGGACACTGAAAAAGTTCCGGGTATGATTAGCCATATATTTTACAGACACGATACATGAAGAACGGGAGGTCGGACACTCCTCTGACCTGTCTTATAGCTTATAGGTAATTGGCGTGCTTTACTTCAATCTCCGGATTCAGTTCCAGGAGGTGGGTGACTATCTGATCGGCCTTTTCCTTGCTGGTATGGATGTCCATGAAGCCTATGCCGGTGTCGTGCAGAAAGAGGGAACGGAAGCGCCCTTTCTTGCTTTCCTTGTAGGTGGCCGATTTTAGCTGGGAGATGTGCAGGGGATATTTCTTGGAATCGAAATCCGTGATGGTGCCCTCCTCGTCATCAATTTCATACGCCTTCAGTTTGTACATGCCATAAAACAGGGCGCCCTGAAACAAGCAGTATGAGGCAATGTAAAGCAGTACGCTGTGACTGGCGTCCTGCAAGACGATGTACAGCACAAACAGGCCGATTCCCAAAACGATGGAAATGGCGATGCCCCATTGGATGAGCTTCCGTTTTGTAGTGTTGGCGTAAACAGTTTTCATATTTGCTTGCAAAGATACTGCTTTAAAAAACAAGAAAAAAGTAAATTTTTTCAGAAAGTTTTTTGCCATATTTGCATACGACAAGCAGGACCCCATCGTCCCCGTCTCCGACCAGAAATAATGCAAACGTCATCACGAATTACCAAACATTGAAATTCCATCAGATATTCCTCCGAGCTTGGCCTAGTTTGCTTTTTTTTCCGTAGATTTGTGCTTGCTATGGAGAATACAATCAACGAAGACGGAAAGTGGAAGGTGCTGTCCTCGGAGTACCTCATCAGGCGGCCGTGGCTTACGGCACGCAGGGATGTGGCCCAACTGCCGGACGGACGCATCAACCATGAGTATTATGTCCTGGAGTATCCGGACTGGGTGAATATCATCGCCATCACAGAGGAGGGTGAAGTGATTCTGGAAAGGCAATACAGGCATGGATTGGGGAACACCTGTTATGAGCTTCCATGCGGAGTGATTGAAGCGGGAGAAACGCCGTTGCAGGCCGCTCAGCGTGAGCTTCTGGAAGAGACCGGCTTTGCCGGAGGAGAGTGGCGGCACCTGATGGACCTTTCGCCCAATCCGGCCACATCCAACAACATGGCGCACAGTTTTGTGGCAACCGGAGTGCGCCGTGTAGCCGGACAAAGTCTGGATTCGACGGAGGACATCAGCGTGCACCTGGTAAGCCAGGACTTCGTGAAGGAGCTCCTCCTGGGTAACCAGATTCTGCAGGCCCTTATGGCCGCCCCGCTTTTCCGCTATTTCTTCATTTCATCGGCATTGCCACCAGCTTCTGACAAGGAAACTGTTGGCAAAGCCAAAAATACTGTGGAGCCTAACTGACTAGCATTCAGCATTTTAACTAGTGTCCCCGTGCATAAAAACGTGCACTGGGACACCAGTTATTTGCCCTATAATCAATCATTTAGCCTCCACCCCGGACATCTACTACTGGCCGATGGAGAGAGTGGAAGGTGCGATAAGAACACCAATTTAAAGTCTTTTATCCTTCTCGTTTTGAGGATTCAAAAAAGTTTTGTACATTTGCGCGCTTAAAAAGCCGCAAAGGTTTTTTGGTGCAATGGGGTGCTTGGAACAAAGCACTGAGTAACACATTTTAAATATACAGCAATGAAGCATTTTGCACTCAAAGGCGAAATCCGCCAGAAGGGTAACAAGGCCGTCATAAAGGCCTTCCGTCGTCAGGGTCTGGTACCCTGCAACCTCTACGGGCAGGGTATGGAGAACATCCTCTTTACCGTTTCCGAGAAAGAACTCAAAGGTCTCACCCACACTCCCGCATCCTACATTGTGGATCTGGAGCTGGACGGCAAGGTGTACACCGCCGTGGCCCACGAGTATCAGTGGCATCCGGTAGATGACAACTGTCTCCATGCAGATTTCCTGGCCGTGAACGAGGAGAAACCCATCGTCATCAGCGTTCCGCTGAACATCACCGGTCACCCGGTGGGTGTGCAGGCCGGTGGCAAGTTCACCCAGAGCGCCCGTTCCCTCAAGGTTTGCGCCCTCATGAAGGACCTGCCGGACCAGCTGGACATCGATGTAACTCCGCTGGAGCTGGACAAGAGAATGGTTGCCGGCGACCTCAAGTTCGACGGAATCCAGATTGTCTCCGACAAAAACACCATCATCTGCAGCGTGAAGACAACCCGCGCCATGCAGCAGGCTGCCGCCGAAGCTGCCAAGGCCGCCAAGTAATCCGCTGAGGGATGAACTACCTTGTCGTTGGGCTCGGGAACATCGGGGCGGAGTATGCCCGCACCCGGCACAACATGGGCTTTATGATATTGGATGCCTGGGCTCAGGCATCCAATGTCCTTTTCTGTACGGAGCGCTACGGCAGCATGGCCGAAGTCTCTTTCAAAGGCCGGCATTTCTATCTGCTCAAGCCCTCCACCTACATGAACCTCAGCGGCAACGCCGTCCGGTATTGGCTGCAGAAGCTGGATCTGCCGCTGGAGAACCTGCTGGTGGTTTCGGACGACCTGAACCTGCCTTTCGGGACGCTTCGCATGCGCACGAGCGGAAGTCCCGGCGGACACAACGGGCTGGAAAACATCACATCCCTGCTGGAAAGCGATCAGTGGGTGCGCATCCGTGTGGGAATCGGCAACAATTTCTCCCGGGGCGGACAAGTGGATTATGTGCTGGGAGAACTCTCGGACCAGGAGAAGGAGCAGGTTCCGGACCTGGCCGCCCGGGTAATCCAGGGGATCAAGGACTGGTCGGTCGTTGGTGCACAACGCGCCATGAATACTCTGAACACAAAGCCCCAAAAGGCGGAAGAAGAAGGCTGAAACTCCTCTTTTTCAAGACGAAGCGCAGTTTTTTTGAATTTTTCTTTGCTTTTTCTTGTTTTTTTGCATAACTTGCACAAAACTTTGTGAATTAACATTTAACGAACCAAAATAAAAACTATTGTCACATGAAAGAGCTTGTTGAAAAAATCAATGCCGAGTTCGCCGATTTCAAAGCGAATGCAGAAGCCCAGGTAGTTAAAGGTAACAAGGCTGCCGGTGCCCGCGCCCGTAAGGCCGCCCTCAACCTGATGAAGGACCTGAAGGAGTTCCGCAAAGTTTCCGTAGACGCTGCAAAATAGGCTAAAACCGAAACTTTTTAAAAAAACGTTGCAGAAAGTGAAAATTTCTGCAACGTTTTTATTTTTATTGCATCTTTATAATAGGTTTAGGTTTTAGTACACGTCAAGAAACCGGTTCAAGAGTCTATCCTCAAGGGCCGGTTTTCTTGTTTTCTACCTTCTCGGATGGTGCTCCAGGATGGCCCTGTGCCAGGTACTGGAATCTATGTGGGTATAGATTTCGGTGGTGAGGATGCTCTCGTGTCCCAGCATTTCCTGGACCAGTCTAAGGTCGGCCCCGTTCTCGATCAGGTGGGTGGCGAAGGAGTGGCGGAAAGTGTGGGGGGAGATTTCCTTCTGGATGCCGGCGGCCATGGCCTGGTCTTTCACCAGTTTGAAGATGGAGATGCGGCTGAGGGGCTTCCCGTAGCGGTTCAGGAACAGGATGTCTTCAAAGGCCCTCGCCGCGGGCTCCGGCCGGCATTCCAGGTACGCCCGGATGGCGTCGGCCGCCATTTCTCCCAGCGGGACCAGGCGCTGCTTGTCTCCTTTTCCTATCACGTCCACGAAGCCTTCGTCCAGGTGTATGTGGGAAATCCGCAGGCCGGCGGCTTCGCTCACACGGAGGCCGCAGCCGTAAAGGACTTCCAGGATGGCCCGGTCCCGGGGGCCGAAAGGCTTTTTCAGATCCACCGATTCCAGGATGGCCACCACTTCCTCCAGGCTCAGCACGGCGGGCAGGTATTTCCCCAGCTTGGGGGCTTCCACCCGGTCGCAGGGGCTCTCCCGGATTACGCCCTCCTGTACGCACCAGTCGAAAAAAGACCGTATGGCGCTCAGGAGCCGGGCGGTGCTCCGTTTGGACAACCCGTCGGCCGATACTTTTCCCAGGTACTCTTCTATGTCTTCCGTACTTATCCGGGCCGGGTCTTCCCCGCAGTATTCCAGCAACCCCTCCACGTCATGACAATAGGATGCCACCGTATTGGGTGACATCCTGCGTTCCAGTCTCAGATAGTTCCGGTAGTCCCTGATCACAGTGTGCTGTATTTTTTACCGTAGAGCAGCATCTGTCCCAGATAGTCGTCGGTGTACACGGGGACATAGTCCTTTACGGCACCGTCCGCCCCGTAAACGGGCTGGATTTCCGGATTCACAAAGCCGCCGTAAGGCTTCAGGTTCAGGGATTCGTAACGCGCTTTGACCTCTTTGTGGAGATCCGGGTCGATGTGGACGGCATAGGCCTCGATGAGGGCTTTCCCGGCCTCGTAGTCTCCCTCCGACTTGATGCGCTGGATTTCTGCGAGCAGCGCTGCAAACAGGCCGCGCAGCTTCTGGTAGTCGTTGATGACAAAGTAGGTTTTGCCGCTTTTGACCTTCTTCACAATCACCTTCTCCGGGGCGCCTTTCTCCAGGCACCACTGGGCGATGAGCTTGCGGTTCTGCATGTGCGCTTCCGTATTGGGCCTTCCCAGTTCCACGCGGGTGAACTGCACCATGAGCCCGTTGCGGATGTAGTTGTCGTATTCGGCCTTGTAGGCTTCCGGATCCGGCATGATGCCCAGTTCCACCATCTTGGGATCGGCCGTGTAATAGAGGCCGAAGAGGTCGGCCCGGGCTTCTTCCAGGGCCGATGCATATTCTCCCATGGCGGTGGAGCTCACCCCGGGAAGCAGCTGCCCGGAGGCATGGCCCAGGCATTCGTGCAGGTCCGTGTGGATCTCGTCGGCCAGGGTTCCCCACTTCTTGGCCAGCTCAATTTCCTTCTTGCTGTAGGCAAACTCGGTGAGGGTGCTCGTGGGCAGTTCCTGGGCCGCCAGGTCGTAGGTATGGGTGATGTTGGCGATGGTTACGCTCTTGGAACCGTGCTCCTTGCGGATCCAGTCGGCATTGGGGAGGTTGATGCCGATGGGCGTGGAGGGATAGCTGTCTCCCGAGAGGCACACCGCGTTGATGACCTTGGCGCTGACGCCCTTCACCGTCTCTTTTTTGAAGCGGGGGTCTACCGGCGAATGGTCCTCGAACCACTGGGCGTTGGCGGAGAGGATTTCCGTCCGCTTGGAAGCCTCGAAGTCCTTGATGTTCACGTAGCCTTCCCAGGAGGCCTTGCGGCCCAGCGGGTCGTTGTAGTCCTCGATGAAGCCGTTGATGAAATCCACCGTTCCCAGGGTGTCCTTCACCCATTCGATGTTGAATTCGTCCCACTTCCGGAGGTCTCCGGTCCTGTAGTAGTCCATCAGGATGCCTAGGGCGCGCTTCTGGATGTCGTTTTCGGCCACTTCCCGGGCCTTGGCCAGCTCTTCGCAGATTTTTTCCAGGGCGGGGGAGTACAGGCCGCCTATCTTCCAGGGAAGCTCCCGGATTTTTCCGTCGGCCCCCTTCACCACCTTGGTGTTGAGGCCGTAGGAAACGGGCTCAGGGTCGTTCGGGTCTACGATTCCGGCGTAATAGGCTTCCACTTCTTCCCGGCTAACGCCCTCATAGAAGTTCACGGCCGACTGTTTCACGAGGTCCCCGGAGGTTTCGGTGGAGCGCCGCTGGGGCCAGATATCCGGGTTGTAGATGATTTCCAGCAAGTTTTCTGCATCCTGGACCCCGGCCTTGGACAGCAGGGAGGCGAAGTACTCCCGCGGACATTCCGGAAAGAACTTGTCTTCGGCATAGTGGTGATGGATGCCATTGGAGAAGAACAGGCGCTTGGCATAAACCACGAAGTCCTGCCAGTCTTTGCTCTGCGGATGGGCCTCCACCCGCTCCAGCACCTCCTCTACGGCATGGCGCACGCGGAGATTGTCCTTGCAGTTCTGGTCCCAGAGGATGTCCCGGCCGTACTTGGCCGCTTCGGCCAGGTGGTAGGCATACTCTTTCTGCCTGAGGGAAAGATCTTCCCAGCCCGGAATGCGGTACCGCATTACCTTCAGGTCGGCAAAGCTGTCTATCGTATATTTGAAGTTCTCTTCCCCGTCTTTGGGAGCGGGGGATGCGCAGCCGCCGAGCAGGGCTGCAGTCCCAGCTACAATCATCATCTTTACTATAGGTTTCATGGCTTATACAGTTTGTGTGCAAATTTAGGAAGAATTCAGTTAATATCACCATTTGAGAAAGATAAATTAAATGACTATATTTGTATGCCTAAGACTAGATTTATGCGTAACAAAGTCAGATATACCGTCCTGTTTGCAGCCCTTTTCTCCCTGGCTACCGCCTGTTTCAAAGACGAAAACTTTGATTTCAAGGCTTCCGGAGAGGGAACAGGCAGCTATGTAACCCCTTCCCGGGAAGTGGAAGCGGATGTGAGGAACGTGCTGGTTTACGTGGCGGGCGGTTTCAACTCCCTGTCCAACTACCTGGCCGACGACATAGAAGAACTCAGGAACAACATGCTGCCCGGAAACCGGACCTCCAGGGACCATGTCCTCCTGGTGCTGTCCCGCCTGCCGGTAAATCCTTATTCCCCCAATTATTCCGTCGGCACTTCTCCCGTCCTCTTCCGCCTTTATGCCGACGAGAACGGGAATGCCGTAAGCGACACGCTCTGCATCTGGAGCAAGGACACGCCTTTGAGCAAGGCTTCCACCATCCGGGAAGCCCTGGAGTATGTGCAGCGGACCTTCCCGGGAAACCGCTATGGAATGATTCTTTCTTCCCATGCTTCCGGCTGGCTCCCGTCCCGTTACTATAACGACCCATCCCCATTCGAATCCCCCCTATTTGCTCCGGGGAAAAGGAAAGCGGCAGAGTTTTTCCCTCCCCTGGTGCAGGAAGAAGGCATGCCGGCGGTCAAGAGTTTCGGCGTAGACGAGGAGTCCAACCCGCTGGAGATAGAGATTGACGACCTGGCCGCCGCCATTCCCCTCCATCTGGACTATCTGCTTTTCGATGCCTGCCTGATGGGCTGCGTGGAGGTGGCCTACGAATTGCGGGAGGTGGCCGACCTGGTGGGCTTCTCTCCCACGGAAGTCCTGGCCGACGGGTTCGACTACACCACCCTTACACAACGCCTGTTGATTGACAAGCCGGACCCCGTAGCCGTGTGCCGGGAATACTTCAACCATTACGACTCCCAGACCGGGGCCTACCGTTCGGCCACCATTTCCCTGGTGGATACCCGGGAGATGGATTCCCTGGCGGAGCTCTGCGGCTCCCTTTTCGAAAAGTACCGGAGCAATATAGCCGCCCTTTCGGGCGCCAATGTGCAGGGCTATTTCCGGAAAAACCGGCATTACTTCTACGACCTGCAGGACATCCTGGTTAAGGCCGGCATTTCGGAGCAGGAAAAGACGCAGCTGCAGAACGCCCTGGACCGCTGTTTGGTTTACAAGGCCGCCACGCCTTCCTTCCTGGAGATAGACATAGATACCTATTCCGGCTTTTCCATGTACCTGCCGTCCAGGGGAAGCCAGTATCTGAATAATTATTATCGTTCGCATGTGGCCTGGAACAAGGCCACAGGCCTGATCAAATGAGTATGAAAGATTTCCTTAAAACCGTGTTGGCCGTCATCTGCGGTTTCCTTGTGTTGCAGATTCTCGGCTTCTTCATCTTGGCAAGCATGCTGGGTTCGGCCGCCTCTTCCAAGGGCGGCAAGGTGGTCCTGCCCCGAAACGGTGTCCTGGACATCAACCTGGCCGACTATACGCTGGCAGAGCAAAGCCGGGAAACCCCGTCGGCGGGAGACTTCCTGTCCGCGAACTTCTCCATGGTGCGCACCGTCGGCCTCTGGGATGCGGTCCAGGCCATTGAAGCCGCCGCGGCAGACCCTGCCATCCGTTATATTTTCTTGAGGCCGGATGCCGATGTCGCCGGAATGGCCGGCCTGGAGGAACTGCGCGCCGCGCTTCTGAACTTCCGCAAGAGCGGGAAAGCCGTGGTGGCGTTCCTGGAAACGCCCGGCAACGGCAGTTATTACCTGGCTACGGCTGCGGACAAAATTTATATGTCCACCTACCACGGTGCGTCTTACATGCTGCTGGGCCTGACCAGTCAGCAGATTTACCTCAAGGACATCCTGGAGAAACTGGGAGTTAACGTGCAGCTGATCCGTCACGGCAAATACAAGAGCGCCGGAGAGATGTTCGTCCGTTCCAGTTCTTCTCCCGAAAACCGGGAGCAGTACCAGACGCTGCTGAATTCGGCCTGGAAGGCGTATGCAGGGGCCATCGCCGAAGCCCGCGACATGAGCGAGGAGCAGTTCAACGCCCTCGTAGACAACCTGGCCCTGATTTTCCCGGAGGATTTCCTGAAGAACGGCCTGGTGGACGAACTCATGGACCGGGAGGCCCTGGTGAACAAGCTTTGCACCCTGGCGCAGGTGTCCAAGCGGGAAGACCTCCATCTGGTGGCCCTGCCGGACTACATATCGGCCCGGGTGAGCCACGTTCCCGGCCGTACCAACGTGGCCATCCTCTTTGCCGACGGCGAGATTGTGGACGGCAAGGGGAACGGACTGGCTGCCGACAGCTTTGTCCAGGAGGTGGACGCCCTCCGCGAAGACGCCTCCGTGAAGGCGGTGGTGCTCCGCGTGAATTCTCCCGGCGGCAGCGTGACGGCCTCAGAAAAAATCCGCAGCGCGCTGGACCTGCTGGGAAAGGAGAAGCCCCTTGTGGCCTCCTTCGGCGACTATGCCGCTTCCGGCGGATATTGGATTTCCAATGGCTGCAGCAAGATTTTTGCCGATGCCACCACCCTCACCGGTTCCATCGGCGTCTTTTCCATGATTCCGGAGTTTTCCAAGGTAAGCAAGAAATTCGGTGTCGGGGTAGAGAGCGTCTCTTCCAACAAGCACGGGGACCTCTATTCGCTCATGCGGCCTTTCACGGACGATGAAATGGCCTGCATGCAGGCTTCTGTGGAGGATATTTACGAGCGTTTCGTAACCCTGGTCGCCAACAGCCGCTCCCTGGAAGTGCCCTCCGTGGACGCCATCGCCCAGGGCCGCGTATGGGCGGGAAGCGACGCCCTCGGGCTTGGGCTCGTGGACGAAATCGGCACGCTGAAGGATGCTGTGCTCTATGCCGCCTCGCTGGCTTCCCTGGTGTCGCAGGAAGACTATAAGGTGGTTACCCGTCCCGCCGTCCCCGGTGTCATAGATGACCTGCTTTCCCTGCTGGGCACTTCCCATGAAGAACCTACCGTGCTTTCCGGAACTCCGCTGGAGCCCATGGAGCGTTCGCTCAAGGGCCTGCTGAAGGAGAACAAGCCCAGCGGCGTAATGGCGCGGCTGCCTTATCTGCTGGAAATCCATTGAAATGGAAGAGCGCAAGCTGACACCCATGAAATTCCTTCCGGACGGGCAGGATCTCCCCTGGGGCAGGGTGGAATACCGCCTGGCCGATCTGGGTTTTGTAGATTCCATGGCCTCAGAAGGCTGGCTGGGCGGGAATACCCTTAGCGACATCATGCAAACCTATCTGGAGCGGGTAGTGGGGGAGACCTCTTTCGACTGGTACGGAACCCAGTTCCCGGTGCTGGTGAAGCGCCTGGATGTGAAGGGCCGGACCGCCCTTCACGTGAACCCGGACGACGAAACGGCCGAGCAGCGTTACGACGCCTTCGGCAAAACCGCCCTCTGGTATGTGGAGGCCTGCGGTCAAGATGCCTGTCTGTACCTGGGCTTCCGGCGCGAAGTAAAGGCCGACGAGTTCTACCGGGCCTGCCTCGAGGGGCGGGTGGAAGAACTGCTGAACGCGGTGCACCCGCATCCCGGGGAAAGCTATCTGATTCCTCCCGGACTGGTGCATGCCGCCAAGGACGTGAACCTGCTGGAAATAGCCGAAGCTTCCGAACTGAGTTTCCGGCTGCACGACTGGGAACGCACCGGGCGCGAGCTTCATCTGGAAGAAGCCTTCGACCTGATTGACTGGCGGGCCGCCCGGCCGTCCGCCATGCAGGAAACGGAGCTGCTGGCCGCCACCCCGCAGTTCACCGTGCATAAACTGCAGCTCCGGGAACCCCTGGAGAGCCATGCTTCCGAAGAAGATTCCTTCCTGATTTACATTTGCTTAAAGGGTGCGGCAGCCCTGCAGCTGCCCTCCCGGGAAAGCTATCAGATGCGGAAGGGAGAACTGCTGCTGGTTCCTTCGGAGGTGAACGATTTCTTCCTCCTTCCCGCCGCTTCGGACACCGTTCTCCTGGAAATCCGCCTGGACCCGCGCCCGGAAACCGATATTGTCTCCGAACCCGTAGAAGAACTGTAAACCATGGCCGAAACCCGAATAGACAAATTCCTCTGGGCCATCCGGGTCTACAAGACCCGGACCGAGGCCACCGAAGCCTGCAAAGGCGGCAAAGTGAAGGTGGGGGACGTGAATGCCAAGCCGTCCAGGGCCGTCCAGCCCGGCGAGGTGATTCAGGTCAGGAAAGGCCCCGTCCTGTTAACCTACAAGGTGATTCAGCCGCTGGAGCACCGGGTGGGCGCCAAGCTGGTGCCGGACTATGCCCTCAACCTTACCCCGGAAAGTGAACTGGAGAAACTGAAGGCGCCGGTGGAGACCTTCTTCCTTACCCGGGACCGGGGCGCCGGAAGGCCCACCAAGAAAGACCGCAGGGAAATCGAGCAGGCCTGGGCCCAGCTGGACTTTTCGGACGACGAGGCGGACGAAATCTAGTTATCTTCCGCAAATCATCTTGAAGTCGCAGTAGTCGCAGGTCTGCGTATCTTCCGTGCGCTGGAAAGGAATGTCCGGATTCGTGAGCTGGTCCAGGGTTTCTGCCAGCTTTCCTTCCGCTATCTTCGAGAACTCCCTGCTCTCGGGCTGGTCCTTGATGGCATTGGTATAGAGGTGCAGGGTGCTGTAGATGGAATTGACCAGGGTACTGCCGGCGAAGGCCGGATCCTGATGCGCAAAATAGTCGTACAGGAAAAGCTGGAGGGCAATCTTGGGCCGTTTCCCGCCCGGAGGGGCAAAGAGTTTTTCGGCCGTTGCGGCGGCATTTTCGTCAGTGATGTTCATCTCGTCCCCGGTCACCGTTCCGGTCTTGTAGTCCAGGATGCGGACTTGTCCGGGGAGGTAGCTGTCTATCCGGTCCACAAAACCCTTGAAACGGAAGCCGTGGAAAAGGGCGTTCCGCCTGTTTTCCAGGCCCAGGATGCGGAATCCTTCCGCCCCGCTGTCGGCCAGCAGCTTCCTGTCGTGCCGGAGCGTGTTCTCCACATAGTCCAGCAGGACCCTCTCCAGCACCAGGTTGCGTCCGCTCACTTCCACAGTCTTCATCTGCTCCATGACCAGCTGGCGGAGGCGCCGCTCCAGCGCTTTCCGGTCTTTCTGCATCCTGTCTATGTCGGCAATCCTGAGCATGCCTCCGAGGAAAGGGGAATACAGCTCCTGCATCATCTTGTGGAACACGTTTCCCAGCATGCCGGAGTCCAGCGATTCGGCCACTTCGTCGTCGGCCTTGAGCCCTTCCACAGCCTTGTAATAGAACTTGGCAGGGCAGGAGAGGTAATCCTGCATGATGGAGGCCGAAAGCTCCTTTTCCCGGATGAGACGGATGTGTTCCGCCGTCTTGGGAATGGAGGAGGCCGCCCGCACCGGATGCATTTCGGCCGCGGCGGTGAAGTTCTTCACGTCCAGGCCGAAGTGGTATTCCAGCTGCTTGATGTAGCGGCTTTCCTCGCCGCTCTTGATGCCTTCCGTGCGGCTGTCGTACACCAGCCACACTTTCTCTGCGCGCTGGATCATGCGGTAGAAGTAGTAGGCCCAGACGGCGTCCTGGTACTCGTGGGTGGGCAGGCCGAAGCCCTTCCGGAGTTCCGGCGGGATGAAGGAGCTGTTGAAGCTCTTCCTGGGGAAGGAGCTCTCGTTGGCGCTCAGGATCACCAGGTTCCGGAAGTCCAGGGCCCGGGTTTCCAGCGGCCCCATGATCTGCAGCCCCTGCAGGGGCTCTCCCCGGAAGGGGACGGAAATCCCTTTCAGCAGGTTGTCCAGAATCCGGAGGTGGGTGGCCGGAAGCACCGGCAGGTCTTTGTCGGAGAGGATGTTCAGCACCGTATGGTAACGCTTGGCAAAATCCAGTTCCAGCAGCGACTCTCCCTCTGGTCCCATCTTCCGGCCGATGTAGCCTACGATGGCGGAGAGATACTGTTCCATTTCATGGTTCTGCCGGGCCGACGCCTCCTGGGGCCGGGTGATGACCGGGGAAAAGATCAAGTCCAGGAGCGGCCCTCCCCTGAGGTCTTCCTGCGGGATATAGTATTTGCCTTCCTGCTTCACTTTTTCCACTACGGCAGCTTCCCCGGGCGTCAGCATTTCCCGGAAAAGGCTGGCGGAGAAGACGTCCCGGACGCTCCTGTGGTAGAAATACCAGCCTTCCGGACGGTTTCTCATGCGCATTTGCAGGGCGCCGACCGCCGTCATCAGGGTGTAGACGGCGCTGGAGGCCATGGGAAAGCCCATGGTCACGTTGATGCTCTCCTGCTCCGGCGGGATGGAGTTGAGAAGGGGCAGCAGCAGGTTCTCGTCCGGGAGCACAAAGGCGGTTTCCACCGGGTCTCCCGACGTTTCGGCCAGGATGGCCGGGGCCAGTTTGGCCTGCCCCACGGCCGACGGAACGCTCACCACCCGGATCTCCGGCTTTCCCAAGCCTTCCGGGTCGGGGACGAACAGGGGAGGGAATTCCTTCAGGTTGTCGGCCAGGAAGAGGGACGACTTGTTCTCCGGATCCCGGATTTCTTCCGAGGAGAAATCCCAGACAAACTGGGCCAGACGGGCGTCCCGCATCTTCTGCAGGAGCAGTTTCTCACATAGGTTCAGGGCGTTGAGCCCCACGAAGACAAAGCGCTCCGTTTCCGGGAATACCGGCCCCAGAATGTCTCTTGCCGGCGTGCTTTTCAGCCTTTCGGCAAGGGAACGGTAAACCTTGCCTTCATAGGCCATTCCCTTGGCGTCCAGGCGGCTGTTGAACAACTCGTACAGCGGATACAGAAGATTCCACAGGCTCAGGAAGCGTTCTTTCATGACGCCGGTCTTGCGTTCCCGGAAGTGGGCCAGGAACTCGTCTACAGCCTGCCGCTGCGTGGGGGTGAGATAGGAAAAGTTGTCCTGGAGGGCCTTCAGGTCCGACACGTTCTGGAACAGGTCCCGGGGATTGGCCAGATACTTGTCCGTGTCCGAGAAGTCAGAGAGGATGATGTCTCCCCAGAAGATGAATTCGTCCAGGGGTTCGGCGCCAGCGTACAGCTCCTTGTAGCAGTCGTACAGTTCCAGAAGCAGCCGGATGCGGTCTGTGACCTGCACCCCGTGCACTTCGCAGAAAAAGTCGCTGATGGTGAAAAGCTGCGGCACGGCCAGGGGCTTTCCCGTCTCTTTCACCTTCTCTGCCAGGTACTTCCGGAAGAAGACGATGGAACGGCGGTTGGGCAGCACGAACAGGGTGTGCTGCAACTGCTCCGGCTGGAAGCAGAAATCGGCGACTTGTTTCAGGAACGGCGTCATGCTCTATTCGGGCAGTTCGTATCCGAAGTACCAGTCTTTCTTGAGGGTGGGCACGCCTTCGGTCATCCAGGCCGGTGCGGGTTCCCCCTTCAGGTAATGGTCGAAGAACTGCTGCAGCCGGATGGTGAGGTCCTTCCGGTTGCGGCGTTCGCGGAGGTTGTGGGCCTCGTCGTTGTATTCCAGCAGCCAGGCGGGTTTCCCGAGGCGCCTCAGGCCCATGAATAGTTCGATGCCCTGGTACCACGGGACAGCGCCGTCGGCATCGTTGTGCATGATAAGGACGGGCGTAGTTACGTTGGGCAGCTTGAACAAGGCCGAATTCTCCAGGTACAGCTCCGTTCCGTTCCAGAGGTCCCGGCCGATGCGGCTCTGCCCTTCCTCGTACTGCGCTTGCCTGGAACTGCCTGACTCCCAGCGGATTCCGCCATAGGCAGAGGTCATGTTGCTAACTGGAGCACCGGCTCCGGCAGCCTTGAACATATTCGTGCGGGTAATCAGGTAGGCCACCTGGTATCCGCCCCAGCTCTGGCCCTGGACGGCCATGTTGTCCTTGTCTATCCAGGGGAAGCGGGTGAGCGATTCCGCCCCGCTGCAGATACAGTTCACGGCCGATTCCCCGGGCAGGCCGGAGGTATAGACAATGTCCGGGACAAACACCACATAGCCGCGGGACACGTAGAAGGCTATGTTGATGGTGGACCAGCTGGGCTGCGCCGGGATGTGGCGGTAGAGCGTTTCGGAACTCTTCTCGTAGAAGTAGATCAGCACGGGATATTTCTTGCTCTCGTCCAGGTTCTCGGGCTTGTAGAGCAAGCCGTCCAGCTGCTTGCCGTCGTAGGCGGTCCAGTGGTAAAGCTCTGCGGTGCCCCAGCTGTAGTCGGCCATCTGGGGGTTGATGGCGGTGAGTTTCTGCTCCGTCTTTCCAAAGGCCTGCGTGTAGTAGACGTCCATGGGCAGGTTGAAGTTGCCTTTCAGGTAGGTGTAAACGTCGGCCTCCCGGGCTTTCTTCACGCCCGTCCAGGAGTAGCCGCCCTTCACCAGCGTCCGGAAGCTCTTCTCCGGCTTGGAAACCTGGATGCAGGCCAGACCGTTCTCCTTGGTGGCATTGTCAAAGACGCTGAGAAGGATGGGCTGGTCCTTGCCCACGTGCCGCTCCTCTTCCTGGTCTTTCAGGTTCAGGTAACGGTAGGTAAGTCCTTTGCTGCGTCCATCGGTCAGGCGCACGGGGGCGCTGCCGTCGGCCGGGACTTTCCAGATGTCGTAAAAGTCGTAGACCAGAAGGGCTTCGTCGCCTTCCAGCCATCCGCCCAGGCCATAGGGTTCGGGCAGGCTGGGATGGTCGTCCTCTTCGTTCCAGAAAGCCACTCCGGCCCCTTCCAGCAGGGTGCGGGTTACCCCTGAGGCAATCTCGTACAGTTTCCAGCTCCGGCAGGCGGGGTCCCACCACACCACGTGCCGGGCCAGGGGAGAGAGGGCGGGATCGGCAATCTGGCCTTTTACGATTTCGCAGGTGCCTTCCGGCGTGTCCAGGAGGACGCTGGCGCTGCCCTGGAAGGTCCATTGCTGTGCGATGGGATTCTCCTGCGCAACACGGAGGTTATACGGGGAATCTCCGCGGTTTCCCTGGAAAAAACGCACGGAACGGCGGTCGTTGAGAAGCCGGAGATTTCCGTCCTTGAGCACCTGCACGGGGAAAGTAAGGGAGGCTTCACGGGCCCTGCCCGCCTTCACCACAGGCGGGAGCAGTTCAGAGTCCCAGTTCCAGATATCCAGCCCGGGAGTCTCGAAAGGAACCAGGGTGGTGTCCTTGGGCGGAGTGTATTCCTGGATGCTGGTAAAGATGTTCTTGCCGTCGTGGCTGAAGGAACAGGTGCTGTTTTCGGTCAGTCCCCAGCCCTTGTGGAGCCCTTCTGCGCGATCCGGCGTTATCAGGGTCTCGATTTTTGCGGCAGCCCAGTCGTAGTGCTGCAGGGAGGCGTGCTTGCTGCCGCTGTCCAGGGTGTCCGGGGCCGTGAGGAAGAGCGCCTCCGTCCCGCTTTCATTGAACTGGGGAACGGAAATCCACGCGCAGCTGTCGGGAAGTTCGTCCAGGCGGCCGGTTTCAATGTCGTAGAAGGCGGCACGGAAAGCCTTTTTGCCCAGCTTCCTTACCAGGGCCAGCCTTTCCCCGTCTTTGGAAAATTGGTACTGGTCCACCTGTTGCAGCGTGTCCAGTCTGGCGTCGGCGAAGCGATACACCACCAGGGCCTGTCCCAGCTTCTCCTTCTTCTTGCGGTCGGCCGGGGGCAGGAAGGTGGTATCGGCCGATGAGAAAGCGAAGGCCTTCTTCGCGTATTTCCCCATCTTGTAACCTTTCACGTCGGCAAACTTGCTTACTGCTCCGGTGGCCAGGTCGATGACGGCCAGGCTGTCCTGGGGCATCTCGTCGGGCTTTTTCTTGTCTATGCGGGCTCTCCGGGTTTTGGCGAACTCGGGTTTGATGAGGCAGACAGCGTAGGTTTCGTCGTCCAGGATCCGGGCCTGGTAGCCCCGTTCAATGGTAATCTCCCGTCCTTTCTTTCCCATCACGCGCAGGGTGAGCACGCCGTCCCCCTCCTGCGGATTCACTTCGTAGGAAAGGACATTCCCTTTTGGGGAGATGGAGGTGGCCCCCACGCTTTGCCAACTGTCGTAAACAGTATGGTCCAGGGGCTTTTTTTGTGCCAGGGCCAGCGGGGCGAGCGCCAGCAGGGCCATCAGGAAAAACAGTCTTTTCATTCTTGTTCAATTACAGATAAATCCACATGTCCTCTAATGCCGTATACCACGGCTTTGTCGGAGAACTGCCAGCGTTTCCAGCCCGGAGTCCGGGGCGGATCGCTGTTAAAGCGGGCAATCCACAGGGGATAATGCTCCGTAATGTCCTTGGACAATATGTCCAGGGCGAATTTGTCGTTTGTATAAACTACAGGCTTCCGCCCGTAGTGGCTTTCAATGGCCTTGAGCCAGATCAGGGCCTTCCGGTTGACTTCCTCCGGAGTGCATCCGCTGTGGAGGGTCTCCAAATCCAGCACGGGAGCCAAGTCTTTGTGGCTGAGGCTCACCGTTTCCATATAGTTCCGGGCCTGCTGGAGCGGGTCTGTGGAGGTGCGGAAGAAATGGTACGCCCCGCGGGGGATTCCTACCCTTCCCGCCTCGGCCCAATACTCCTCAAAGCGGTCGTCCTTCATGGAAACGCCTTCGGTGGCCTTCAGGATTACCTCGGAAACCGGATATATCTCACGGGATCGCAATACATCTTTGCTGGACCGGCCTTTCCGGTCTATCACCACCCGCAGCGAATCCCAGACTACCTCTTTGTTGTGGTGCGACAAGTCCACCGTAAAGTGCCGGTATCCTTCCGGGACGGCAGCTCCCGAAACAGGGTCTCCGGCCGCTATCCAGTAGGGCAGCAGGGTTGCGAGCAACACCCCTGCAACGGCGGCGGCAACGCCCCACCAGGGCAGCTTCAGCTTCCTTTTTCCGCCTTTTTTACGGGCGGTCTTCTTCTTTCCGGCCCTTTTCTTTGCCATGGTTCCAGACCCAGATTGCCAGGTTTTCCAGAATATAGAGGACAAAAATGGCCAACAGCGCCAGGCTCAAGTGCTTCCGGCCGATTAGGACTGCCACCACGGCAACTGCCGAAAGGGCCAGGAACACAATGCGTTTGGCGTCCAGCAGCCGGTGCCCGGGCTTTACCTTTATCCCGAACATGGGAATCCCGCTCACCAGCAGCAGTCCCAGCACAAGGCTTATTGCCGGCAGGAACGCATCCAGCGCAGCCCAGCGGGCCAGCACCGATCCGTCCTGCACGAATACATAGCAGCACAGCGCCCCGGAAATGATGGCGGCCGTAGGGGTGGCCACGCCCAGGAAATCCGTTTCCTGCCGGTCGTCTACATTGAACTTGGCCAGCCGGAGCGCGCTTGTCACGGCCAGGAAGAGGGGGAGGTAGCAGACCCAGGCCGTGCAGCCCAGCCTTTGCATGGTTTCCACCAGCATCAGGGAGGGCAGCAGGCCGAAGCTGACCATGTCGCAGAGCGAGTCCAGCTCTTTCCCGATGGGGGAATAGGCTTTGAGCAGCCGTGCGGCCAGGCCGTCGCAGAAGTCGAAGACCGCTGCGAGCAGCATGCAGCCGAAGGCTAGGTCCGGCCTGCCCCGAAAGGTGAAAATCACTCCCACGGCTCCGGCGAGGAGGTTCATGGAAGTGATTGTATTGGGGATATGCCTCCGGATACCCATTTACTGGATGTTCAGCTTTTTGCGGATATCTTTGGGGATGGCGTTCTTGTTCACCACGATGTTGAGGGTCTTGCCTTTCACAAAGTTCTCCGACATGTACCAGACCCCCTTGTAGGCGCCGGTCTCTCCCCAGGAATTCTTGATGAGGTAGTATTTGTTGCCGTTCTGGTCCTTGGCCGTGCCATAAAGGTGCATGCCATGGTCGTCGGTAGAGGTTTTCTCGTCGAACCACAGCTGGCGGTTTTCCTGGTTGACATCAATTTCCTTCACGGCCTTGGGAGCTTCGGGCTTGGGGGCGTTGTCGCGGCCCACCCAGCGCTCCTGGTCCGACCCGGCGGTGACGGCCGCCTCTGTGTCTACCAGGATGGCCAGTCCGTTGCGGGTGAACCCTGCCTCGGACACGTCACCGCCCCAGGCTACGGTGTAACCCTTTTCGATGGCGTTGTCGATGATAGCCATGAATTCGTCCAGCGGGACGTTCCAGGACTGGGTCCAGCGCCAGTTGTCCTGGACCTCTATGGCGAAGGTTGTGTAGAAGGGATGGTGGGTGAAGGAGGTGATGCCCACATAGTCGTCCAGATTCAGGCCGAGGGCGTCGCGATAGCTTTCCGGCGTATAGTTGATCCCGTTCACGGTGAAGGTTTCCGGGATTTCCCCCATGTAGGCGTCCAGGATGCCGTCCACGCCCTTGGGCCACACGGCCGTGAGCTTGCGGTTGGGGTTTTTCACGATGGCGTCTACATACCCCTTGAGGGCGGCGTCCAGTTCGGCCTGTACGGGCAGGTCATAACCGTACTGCAGGCCGGAATAGGCGCTTTGGGGCACCAGGCCGTAGGTCTTGGCCACATCCAGGACGTCGCCGAAGTCCGATCCGGCGCCGTACTGCAGTTTGCCGTCCAGGCGCACATACTTGAGGGATCGGTCGTAATAGGCCTTGCGGACGACGAACATCTCCGACAGGTCCGGATACAAGGCGGGGTCTTTGATACCCAAGGCCTTGATGGACTCCGACTCCAGGAAAGACAGCGCGCTGAAGCACCAGCAGGTGCCGCTCCGGCTCTGGTTCTTGATGGAGGTGACGGGGTTCTCCTTTACGACGGTGAAGGTGAAGTCTTCCGGCTTGACGGCGGGAGCGTTCTGGGGCTGGGCCTGGGCCACAGCGGCTCCGAGGGTGGCGGCCAGGGTGGCGGCCAGGATGAAGAGTCTTTTCATTTCTGTGTGTTTATTCAAGATTTTCGGGCTTGTCCTACAAAATTAAATGTTTTATTGTAATTTTGCAAGACTATGGCAAAGGTACTTTACATTCATGGAATGGGAGGAGGAGGAGACAGCAGGATTCCCGCGCTCCTGGCCGACATTTTCCGGGATTCGGACGTGCGGGTAATCGTACGCACGTACAGTTTCGACCCTGAGGTGGGCGCCTCCCAGATAGCCTCCTGGGTGCACGAACTGCGCCCTTCCCTGGTGATAGGGGAGTCCTTGGGCGCCATCCAGGCGCTCCGGGTGGGGGGCGTCCCGCATCTGTTCGTCTCGCCTTCGCTGGGTGCGCCCGCCCTGCTCCATAAACTTACCGGGGTGTCCCGCCTGGCCCTAGGCCGATGGTACCTGCACCGCCGTTTCCCTGTGAAGGAAGGAGACCGGCAGCCACTCCTGTTCAAACCCTCCGTCCTCAAAAAGTACAAGGAGCATTGGGAGAAGGCAAAGGAGCAGGCCCGCGAAGATCTCTCCGCCGGCCTCCCGTTCTTCGCCTTCTTCGGGACCATGGACCATTACAAGCGTTCGGGTGTGGTGCAGGTTGGAATGTGGGAGGGCCTCTTCGGAAAAACCTATGAGGAATACGAAGGAAGCCACTTCATGGAAGAGGAGTATGTGCGCAGTCTGCTGGTTCCCAAGATAAAGGAAATGCTGGCTTTGCAAAAGTAGCGGGAAATACGTATTTTTGCATGTTTTTCCTATTTGTTATATAAGCAGCTCATGCCTGCGAAACTTGAGTTATATGAGAGGTAGATACCTATTATGCCTTGTGGCGCCGTTCCTTTTTGCGGCCTGCAAGCCCCAGCAGGCTCCTCCCAGGCCTGCGGTGGCCTTTGTGGAGTCGGTCGCCTCGGACACTTCCGGCCTGGGAAGACTGGCGGCCGGGGCGGGCCACGGCAGCCTGCATGGCTCCATCGCCCTTATCGGAGAACCCCGGGAAGGCATCCTGCTCTCCCGCAGATTCGTCTCCGCCGACCAGCTGGACAACATCGACGGCGTCAGCGTCCGGGATTCCCTCCCGGATTTCGCCGGAGAGTCCTTCGATGTCATCCTGGACGCCCTCAATGCGCCCTACAGCCATTTCTTCTCGGACGGGACGGATGCGGCCGATCGGGTAGACAGCCTTCGCACAGCTGCCGTGCAGAACGCCCTCTTCGCCTGGGACAGCACCTGTTTCCGCACCTCGGACCTGGAATCTGTGATGATCAAGAGCAGGGCCAAGGTGCTGGTGTTCACGTCGGCCCTGCAGGCCCAGTACGGCCTGTTCGACGTAGATACGCTCCAGCAGCTCACCGGCGGCGTCAGCCACCTGATTTCGCCGGTGAATGCCATGCTGGAGGAGGCTTTTGCCTCCGGGGCCCGCAACCTGGCGGTCTGGACCGGCCGGGATGTCCGCGCCTCGCAGGCCTGGCAGGCCGTTTTTGAACGGGAAAAAGCCGATGGAGCCTCCCTCGCGGTGATCACCCCGGAATCGGCCCTGGACGCCCGGACGGAATTCCGGGACGTGCTTAGGCAGTACCGTTCCACCGGCCGGATGCTGGACGCGCTCCTGATAGACAGCTATTCCGTGAACCTTCCCTCCATTTTCTCGGAGCTGGAGATGATCCGCCGCGGCGGAACGGAGGAAGACGCCGCCCTGGGCCGGATGCTTTCGGCACAGTTCCGGATAGAGGATGCCGGATCGTCGGCCATCCGGGCAACCTATGCGCTCCTTCGCAGCCGGAACCTCTTCACCCATCGGATTGCCCGGCCGTACGCCCGCTTCTTCGAGACGGTGGAAGATGCCGAAGGCGGTGCGGCGCTGGTGGAGGTAGGTGCTTCTTACGCCCAGAATGCCTATGTTCCAGATCTCAATTAGTCCGGAAGAAATCAGCGCCCTGGAACTGGCCTCGTTCCCTGGGGAGATCGTATTGGTAGAGGAGGACGGAGCCCTGATGGAGCGCGCCATCCGTTACCTGAAACGGCAGAAACTCCTGGGTTTCGACACGGAAACCCGGCCCACCTTTACGCCGGACCAGCACAGCTCGGGAACCGCCCTCCTGCAACTGTCCGGCGGCGGGAAAGCCTTCCTGTTCCGTCTCAAGAAAACCGGCCTGCCCCGCCGCCTGGCCGCCATCCTGGCCAACCCCTCCATCGTGAAAGTGGGGGCCGCCACCCGGGACGACATCAAGGGGCTTCAGAAGATAACCGGCTTTTCTCCCAAAGGCTTCGTAGACCTCCAGTCGATGGTGGCGGAATACGGGATCCGGGACAAGAGCGTGAAGAAAATGACCGCCATCATCCTTGGGGTGAAAATTTCCAAGGCCCAGCAGCTCTCCAACTGGGAGGCCGAACACCTCTCCGACTCCCAGCTCCGCTACGCCGCCACCGACGCCTGGGTGTGCCGGGAAATGTACCGCAAACTCATGGGCTCGGAGAAGCATCCCCTGAGCCCGGAACAGTTAAATCCGCAGCAGAATGGATAAAGTCATCCTCCGTCCCCACCGGGAGGAATCGCTTCTCAGATATCATCCCTGGGTGTTTTCCGGGGCCATCGCCCAAATTACCGGTCATCCGGCCGAAGGAGACCTGGTGGGCGTATATGCCGCCGACGGCAGTTTCCTGGCCTATGGCCATTATCAGATTGGCTCCATCGCCGTGCGGGTGCTCAGCTTTGACGAAGACCCTACCCGGCCGGACTTCTGGGAAATCATGCTTTCCCGCGCCCTGGAACTGCGGAAAGCCTTCGGCCTGGCCGATGCCGACGGAACGGACTGCTACCGCCTGGTGCACGGAGAGGGGGACGGCCTGCCCGGCCTCATTGTAGATTATTATGCCGGCGTCTGTGTGCTGCAGGCCCATTCCGTGGGCATGTTCCGCGCCAAAGGCGCCATCTGCGGGGCTCTCCGCAGCATATACGGCCCTTCCCTCAAGGCCGTCTATGACAAAAGTTCCGGGACCGCTCCCTTCAAGGCGGGGCTGGAGCTGGTGGACGGTTATCTCTGGAAGGCCGACGGCTTTTCCGACGACGAGCAGGTGGTGCTGGAGAACGGCCACCGCTTCCTGGTGAACTGGACCGAGGGCCAGAAGACGGGGTTTTTCCTGGACCAGCGGGAGAACCGCTTCAGGGTGGGCGCCCTGGCCCGGGGAAGGAACGTTCTCAACCTCTTCTGCTATACCGGCGGCTTCTCCATCTACGCCCTCGGGAACGGAGCCCTGCACGTGGATTCCGTAGACAGCTCCCGCAAGGCCATGGACATGGTCGGCCGCAATGTGGCGCTCAACGGATTCGACGCTTCGCTCCATACCCCTTTCTGTGCCGACGCCCTGGATTTCCTGAAAGAAGTCCCGGAAGGGAAATACGACCTGATGATTGTGGATCCGCCGGCCTTTGCCAAACACCGCGGCGCGCTGAAAAACGCCCTGCGGGCCTATCAGCGCCTGAATGCCGCCGCCATTTCCAAGGTAGCCCCAGGCGGTTTTGTGTTTACGTTCAGCTGCTCGCAGGTGGTGGACAAGGAGGCCTTTGCGCTGGCGGTCTTTTCGGCCGCTGCAGAGTCCGGCAGGAGCGTCCGCATCCTGGACCGCCTGAACCAGCCGGCCGACCATCCCGTGAACATCTACCATCCGGAAGGGGAGTATCTCAAGGGCCTGTTGCTGTATGTCGAGTAACGATTACATGTTCCCCACTTCCGTGAAGGAGGTGCAGGCGCTGGGCTGGGATTATATAGACATAATCCTTTTCAGCGGCGACGCTTTCGTGGACCATCCCTCCTTCGGGACGGCCGCCATCGCCCGCTGGCTCCAGAAATGGGGCTACCGGGTGGCTGTGGTGCCGCAGCCCAACTGGCGGGACGACCTGAGGGATTTCCGCAAGCTGGGGGCGCCCCGTCTGTACTTCGGCCTCAATTCCGGGGCCATGGATTCCATGGTGAACCACTATACGGCCTCCAAGCGCCTTCGTCACGACGACGCCTACACCCCCGACGGGAAAGCCGGCGCCAGACCGGACTATGCGGTTACGGTCTATACCCAGATTCTCAAGAAGCTTTTCCCGGAGGTGCCCGTGATTGTCGGCGGAATAGAGGCTTCGCTCAGGCGCCTCACCCATTACGACTATTGGAAGGACTGCCTCATGCCCTCCGTGCTGGTCTCTTCCGGGGCCGATTACCTGTGCTACGGGATGGGGGAGAAGCCCATGCTGGAACTCACCCGGGGCATAGAGAAGGGCTGGTCCCGCCACCGGATGCAGCAGATTCCCCAGATTGCCTTCTATGTTAAAGGGAGGGTTCCTGAGGGGGCGGAGGTCCCCAAACCCGTGGCCACCCTCGGCCGCGTAAGAGGAGGGGTCCCCTCGGGAACCCTGGTTCTGCACAGCTTCGAGGAGTGCCAGAAGGATAAACGCTCCTTTGCCGAGAATTTCCACTGGATTGAGACCCGTGCCAACATGATGCATCCGGATACCATTCTGGAGCCCGTGGGGGAGGGGTACGTGCAAATCAATCCGCCTTATCCGCCGGCCACTGCCGAAGAGATGGACGCTTACTGGGACCTTCCTTATACCAAGCAGCCGCATCCCCGCTACAAGGGGAAGAGAATCCCGGCCTACGACATGATCAAGTTCAGCATCAACACGCACCGGGGCTGTTTCGGCGGCTGTAATTTCTGCACCATCGCGGCACACCAGGGGAAATTCATCCAGTCCCGGAGCGAGGAATCCATCCTGAAGGAGGTCCGGGCGCTGAACAGCCTGCCGGATTTCGCGGGAAACATCTCGGATGTGGGAGCGCCGACGGCCAACATGTACGGGATGCACGGGAAGAACCTGGAACTCTGCGACAAATGCAAGCGCCGCAGCTGCCTGTTCCCGGTCCGCTGCCCCAACCTGGACTGCGACCATACGCGCCTGATGGAGCTGTACCGGCAGATAGACGCCACCCCGGGCATCCGTCACAGCTACATAGGAAGCGGCATCCGCTACGACCTTTTCCTTACCGAAGACGGCTTTGTGGACCAGAGTTCCAAGCCCTATCTGAAAACCCTGGTCCTGGACCACACTTCCGGCAGGCTCAAAGTGGCCCCGGAGCATACCGAAGACCATGTGCTGCAGAAAATGGGGAAGCCCGGTTTCCGCCTTTTTGAGCGCCTCCGGAAAGAGTTCGACACCGTGAACCGGGAGGCGGGCACCCATGTGGGGCTGGTCCCGTATTTCATTTCCTCCCATCCCGGCTGCACCCTCAAGGACATGGAGCAGCTGGCCTCGAATCCCTCGCTCAAGGGAATCTGGATGGACCAGGTGCAGGATTTCACCCCTACGCCCATGACCACCTCGTCCGTAATGTACTATTCCGGACTGGATCCGCGGGACATGAAACCGGTCTTTACCGAGCGGGATCCCGGGCGGAAACAGCAGCAAAAGTCTTTTTTCTTCAAATATTCTTCGAAAAAATCGGGAAACCGCTTGCAAGGTTCAAAACAATTCCATAATATTGCACCGGGAAAGAAGAAATAGTACTAACAAACCTATACTATGGCAGACATCAAGAAAAGACACGTGGTGAGTTATGAGAAAATGGGATCGCATCCGGACCTGGCGGAGGCTTTCGCCCTCAAATACCCCAAAGGGTTCAGCGATTACCTGACGGATCTGGTGAAGTATCCCAAGCCGGACGGGACAACGTTCTACGCCGTTACGGTGGAAACGCAGGATGCCATATATTTGGTTAAAATCAACGTGAAGACGGACGACATGGAAGACGTGGCCCGCTGGCTGGAAGGGGAAGAGGATGCGGAGAACGAAGCCGTGGCCGGAGGAAGCGCCGACGCTTCGGATTCCGCCGGGGAAACCCTTCCGGACGACAATATCTCCCAGTATTCCACCCCTGGGGATGAAGATTAGGTGATGGCGCAAAAAAGTGGCATCAAATACATTTGGGGCCCCTTGCGGGCCCTTTTGCGTAGGCTGCCGGAAAGGACCAGCCTGCTGATTCTGGCCGTTGTCACGGGCCTGCTGTGCGGCCTGGCCGCAGTGCTCCTGAAAACGGCCATCCACCAGATGCAAAACGGCCTTTCCGGTCTGTTCCGGGATGCCTCTTGGGCTTTCCTGGTGCTTCCCGGGGTGGGTATGCTGCTCAGCGGGCTGCTGGTGCGCTATGTGATCCGGGACAATATCGGCCATGGGGTTACCAAGGTGCTGCAGGCCATCTCCAAGAACGAATCCAGAATCAAGCGGCACAATGTGTGGTCTTCCCTCGTGACCAGCGCCCTTACCATCGGTTTCGGCGGTTCGGTGGGTGCGGAGGCCCCCATCGTGTACACGGGCGCGGCCATCGGTTCCAACCTGGGCCGCTATTGCGGCATGTCGTACCGGGGGATGACCCTGCTGCTGGGCTGCGGTGCGGCGGGCGCCGTGGCGGGCATCTTCAACGCTCCGCTGGCCGGGGTGCTCTTCACCCTGGAAATCCTCCTTTTCAACATTTCCATGACCGGCATCCTGCCGCTGCTGATCAGCTCCATATCGGCCACGCTGGTCAGTTATCTGCTGCTGGGCCGGGAAACGCAGTTTACGGCGTCCCTGGTGGACTTTTCCATGCCGGACGTGCCCTTCTACCTCATCCTGGGCGTCTTCTGCGGCTTCTGCGCCCTGTATTTTATCCGGACCACCCTGTCCATGGAAGACCGGTTGGGGAGGCTGCAGAACCCCTGGGTGCGCTGGGCGGTATCGGCCGTTTCCCTGGGGTTGCTCATCTTCCTGTTCCCGCCGCTTCACGGGGAAGGATACAACTTCCTTTCTCCGCTCCTGAACAACGAAACGGTGGATTTCGGAGGTGCCACGCCGCTTTCCTTCGCCCTCAAGTGGGAGTGGACGGTTCCGCTGTTTTTCCTCCTGGTCCTGCTCCTGAAGGTGTTTTCCATGACTTTCACCAATGCCGGAGGAGGCGTGGGCGGTACCTTCGGCCCCACCCTCTTCGTAGGGGCCATGGCGGGTTTTGTAGTGGCTACAACCCTTAATCTGATTGCTCCCGGAACGGCTGCTGTGCCCAATTTCGTGCTGGTGGGCATGGCCGGGCTCATGGCCGGGGTAATGCAGGCGCCCCTTACCGCCATTTTCCTCATTGCCGAAATCAGCGGCGGGTATCAGTTGCTGGTGCCGCTCATCCTCACATCGGCCGTGGCTTATGGCGTAACCCGGATTTTCGAGCGATATTCCATCTACACCAAGCGGATCGCCGCCTCCGGGGAACTGCTCACGCACGACTCGGACCAGGCCGTACTCACCCTCCTGAAAATGAACGACTTGCTGGAACGGGATTTTGAGCCCGTAAGGATAGACGCTACGTTGGGCGAACTGGTGGAGGCCGTCTCCAAAAGCGAACGGAACATCTTCCCGGTACTGGATTCCCACGGGCGTCTGCAAGGCTACGTGTCGCTGGCCGATATAAGGAAAGACATGTTCAATACCCAGCTGTACGGCCAGAAGCATGTGTTCAATTATGTCCGCACGGCGCCCGAATACATTTATCTGGGCGAATCCATGGAATCCGTGATGCGGAAGTTCGAGAAAACCGGCGCCTGGAACCTGCCGGTGATAGAGGAAGACCGCACCTATCTGGGTTTCCTTTCCAAATCCAAGATTTTCAGCGCGTACCGGGAGGAACTGAAGGACTTCTCCCAGGATTAGATTCTGAGCCTATGAAAGAAATTTATGTCAAGCAAATCGCCTCCCTCCTGAAGATACAGCCCTGGCAGGTGGAGAACTGTGCGGAACTTTTTGCCGACGGCTGCACCATCCCTTTCATCAGCCGCTACAGGAAAGAGCGCACGGGCGGCCTCAGCGACATGGACGTGGCCGAGGTGAAGCACTGGACGGAGGTTTTCGAAGAGATGGAAAAGCGGAAGACCTCCATTCTGGGAACAATCGCCGAGCAGGGAAAACTGACGGAGGAACTGCGTGAAAAGATAGAGAAATGCCTCAGCTCCAGCGAGTTGGAAGATTTGTACCTGCCTTTCAGGCCCAAGCGGAAAACCAGGGCTTCCGTAGCCGTAGCCAAGGGCCTGGAGCCGCTTGCCGACCTCATCTGGAACGGAAAGACCGCGCACCCTTTCCAATCGGCCGAAAAGTTCGTGAAAGGGGAGGTGGAATCGGCGGAGGAGGCTTTGCAGGGGGCCCGGGATATTCTGGCGGAGCGCCTGAGCGAGACGGCGCCGGTGCGTGAGACCCTCCGGGGCATCTACCGTACGCGCCGCGTGCAGTCCCACCTTACCAAGGCAGGGGAGAGCAACCCGGATGCGGCCAAGTACCGGAGCTATTTCTCCTTCAGCCAGCCCATCGCCAAAATCGCGTCCCATAATCTGCTGGCCATGCTCAGGGCCCGCGACGAGGGCATCCTCAGGGTAGAGATAGACGCCGACGGGGAAAAGTGCGGCAACAAGCTGTATTACGACTTCTGTCAGGAGCACGGTTATCCTCCGCACGAGACGGGACAGCAGATCCGCGAGGCCGTGGACGATGCCTGGAAGCGCCTGCTGGACCCTTCCATCACCGGGGAGGTTCTCCGGGAGGCCAAGGAAAAGGCCGACGTGGAGTCTGTCCAGGTGTTCGGGGAAAACCTGCGCCAGTTGCTGCTGGCCCCTCCCGTGGGGCAGAAGCGGGTGATGGCCATCGATCCGGGTTTCCGGACGGGCTGCAAGGTGGTGTGCCTGGACGAGCAGGGGAACCTGCTCTGCCATGATGTCATTTTCCCGCACCCTCCCGCAGCCAAGAAAATCCAGGCCATTACAACCGTGGCCGATCTGGTGGAAAAATATGATATCGAGGTCATAGCCATCGGCAGCGGGACGGCCGGCCGCGAAACGGAGGATTTCATCCGCAAGGTGGGCCTGCCGGAGAGCATCCGGATTTTCTCCGTAAGCGAGGACGGCGCCTCGGTGTATTCGGCCTCCGACGTGGGCCGGGAAGAGTTCCCGGAGTATGACGTCACGGTGCGCGGTGCGGTCTCCATCGGCCGCCGCCTGATGGACCCGTTGGCCGAGCTGGTGAAGATAGACCCCAAGTCGCTGGGGGTGGGCCAGTACCAGCACGATGTGGACCAGGCCCTTCTGAAGGAGAAGCTGGACAATACCGTAGAGAGCTGCGTGAACAGCGTGGGCGTGAACCTGAATACGGCCAGCCCCTATTTGCTGCAATATGTTTCCGGAATAGGCCCGGCGCTGTCCCGCGCCATTGTGGAGTACCGCACCCGGGAAGGCGGTTTCAGAAGCCGGGAGGAACTGAAGAAGGTGCCCCGCCTGGGGGCCAAGGCCTTCCAGCAGTGCGCCGGCTTCCTGCGCATCCACGGAGCCGCCAATCCGCTGGACAATTCGGCCGTGCACCCGGAGGCCTATCATATCGTAGACAGGATGGCCGCCAGCCTGCAGGTTCCGGTGAAGGACCTGGTGGGCAATGCCGAACTCTGCCGGAAAATCCGTCCGGAAGCGTTTGTGGAAGGGGATTTCGGCCTTCCCACCGTGAACGATATCCTGCAGGAACTGCAAAAGCCCGGGAGGGATCCCCGCGAACAGGCCCAGGAATTCTCCTTCGCCGACGATATCCGGGAAATCGACGACCTCAAAGTGGGGATGGAGCTTCCCGGCATTGTGACCAACCTCACGGCGTTCGGCGCCTTCGTGGACATCGGCCTGCACGAGAACGGCCTCATCCACGCCTCACAGATGGGGGTGAAGGGGATGGCGGTTCCTTCCAAGGTGCTCAAACTGCACCAGAGGGTGAAGGTGCAGGTGCTGTCCGTAGATTTGGACCGCAGGCGGATAGGCCTTCGGCTGCTCTAGCTTCTGGGGCGGATTTTGCGGAACCGGAGGCCGATGACGCCCCAGAAGGCTTCCCCGAAGATGCCGCCGCTCATCTTGGACGTGCCTTTCTGGCGGTTCACGAAGATGATGGGGACTTCCTTGAGTTGGAAGCCCAGTTTGTAAGCCGTATACTTCATCTCAATCTGGAAGCCGTAGCCTTTCATCTTCACGGCGTCCAGGTCCATGGTTTCCAATACTTTCCGGTCGTAGCAGACAAAGCCCGCCGTGGTGTCGAAGATCCGCATGCCCAGGACGGTGCGGACGTAAGAGGAGGCAAAGTAGGAAATGAGGATGCGGCCGATGGGCCAGTCCACCACGCTCACCCCGTTGCAGTAGCGGGAACCTATGGCAAGCTGGGCCCCGTCCTCCGCGCAGGCCTTGTACAGGCGCAGCAGGTCCGCCGGGTTGTGGGAGAAATCGGCATCCATCTCGAAAATGTAGTCGTATCCCTTTTCCAGGGCCCATTTGAAACCGGTGAGATAGGCGGTGCCCAGTCCCAGTTTCCCGGCCCGCTGCAGCAGGTGCAGCCGCTGCGTTTCCTTTTCCTGCAGGCGCTTGACAATATCGGCCGTCCCGTCCGGGGAACCGTCGTCTATTACAAGGATATGGAAGTCTCCTTCCAGGGCGAACACGGCGGCAATGATGTCGGCTATGTTCTCCTTCTCGTTGTAGGTGGGGATGATGACCAGTTTACTGTGCATTTCCAATTTCTTTAAGCATTTCTTCCACAGCTGCTTCCAGCTGGAGGTCCCGGCCGCTGAGGACCGATTCCGGGGTGTTGTATATGAGGATGTCGGGCTCTATCTGGTGGTTCTCTATATAGAAGCCCTTCTGGACGTCGAAGTTGCCCACCTGCGGGATGCCGAACACCAGGGTGGGGTTAATCTGGGTTTCCCACCACACCGCCGTCATGGTGCCGGGGATGGGCGCGCCAATGAGTTTGCCGATTCCCAGGCTGCGGTAGGCGCTGGGGAAGCCGGAAGCGTCGGAGTAGTTGTCTTCTCCAACCAGCACGCAGGAAGGCTTGGTCCATTTGTTGAAAGGCTCGTGGCCGATGTATTGGCCCCGGGGCGTGAAGGTTACATACTCCTTGCCGCCCAGGAAGGTGACCAGGTCGTCGTGGAGCCAGCCGCCGCCGTTGTGGCGGGTGTCCACGATCAGGGCCTCCGCCGCCCTGTATTTGCCAAGGGCCTTGGAATAGAGTTCCCGGTAGCTGGGGCTGTCCATGCCTTGAATGTGCACGTATCCTACCCGGCCTCCGGAGAGTTTCTCCACCATTTCTTCCCGCTGGCGGACCCATCGGCGGTAAAGCGGGGTGGCGTCCGAGGCGGAGGGCGTTACAATGTATTCCTTTTCCTTCCCGTCCACTTTCATGGTTAGGACGGTTTTCTTTCCGGCCCGTTCGTAAAGTTTCTCCATCCAAGCTTCTCCGGCCTTGACAGGCTGGCCCTCGATGGCGGTAATCAGGTCTCCGGCCTTGATGGCCGAGTCCGTGTTGGACAGGACGCCGCCGGGCAGCACTTCCGCTATCCTCAGGCCTTCCCCCGAGTAATCATTGTCGTAGATGACGCCCAGGTGGCCCAGGTTGCGGGTGGCGGCGGGCCTGTAGCGGCCGCCGGTATGGGAGCCGTTGAGCTCTCCCAGCATCTCCGACAGCAGATCCTGGAAGTCGAAGTTGTTGTTGATATTGGGGAGGAAGGCTGCATAATTGTCGTGATAATACTGCCAGTCCACGCCGTGGAGGTCTTCCACGTAGAATTTCTCCTTCACCTGCTTCCAGCAGTGCTCAAAGATGTAGGCCCTTTCCTGGGCCGGTTTGAACTCGAAGTCTCCGGAGAAAGGTACCGGAGTTACCTTGTTGCCGGCGGAGAGGTCCACCTTGGAGATGCCGCTGCCGGCCAGGATGAAGAGGCTCTTGCCGTCGGAGGTAGGAGTGAATCGGCCGGAAACGCCTTTCTTCACCACTGTGAGGTCTCCTTTCTCGATATCTATGCAGCAGAGGTCGTAGCCGCTTTCCAGGCGCTGGGTGAAGTACAGCTTGCTGCCGTCCGGCGTGAGGAAATGGTCTCCCAGCATGTTGGAGAAGCGGGTGATGCGTCGGATGCGAACATCCCGGTTTTCCAGGTCCGGATTCAGTTTTTCCACTTTCTTGGCCACGCTGTCCTTCTTCTCCTGCTTCTCCTGCTTGGCTACCGCCTTTTCTCCCAGGAGGAGCTTGTCAATTTCCACCTGCTCTTTGCTCCGGCCGAAATCCGTGTAGGCTTTCCCGTCGAAGAACATGATGTAGATGTCCCCTTCGGCCCCCCAGCTGCCGTGGCTGCGGTAGCCGTTCTTGTCGCTTTCCCAGGTCATGGCCTTGCCGCCCAGGGCCCAGCGGAAGCTTCCGTCGGAATAACCGCTGCGGGTGATGTTGGTTATGGTGCCGCTTTCAATGTCCACCATGGCTATATCTTCGTTGTTCCAGCCTCCGTCGGCCTGCCAGTTGGTAAGAAGGTAGCGGCTGTCGGGGCTCCAGGCAAAGCTCTGGTCTCCGTCGGAATAGGAATAGTTGACGCCCTTGTGCAGGGATTTGGGCTTGCCGCCCTTGGTGCTCTGCACCACCAGTTCCGTACGGTCCCTCAGGTAGGCTATCCATTTGCCGTCCGGGGAAACTTGCACCTGGAAGGCCGTTTCTCCCTCCGGGCTCACGCGTTCTTCCTTCATGGCCACGGCGTAGGTGAAGAGTTTGTCTTCCTTGCGGGTGAGGGAAGTCTTGTAGATGCTCCAGCAACCTCCGCGCTCGGAGGCGTAGTAAAGCTCCCTTCCGTCTTCCGAGAAGCTGACGCCCCGCTCCTGTTCGGCCGTGTTGGTGATGCGGCGGGTGGTGGCATAATCCACTGAGGTGACAAAGACATCGCCCCGGATTACGACGGCCAGTTCCTTTCCTTCCGGCGATACGGCCAGGGCTGTGGCGTTCTTCAGGTTCAGGCGCTCCATCTCCCGTTCTTCCTCGTCACGGAACAGGCTGATTTCCAGTTTCTTGTTATTAACGTAGAGGTCTCCGTTATAAGAGTAGGCCAGGGTTCCGTCGTTGGCTACGGACAGGAAGCGGACCGGGTTTTCCCCGTAGAAGGTGAGCTGGGTCTGCTCATTGGGACGGGAGAGGCTGCTCCTGTACACGTTGGAGGTTTTTCCGTCCTGCTCGCTCAGGAAATAGAACGTGTCTCCATCGGCCGCAAAGACGGGGTTGCGGTCTTCTCCCTTATAGGTGGAAAGCTGGGTGAAACTGCCTTCCGGCCCCACTTTCCCTGCCACGGCGGGCCTGTACAGCCAGATGTCCCGGGTGACGGAGGAGGTATGGTGCTTTCTCAGGGGGTCTTCGTAGCCCTTGTAGTCTTCGTAGAGCATGTCTCCCTTGGCGCTGATGCTGAGCGCGCTCATGGTGAGGGAAGAGACCAGCTCAGGGGCTTTCCCTTCCAGGTTGGTCTTGTACAGCTGCTGGAATCCGGGGAAGCCGTCGAAGCCGGTGCTCTGCAGATTGGCGTCGTACCAGCTGAACCAGACGTTGCCCTCGGCGTCCACGGCGAGGAGGGTCTCATTGCCGGGGAGGGTAGTGAGTCTTCTGGGAACGCCGCCTTCCCTGGAGGTGACGTAGATGTCCCTGCTTTCTTCCCGCCAGGAGGTGAACACAATCTGCTTCCCGTCCGGGGTCCACAGCGGGTCCGATTCATAGGCGGCGTTGGAGGTTAGCTGCCGGGCGGTCCCGCCGCTGGAGGGGACGGTATAAAGGTCTCCTTTATAACTGAAAACCACAGTCTTGCCATCCGGAGAGATGGCGTTTTTCCGAATCCACGAGGGGGTTTCCTGGGCCGATGCCAGAAGAGGCAGCAGCGCCGGCAGGGCGGCAAGGAGCAGAAGACGTTTCATGAAGCAAATGTTAATTCAGGGCTCAAAGATACTACTTTTTTCAGATAACCGCAGCTATTTTCTCCAGCCACAGGGCGTCGGTTTCGTCGAAGCTGGCCAGCTGGTCGCTGTCGATATCCAGTACGCCGCATACCTTTCCGTCCTTTCCGTGGAGGGGAACGACGATTTCCGACTGCGACAGGCTGCTGCAGGCAATATGGCCGGGGAACTGATGCACGTCCGGGACCACCAGGGTCCTGCCTTCTTTCCAGGCGGTTCCGCAGACGCCTTTCCCAAAGCCTATCCGCATGCAGGCCGCCGGGCCCTGGAAGGGGCCCAGGACCAGCGTTTCCCCGTCGGCCAGATAGAAGCCGGTCCAGAAAAAGCCCATTCTTTCCTGGATGAGCGCGGCTGCATTGGCCATGCGGGCCACGGGGTTCCGTTCCTCTCCCAGATAGAGGGGAATCTCCTGAAGGAGCCGCACATAACGGAAAGTCTTCAACGGAAGGTGGCAGTAGCCTTCCGGATTCTTGTCCAGATAGTCCTGGTGCCGTTCTTCTGCCAGGAAGAAATTCCGGAGCGGCTCCAGTTCCACGGCCAGGGGCGCTCCGGCCTTCTGCTCTTCCCGGTCGTATACCTTCCTTATGATTTCGGGTTCCGAAGGGTCTGTATAATAGATGCCGGTGCGGTAACGGGTGCCATCATCGTGCCCCTGCCGGTTCACGCTCAGCGGGTCTATGATGCAGAAAAACAGGTCTGTGAGTGTTTCCAGGCCGATTCTTTCCGGGTTATAGACCACCTTCACCGTTTCGGCATATCCGGTAGTGTCCGTATAGACTTCCTCGTATTTGGGATGGTCTGTATGGCCGTTGGCATACCCTGTAACTGCTTCTTTTACACCCACAAGCTGGGCGAAGAAGTGCTGTGTGCCCCAGAAGCAGCCTCCTGCGAAGTAAATTGTTTTTTCCATCCGATATATTTTTCACAAATATATAGAATTATTTTTAAAAAATTTTTTTTCGAAAAAGTTTGCCAGAAAGGAAAAAGTTAGTACCTTTGCAGTCCCGTTCGGAAACGAGCGGGTTTTTCTGCCCCGGAAGCCGAAAGGAGGGGCCAAAAGAAGTTCATTGAAAAGACTGAAAGGAAAGTACAAGCAAGTACCGGAATTGTTAACACAATTCAATAAAACGAGCGTTAATTTCTATTAAGAAGGCGTCAGGGGCAAGCTAAGCATTATAGAATATACAATGAAGAGTTTGA
>ERZ842401.624-NODE-624-length-51817-cov-7.945655_pt1 | contig 51817 bp, 53 predicted proteins | sample MGYA00521270_ERZ842401 | MGnify/ENA primary metagenome ERZ842401 (study PRJEB31892, sample SAMEA3878208) | bioreactor metagenome | biome: Moose rumen | place: Sweden | collected 2011-10 | study: EMG produced TPA metagenomics assembly of the PRJEB12797 data set... | reverse complement strand
CAAAGTTAAGTATTTCAATTCATTACAACGTTTTTAGGAGTATATTTGACCCTTAAGCCGGATTTTTCCTGTTTTCCGCGTTGGGACACCCAAGTTCCATTAAGGCTATTTTCCGCAACTTGGCACGACCATTCTGCATAGCTCCGACTGCTCTTCGTCCATCCCAAGATATACCCGCTTGGTCTGCCTTGACTTCGGCAGCGTGTAGGTAATGGCGTACATATTCTTGAAAAGCTCCTGCGCCCGATAAATGGTAATCTCTGACTTTGCTGCCTTCAGTATACGTTCCAGCTCCAGCATACACCATCATGCTTGAGCTTGAACGTACCCTGAAAGCCGCCAAATCAAGCATAACCCTCGATAGGGCGCGTTTCCTCGCCGAGCGTGTCTATGGCCTCAACTACGTCAACCCCTACAACAAACAGCACAAAGCAGTCCTGCTCCGCACAGAGAACGACCCTGAAACGCACTAATTACTCAAACTGATGGGCAAAATCTGATTTGGGTCACTGAATGACGAAAACAGGAACTCTTTTTTAACTTGCGGAACTTGAATCATTGCTTAATCTTCAATAAGCTCAAAGTGTTGAAAGTCTTTACAGCTTTTCCAGTCGCCGCCCCACTCAAAGCCTGCTTCTGTAAAGAGGCGAAAGCAGAGGTCGTTGTGGTCTATTTTGTAAGGAAAGGATTTTGTTCTGTCGCAGTATTCTCCGGCCGTAGCAGGCTGGACATAGCGTGTGCCGTCGGCGCGATCTTTATAGTAAGGATTGTATAGCGTATTGATGTCCACCGCCAAGCCGCGTGCATGCTTCGATAGTACGGTGGTACCAGCCACGGCGCGATAACAGAAACAGGAGGTGTTGTTGTCGCGCATTTGTGTCTCGTCGTCGGCATTGTACACATCGGGCAGGAGCATACGTTCTATGGGATACTTTGCTTCGTAGAGTTGTCGCAGTATGGTAGCCACGCGCTCGGCTATCTGTACGTTGCAAATCATTTCGCCAATGTGTATCTGCTCATCATAGTCCCAGTGTAGGGCGCGCACGTAGCGCAGGTCGTCGCGTCCGATGTATGGGTTTTCTTTATATGTTTTTCCTTGCATACGCCCCCATACGCCGTCGGGTATTGGCTCTGCGGCAAAGCATTTGTCTAATCCGCCAAAGGCTTCTATGGCTGCGGTGCTAACGGTCTGGCCGGCATTCCAGTTGGCCAACGCTGTGGTATCAACGGGGGAGGTGTGGATATTGTCGTAACAGGCATATAGCCTGAGGATGCCGCTAAGGATAACGAGTGCTGTCGATAACATTCGCACGCGGGTCTGTTGCGTCACGAAATTACTCATTGTGGTGTTAAGCTGGGTGTAGTATGGTTTGTTGATGCCGCGTTCAAAACTCCGATGTAAAGTGAAAGCGGATGTGCTTGAAGTCCTGTTGTGCCATTTGTAGCACATAGGAGGAGTCGGCCAGGAATACATCGCGCCCCTCAATGTCGCGCGCCATATACTGGTATTTGCGTTGTTTGAAATTGTTGAGTTCGGTAGCCTCGTCGGCTTCTATCCAGCAGGCTTTATAGAGCGAGACGGGTTCCCAGCGGCACTTTGCACCATATTCGTGTTCCAAGCGATACTGTATGACCTCAAATTGCAGCTGTCCGACGGTGCCTATTATTTTTCGTCCGTTGAATTGGTTGACAAAGAGTTGTGCCACGCCCTCGTCCATAAGTTGGGCTATGCCTTTTTCCAGTTGCTTGGATTTCATAGGGTCGTCATTCTCAATGTACTTAAACATTTCGGGCGAGAACGACGGCAGGCCTCTGAAATGTAGCTGCTCGCCCTCGGTGAGCGTGTCGCCTATTTTGAATAACCCTCCCGTGTCGGGCAGTCCTACAATGTCGCCGGGCCACGCCTCATCGATGGTTTCCTTTCGCTGCGCCATAAACTGTGTAGGGCTGGAGAAGCGTACGTTTTTTTTGCCACGTACGTGCAGATAGGGCTTCCCGCGCTCGAAACGTCCGGAGCATACCTTGCAGAATGCGATGCAAGAGCGGTGGTTGGGGTCGATGTTTGCCGTGATTTTGAAGATAAATCCGGTGAATTTGGGTTCATCGGGTTGCACGTCTCGCTCCTCGGCTTGCACGGGGCGAGGGTAGGGGGCTATCTTCACAAAGCAGTCAAGCAGTTCCTTTACGCCGAAGTTATTGAGTGCCGACCCGAAGAACACCGGGGCAATGCGTGCATCAAGATATTCATTCTCTTTGAAGTCATCATACACACCGCTGACGAGTTCTAAGTCGTCGCGCAGTTTGTCTGCATCGGTGGCTCCCACGGCATCGGCGAGTTCTTGACTATTCAGTTCCACGCGCATCTTTTCTGTTACACGTTGTTTGTCGGGGGTGAAAAGGTCAAGGCTTTCTTCATAGATATTGTAAACCCCCTTGAAGCGTTGCCCTTGATTTATCGGCCAGGAAAGCGGGCGCACACCGATTTGTAGTTCTTGCTCCAACTCATCGAGGAGGTCAAAAGGGTCGCGTCCCTCGCGATCCATCTTGTTGACAAAGATGATAACGGGCGTTTTGCGCATACGGCACACGGTCATCAGTTTACGTGTCTGCGCCTCCACGCCTTTTGCGCCGTCAACAACTATTATCGCGGAGTCGACAGCGGTGAGTGTGCGAAACGTGTCTTCGGCGAAGTCTTGGTGGCCGGGTGTATCAAGGATGTTTACTTTGTATCCGTCGTAGTCAAACTCCATCACGCTGGTGGTGACGCTAATGCCGCGTTGCTTTTCTATCTCCATCCAGTCGCTTGTGGCGGTCTTGCGTATCTTGTGGCTCTTCACGGCTCCGGCCACTTGTATCTGTCCTCCGAAGAGGAGCAGTTTCTCGGTGAGTGTTGTTTTTCCTGCGTCGGGGTGGGAAATAATGGCAAAGGTACGACGACGTTGTATCTCGGGGTGCATAACGAAAGGGATTACGGGTTGTGTGGGCGGTTGTAAAGGTTGCCTGGTTTTTAGCTACAAATGTTTACAAAAGAAGCAGAGACGCTATTATTCGCTATGATAGGCGAGCCACGCATTCTGCTAAACTGTCTGCCCACCAAGGGATTTCTAAGCCGAAGGTTTGTTTGATTTTTGTTTTGTCGAGTACGGAGTAGTGTGGACGTGCAGCGGGTGTGGGATATTCTGAGGTGTGGAGCGGTAGTACTTTGCACGATGTGATACCTGCCTGTCGGTGGATTTCTCGTGTGAAGTCGTACCAGCTTGTTACGCCCTCGTTAGAGAAATGATAAGTGCCTGCCACGGGGCCTTGTTCTACTATGGTGAGAAGTGCCACGGCAAGGTCGCGGGCATAGGTGGGGGTGCCTATTTGGTCGAAGATAACGCCGAGTGTGTCGCGCTCGCGCCCTAAGCGGATCATGGTCTTAACAAAGTTGTTGCCGAACGTGCTGTAAAGCCACGCCGTGCGTACGATGACGTGTTGTGGGCAGGCCTTGCGCACGGCTTCCTCGCCGGCGTATTTAGTACGCCCGTAAACGCCTATCGGGTTTATCGGCGCGTCTTCACGATACGGCACGTGTGCCGTGCCGTCAAATACATAATCAGTGGAGACGTGTACCATCCATCCGCCGACATCGTGCATCGCTTCAGCTAAGAGCTGCGGAGCATCGGCGTTGAGTGTGTGGCAGAGTTCGGGCTGCTTCTCAGCGTTGTCCACCGCAGTGTATGCGGCACAGTTGATAAGCACATCAATTTTGGCAGCCTTCACCGCCTGGCGCACTGCGGCGCGGTCGGTAATGTCGAGTTCAGCCACATCGGTGAAGTGGAACGTGTGGGCAGTGTGGAGTGGAGCAAGCTGGCGTAGCTCGTTGCCGAGTTGGCCGTTGGCTCCTGTGACGAGTATGTTCATAGGTCTAAGGGTTCTTCTTTGTCTTTGTTGTAATAGTCGGAGAGGAGGGATAGTTGCCGCCCGAAGCGTTCTACGCTATCTTTCGTGGCAGGACTAACGCTCTTGCTTTGCAGTGTTAAAATCATCACGCCATAGAGTGCCTCGAGCATCATTTCAACATCGGTTAATTCTTGCTGTGTGTTGCGCTGACGAAGTTCGGCAAGGGCGGGCAAAATGTCTTGGTAGCTGCGGTGATAGTCGGGAAAGCGGTCAGGGTGTTGCAGCAACTGGGTATGTAGTTCGGTGAGTTCGCTTTCTATGTTCTTCACGATTTGAATATGCCCACTCGTTGCGCATCCCTCGCTACGCATCATCTCGCAGAGGTCGGCATACCAACGGTGCACGGCTTGGCGTTGTTCATCGCTTGATGCCGTGGCGAGTATGCGCGGCAAGTACTCCTGCTCAATGCGTGGCCAATCCAGGCTGTAAGCACGTAAGACGTCCTCCACATACCAAAGATAAATCAGATACTCGTAGCGGCTTTTGGCGCGCAGGCGTTCAGCAATGAGCATATATCTTAAATCAAGAAAGAAAAGTGGAAAATCGTCATCGCCGCATAGAGTACCGCTACGGTGAGTACAATAGTGCCTATTGTGCGGTTTAGAATAAGAATGCCGCGTAGGTCGAAGCGGCTTTTCATCTTGGCAATGACATACGTCAGCCCGCTCCACCACAACATAGCACCGCCCACTATGCTTGCGTAGCCCAAGGCTGTGCCATACCAGTTGCCTGGGATAACGAACGTAAACATATTAAACAAGGCGATAAGCAAAAAGATTATCAGCGGGTTGGAAATAGTAAGCCCAAAGGCGGATATGGCATTGCCAGTGAGAGTGCCTTTGCTGTCGGAGTGCGACGGGCGATAACCCTTGCGGGGGTCGGTGCGCCACATCCAAACGCCAAAGGCAAAGAGCATCATAGCACCGACGATTTTCAGATAGAAGAGGTTTTGTTCGTTGTCAATAAACTCCATCATCAGTGGGAGCATACCAGCACCGGTGACGAGTGCATAAAAAAGGTCGCTCAAGGCTGCCCCCGCACCTGTGGCCAAGCCATATTCGCGTCCCTTTTGCAGCGTGCGACGAATACACAGGATACCCACCGGCCCCATTGGTGCAGAACAGATAATGCCAATGAGCAGACCTTTCACGATAAGTTGAAACGTGCTAATGTAGTCAGCAAATACATTCATAACCGATTGCAAAAGTACGCAATAAATCCTTTGACAGCATTGACGGACACTGTTTTTCTTGCTACCTTTGCGCATCCAAACACCAAAGCAGCCAGCATCGTTTGCATTTTCACTATGCTCCCCATTCCTGCAATAGACCTTATCGACGGTAAGTGCGTGCGCCTGACGAAAGGCGACTACGCCACGAAGACCACCTATCACAACGAACCCATAGACATCGCCCGCGAGTTTGAAGACTTGGGCTTTCCGCGCCTCCACTTAGTAGATCTCGACGGCGCGCGGGCAGGTCGTGTGGTGAACCACCGTGTGTTGGAAGATATTGCAACACACACGAGCCTTTGTGTTGACTTCGGCGGTGGAGTAAAAACCGACGACGACCTCCACGCAGTGTTCGACAGCGGAGCGCAGATGGTGACGCTCGGCAGTGTGGCGGCAAAAAATCCCAGGCAAGTAGTGGAGTGGGGGGAGCGTTATGGACAAGACCATATTATAATAGGTGCAGACGCCTTGAACGGTACGGTACGTATTAGCGGTTGGGAGAAAGAGAGCGGCCTTGCGCTGACCGACTTTATTCGTAGTTATTACGACAAGGGTTTTCGTCGTGTTCTCTGCACAGATATCAGCCGCGACGGTATGCTTCAAGGACCCGCTATTGATCTCTATCGTACGTTGGTAAAACAGTTCCCGGAGCTGTTGCTTATTGCCAGTGGCGGTGTTAGTGGTATGGCCGACCTTGAAGCTCTTGCCGAGGCAAGTATCCCCGAGGTGGTTTTTGGCAAAGCCATATACGAGGGGAGGATAAACCTGCACGATGTGGCACGAAGCTTTCTTTAATCTTATGTTGCGCAAAAGATGCCACGCATAAAGTGTATGCTGACTATAACGATAAGACCTAAAAAAACACGCAGACAGATGCTCGCCAAACGTATAATACCTTGCCTTGATGTCAAAGACGGACAGACGGTAAAAGGCACGAACTTTTTGAACCTCCGTCGGGCAGGCGACCCCGTAGAACTGGGTAAGGCCTACAGCCAGCAGGGTGCAGACGAACTCGTATTTCTCGACATCACCGCTACCCACGAGGGGCGCAAAACATTCACCGATATGGTGAGCCGTGTGGCAGCGGAGCTTTCTATCCCGTTCACCGTAGGCGGCGGCATCGGCGAACTCGCTGATGTGGAGCGTATGCTCACTGCGGGTGCCGACAAAGTGAGCGTAAACAGTGCCGCCCTACGCCGCCCCGATTTGGTTGACGAAATCACCTCACACTTTGGCTCGCAGGTGTGTGTGGTGGCGATAGATGCCAAGCAAGAAGCCGATGGCGCGTGGCGTTGCTATGTGGCAGGAGGGCGCATTCCTACTAATCGAACGCTTTTTGAATGGGCAAAAGAAGTGGCCGACAGAGGCGCGGGAGAAATCCTTTTCACCTCAATGAACCACGATGGTGTAAAACAAGGCTTTGCCCTTGATGCACTATCCAAGCTCCACGACTTACTACCCATCCCCGTCATAGCCAGTGGCGGAGCTGGGGCGAAAGAACATTTTCGCGATGTGTTTCAAGCAGGTCGCGCCGATGCTGCACTCGCCGCCAGTGTTTTTCATTTCGGCGAAATACCTATCCCCGAGTTAAAACGCTACTTACACCAGCAAGATATCCCGATACGTCTTTGAATACTCCTTTATAACCCTGCGCCACGAGCCTTTTTAGCCCGTGGCGCATTGCTATCTCGCCCAAAACACCTACTTTTGCCACGGAAAGAATTAAAGGTGGGTTCTATTCATTCGCTTTGTCGGATTTCTGAGCTATTTTTGCTTCAGTTGGTCAGTTGAAGAGTGAGTGTAGCGGGCTACACGACCGATAAAACTTACAGACTGAAGCACAAAGAGCCATAAAGATGACAAAAGGTTAAAACCCCATCTTTGTCAAACTTAACCGTGGGAATTAATAGAACGCACCTTAAACTACTTAAGATTATGGCAAGCAGAAGAATGTTAAAGAAAGCGATTAGAAACGTTACAGATGAAATCCTTGCAGACTGTATGGCAGTATCTCTGACAGGCGATGCCGACGAAACGCGACTTGCGGAACTCGCCGCAAAAGCCCTGCGCTTAGAAAAGGAATACGTGGCACGTGTAAACCATACAGAACCGGGCAGCGAACGCCTTTTCTATAAGAAGCTGAGAGAAAAACTTGAGGCCGAGGCCAACAGTATCGCTTCGGATGTGATGGTGCTTTGATGAACGGCTTTTTTATACACCGCAACCGCTATGCTAAAAAAACTCTGCCATAAATTGTTGTTCGGTTGGTTAGGGTGGACAGAGGAGGTCACTGTGGCACGTCGCGAGAAGTGTGTAATTTGTGTTGCGCCCCATACCAGCAACTACGACTTCCTGCTCGGTGAACTCTATTATTGTGCTATTGGCCGCCGCGCAGGTTTTCTGATGAAAAAGAGTTGGTTCTTTTGGCCGCTCGGCGCGTTGTTTCGCCGTATGGGTGGCATACCTGTTGACCGCACGAAGCACAGCAGCCTCACCGATGCCATAGCAGAAACAGCCAAGACGCAACCACACTTTGAATTTGCCGTAACTCCCGAAGGGACACGCAAACGTGTAAGCTCCTGGAAACGTGGCTTCTATTTTATTGCTAAGAAAGCCGAACTCCCCATCCAGCTTTTTGCCATCGACTACCAACACAAACGCATCGTCTGCACCAAGGAAATCTTTCCAGGCGATGACTTCGATGCCGACTGGCGCGCTATTATGAACTACTACGCGCAGTTCGTGGGCTGCGAATGTCGCAAAGGACAGTTCCAAGTAGAAGAAGTATAATAGCCCTAACACTCCCCTTTCTTTCTACAGCCTATGCGTAAGGTAAAACGTTTTCTTCTCATCTTCCCTTTATATATTATATGGTGTCTCACAGCCGTGGCGCAAAGTGTTCCGACCGAGGTGCAACAAGGCGTGAGTGCATGGGTGCTAAACTATCGCGTTGAGGGTTATCGCCCCTCAAAGCCTATGAGTTATGAGCGCATCAGCATCGACGATAGTTTGCGTACCGTTTCTGTGGCAATGAACGAGAGTTTCTGCTCGCAGCCCTTTACGCCCGAGAGGGTAGCCGCCACAACACGTAGCCTGCTTTTACGGCTGCCGCAGCCTTATAACACCTATTCCTTAACGCTTACCGACAAAAACGGGAAGAACATAGAAGCGTATATTCCTAATCATCTGCGTCAGACGGGACGCGACGAGAGCCGTCTTTGGGGTAACAAGGCTCACAACGGCCCCGCCTGGGTTACCAACACGTCGCGCCCACTGCGCCCCGACCACGGATTGGAAGGGCGTCACTTGATGGTGACACCCAGCCACGGACGCTACTACAAGCTCGGCAACTGGGAGTGGCAACGCCCCTTCCTCTATTGCACTACAGAAGACCTCTTCACGCAGAGCATTGTGGTGCCCTTTCTCTATCCTATGCTTGAGAATGCCGGTGCTGTAGTCGGCACGGCACGCGAGCGCGACTATCAAACGTCAATGGTCGTTGTAGATAACGATGCCCCCACACAATACGGCACCTATGAAGAAACGGGCGACACCTCCTGCCAGTGGCGCAATGCTTCGCTGAGCGGATTTGCCCACCCGGGCGAGGTATTGACCGATGGCAACAATCCTTTCAGCCGAGGCACGGCACGCCTCGCCACAGCAACCACGCGCCGCGGCCATAGCGGCGAGGCCGTGTGGACACCTCAGGTGCCACGCACGGGATACTATGCGGTGTATGTTAGTTATGCGAGTCTGCCAAACAGCATCAACGATGCACAATACACAGTCTATCACACAGGGGGGAAGACCTCTTTTCGTGTGAACCAACAAATGGGCGGCGGCACGTGGGTGTATCTCGGCACGTTCCATTTCACCAAAGGGCAGAGCCGAGGCGGGCGTGTCACACTCTCCACCCACACCGAATCACGCGGCGTAGTGAGTGCCGATGCCGTTCGTTTAGGTGGTGGCACATCGCTCGTGAGCCGTGGCACTGGCGGGCGAAGCGGCCTACCTCGTTTCTTAGAAGGCGCACGCTATCACGCCCTTTACAGCGGAATGCCAAAGTCTGTTTATAACGCTATAGGCGATGGCACAAACGACTACAACGATGATATCCGCACACGGTCGGAGATGTGCAACTTCCTCGCCGGACGCAGCGCATATCTACCTACCGACAAAGGCCTTGCCGTGCCTTTTGAGATGTCGCTGGCCGTACATAGCGATGCCGGAGTAAGACGCGACGGGGGAATTTACGGCACGTTGGGCATCTGCACCACCACCGTAAGCGACAGTGTCGGAGTGCTTCCCAGCGGCCTCTCACGTCAAGCCAGTGCCGACCTCGCCAATTTGTTGCTTAACTCGGTGAGCGATGACCTAAGCCGCGCCTTGCCCAACGGATGGACGCGCCGCGAGATGTGGGACAGAAACTACGGCGAATCGCGCACACCGCTCGTGCCCTCGGCAATACTTGAAACGATGTCGCACCAAAACTTTGGCGACCTCGTCTATGGTCACGACCCTTGGTTTAAGTTCCTTATGGCGCGGGCTATCTACAAAGGCATCCTCCGATTTGTGAACTACGAACATGGTATCCGCGACTTTGTGGTACAGCCGTTACCTCCTCACGCGCTGAGTGCTGTATTGTCAAAAGATGGAACGTCGGTCACACTCTCCTGGAGTGCCACTACCGATACGCTTGAACACACCGCGCAACCCACAGCATATATATTATATACAGCACACGGCGATGGCGGTTTTGACAATGGCCAACTCATTTCGGGAAGAACCTCCGCCACGTTGACCATACCGCGTGGCGAGCTTCTCCGCTTCCGGTTGTCGGCAGCAAACAGCGGCGGACAAAGCCTGCTGAGCGAAGAAGTGTGTGTGTATAGCCCCGAACAAATTGGTGCGCGTGTTCTGGTGGTCAATGCTTTCAATCGTGTGAGCGGCCCCTGCCAGGTACGCGGCGAGGGGAGGCAAGGCTTTGACCTCGACGCTGATATAGGAGTGGCTTGGGGCTACAATGCTTCCTATTGCGGACGACAGAAAAACTTCAGCACCGCGCTTGACTGGACAGAAGGCCCGGGTGCTCTCGGATATAGCGGCAGCGAGTTGCAGGGTAAAATCTTTGCCGGCAACACGTTTGACTTCACCACCGAACATGCGCGCGCTATGGCAGCTAACGGCCACTATGCCGTAAGCACGTGTAGTCGCGAGGTGTTTGAACGTGGTGACGTGGATGCCAAAGGCTACGACCTTATAGATATTGTAGGCGGTTTGGAACGCGATGCCCCCCACAACCTGCGCCCGTTCAAGCTTTTTACACCAGCTCTGCGCAAGCGAATAGAAGAAACGACGCAGCGCGGCACAGCACTCTTTCTTAGCGGTGCCTATCTGGGCAGCGAGCTCACCACACCCGAGGAGCGCGAGTTTGCTGCGCGTGTGCTCCACTACACCCACGCCGATACGCTTGATGCCGGCGCGGGAGACGTAATCACCGGACTGGGCAAGCAAATACCTATCCATCGCACACCCTGCGAAGAGCATTATGCCGCGCAGCACCCCGAAGTCATTATGCCCGCCGATGCCGCCACCTTCAGTGCCTTTGCCTACGACAACAAACACAGTGCTGGCGTGGCTTACAGCGGACAAGGTGCTGCCGTAGTGTGCACAGCATTTCCCTTTGAGTGTATCAAAGACCGAGAGATGCAGCGCGTGGTAATGAGGGCTATATTGAGATTTCTGATTAAGCCGAAAGGATAAGAACCCGCGTATAGCAACCCCTTTCAATGTCCTACACGCCTCCTCAACTTTCCGACTTTCTTCCTACCACGCGGCGAGAGATGCAACTGCGGGGGTGGGAGCGTGCCGATGTCATCTTGTTCAGCGGCGATGCCTATGTCGATCATCCTTCGTTCGGTATGGCGGTGTGTGGACGTATCATTGAAGATGCCGGTTTTCGCATCGCCATAGTGCCGCAACCCGACTGGCACGGCGATTTCCGCGACTTTAAGCGCCTGGGGCGTCCACGCCTCTTCTTCCTCGTGTCGCCCGGTGCTATGGACTCTATGGTGAATAAATACACCGCCGCGCGCCGCCTACGCTCCGAAGATGCCTACACACCCGACGGGCGGCACGACCGCCGGCCAGAGTATCCGTCTATCGTTTATTCTCAGATACTCCGCCAACTTTTTCCCGACACCCCCGTTATCCTTGGAGGCATAGAAGCCTCGCTGCGCCGCCTCACCCACTACGACTACTGGCAAGAGCGCGTGCGTCCGAGCATCTTATGCGATGCTCCCGCCGATATGATAGTCTATGGTATGGGGGAGAAGCCTTTGCCCGCTTTGTGCCGACTGATTGAAAACAATGTGTGCCACGGCAACGATGAACGCTATTGCTCCGTGGGAGAATTTCGCCACGCCGTGACGCGACACCCCGTGCCACAAACCGTAATGCTCTACCCCTGGGAACAAATACCGGGCGGCGTAAAGGCCGACGACCTCGTACTTCACAGCCACGATGAGGCGTTGCGCGACAAGCGCAAATACGCCCAGAATTTCCGTGTCATAGAAGAACAGAGCAACCGTTGGCAGGCACAACGCCTCCTGCAACGTGTGGGGCAGACACAATGCGTAGTAGTTAACCCGCCCTTCCAGCCGCTCTCCACGGCAGAGATAGACCATAGTTTCGACCTCCCCTATACGCGCCTGCCCCACCCAAAGTATAAAGGCCACCGCATTCCTGCCTACGACATGATAAAACACAGCGTGTGTGTACACCGAGGTTGTTTTGGCGGTTGTGCTTTTTGTACCATCTCGGCTCACCAGGGAAAGTTTATTATGAGCCGAAGCCAAGAGAGCATACTGCGCGAGGTGCGCCACATCGTTTCTATGCCCGACTTCCACGGCACACTTTCCGACCTCGGCGGCCCCTCGGCAAATATGTATCGTATGGGCGGGCGCGACCTGTCGCTCTGCAAGAAGTGTCGTCGCCCCTCGTGTGCACATCCCAAAATCTGCCCCAACCTCCACACCGACCACGCCCCGCTGCTCGCCCTCTATCGCGCCGTGAGTGCCGTACCCGGCGTGAAACACTTGTATATAGGCTCGGGCGTGCGCTACGACCTTATCCTCCATCCCACCGGCTCGCCGAAAACCGATGCCATCAACCGCCGCTACGCCGAGGAGCTTATCTGCCACCACGTCAGCGGACGCCTAAAGGTGGCTCCCGAACATACCTCCGACCGTGTGCTCGACGTGATGCGCAAACCCTCGTTCGGCCTCTTCCGACAGTTCAAACGCCTCTTCGACGACGTGTGCCGACGTCATCGCTTGCCCTATCAAATCATTCCCTATTTCATCAGCTCACACCCCGGCTGCACCGAGGAGGATATGGCACACCTCGCAGCAGAGACACGCGCCCTGCATTTTCGCCTTGAACAGGTGCAGGACTTTACCCCTACGCCGATGACCGTAGCCACCACTATTTGGCATACAGGGCTTCATCCCTACACGCTAAAAAACATCTTCTGTGCCCGAACGCCCGAAGAAAAGAAAAGACAACATAAATTCTTCTTCTGGTACAAAAAACAATAACCTTTAACCACTAACAACAACCATTCTTGCCTCTGCTTCTTGCGTTAGTGGTAAATGAAGTATACACCGTACAAACATTATCATCAACAACCCGATACAGAAAAATGCTTTCCACCATCCTTCGCCATTTCCCCTCGCTCAGCACAACGCAGCGCGAGCAGTTTGAAGCCCTCAACGCGCTCTATCACGACTGGAACGCGAAGATAAATCTTATTTCACGGCGCGACATCGACAATCTCTACGAACACCACGTACTCCACTCACTCGGCATTACCGAGGCCCTACATTTTCGCCCCGGCACAGAGATTATGGACGTCGGCACGGGAGGAGGCTTCCCCGGCATCCCCTTAGCGATACTCTTCCCCCGTTGTCAGTTCCACCTCATCGACAGCATCGGTAAAAAAGTACGCGTGGCCGAAGCTATAGGCACGGCTATCGGCTTGCAAAATACCACATTTGCCCACCGTAATGTGACGGAGGAGAAACGGCGATTTGACTTTGTGGTGAGCCGCGCGGTGATGAGCCTCCCAGAACTTGTTGCACTCGTGCGCAAAAACATACGCCCCGGCGGGAAGAACGCATTGCCTAATGGCTTGCTTTGCTTAAAAGGCGGTGATCTACAGGCTGAACTCCGACCCTTCAAACACGTTTCCGACTTCTGGCCGCTCTATCCCGCTTTTCCCTATACCTATTACGAAGGGAAAAGCGTGGTGTATGTTCAGATATGATATATCCTTGACGTTGTAACGCCTCAAAAAACAATTTAGTCCGACCACGTTTAAGGCATATCCGACCGCGTTAAAACTTAGTCCGATTGATTTTAAAATCAAAGGCTTTGATTTTAAAATCAAAGGCGTTGATTTTAAAATCAATCCCGCAACGTTTTAAACCAGTCCGACTACGTTTAAAATCAGTCCGAGTAAGTTTAAAATTAGTCCGACCTCGTGAAAGCAAGGTCGGACTAATTTCATTTCCTGAGTTTAGGTTTTAATCTAAGTATCAGCACGTAGCAAAGTCTATAGGAGATATTGTGAACTGATGCTTTTGTTGTTCATCACTCGTTGGATGGTTTCGGCAAAGAGTCCTGCGCAACTTATCTGTTTTACCTTCGTGCATTTTCCGTTGTAGGGTATGGTGTCGGTGAAAACGATTTCCTCAAGTGCGCTCGTTGCTATGCGCTCGTCGGCAGGCCCGCTCATTATGCAGTGGCTGGCAAATGCCCTAACGCTGCGTGCTCCCTTTTCTTTCATTAGGTTGGCGGCGATGGTGATGGTGCCGGCGGTGTCGACGATGTCGTCCACGAGCAGCACGTCCATACCTCTCACATCGCCGATAACTTGCATGGCAGCCACCTCGTTGGCTTTCACGCGCTGCTTATTGCATATCACAAAGGGGCAGTCGAGATACTTAGCGTATGCGTTGGCTCGTTTTGAGCCGCCCACGTCGGGCGTGGCGATGCAGAGGTTTTCCAGTTTCATCTCCTTGATATATGGCAACATAATGGTGGAGGCGTACAGGTGGTCAACGGGAATATCGAAGAAGCCTTGTTCTTGGTCGGCGTGGAGATCCATAGTAATAAGACGGTTGATGCCTGCCACGCTGAGGATGTCTGCCACGAGTTTGGCACCGATGCTCACACGAGGCTTGTCTTTGCGGTCTTGGCGTGCCCAGCCGAAGTAGGGGACGACGGCATTGATGGTACGTGCCGAGGCTCGTTTGGCGGCATCTATCATCAATAGGAGTTCCATCATATTGTCGGCGGGAGCAAAGGTGCTTTGTACAAGGAACACATCGCGTCCGCGTACTGTTTCTTCGTAGCACACCTCAAACTCGCCGTCGGCAAAGAAGGTGGTTTGCAGATTGCCGAGTGGCATACCGAGCGCGGCGCAGATTTTTTCGGCAAGGTACTTAGAGCGTGTGCCTGAGAAGACAAGAAAGTTGTTGGCCATTGGGAGAAGAAAGATATAAGGTTGAAGGGATTGAAGATGTTCGGACGTTTGCGAAACTGTGTAAGCGTTAAATAAAAGATAGAGTACTCAGCAGAGTTTTTTTATCTTTCTGAAGTAGTTGGTTAGGTCTTTGAAATCGGGTGTACCCCATTGGTCGAAGCGATTCCATATAGCCCCGTAGAGTACTGCCCCGCCAAATCCAGCCCTACGCACCAGAGAGACGTTGTCGAGCGTCACGCCTCCCATCAGCATCACTTTGCTGTCCACTATTTTGCTGCTTGCCCACTCCTCTATTTGCTTGTCGGTGTGGCGTGCGTCCTGCCCGGGTGTCTCCATCTGTGGGGTGAAGAGCACATAGTCCACATTCTTTTTCAGATGTGCCACGTCTACGAGGGTAGTGGCTGAAGCACTTACCGTGCCTTTGAACTTTGTCGGCGGTTCGTTGCGGGGGTTAAGATGGATACCGCGCAGGCGATATTCGTTCTTCAAATAGTAGTGGTCGTGTACCACTACTCGGCTACGATACTCCTCGGGCAGGAGTGTAAGAAGCCGCTCGCTGTAAAGGGGCTCTGTATGGGGCTTACGCAGGTGGAGTATGTCCAGTCCCTCATCAAAGAGTGCCGTAAGAATTTGGTGCTCTTCTACAAAAAAATTGGGAGTGGTCATCAAAAGGAGTTTCATACCGCGAAGCACTGTCTTTTCTACTTGCAAAATTACGAAATCAAGAAAAAAATCGTTCACTTAAGCGTCTCAAAAACGTCCGAAATGCTTAGTAAATCACGCGAAAGGGCAATTTTGGCAACCATACACGCAATAATACGTGGCTAAATGCTATCTTTGCGGGCTAATATATGAGCCTTCGTTGGCCGTCCTCGCACTTTTATAGTCGTAGAAACACTCCTTATTATTATACTATTCTGATTCCTTATGCCCCAACAACCCGACATTCGCCGTCTTACCGCCGACATTGAGGCCGCCACAACCTTTATCCCGGCACTGACGGCCGGTATGGCTCGCGTCATCGTAGGTCAGCAACAATTGGTGCGCTCCCTGCTTACGGGGTTGCTCGCCGGTGGTCATATCCTTCTTGAAGGTGTACCCGGCTTAGCCAAGACGCGCGCGGTGAAAACACTCTCGGCACTGGTAAATGCCGATTTCAGCCGCATTCAGTTCACGCCCGACTTGTTGCCCGCCGACGTTGTCGGCACCGTGGTATATAGCCAACGCACGGAGCAGTTCAGCGTGCGGCGCGGCCCGGTGTTTGCTAACTTCGTGTTGGCCGACGAGATAAACCGTGCCCCGGCAAAGGTGCAGAGTGCACTGCTCGAAGCGATGGAAGAGCGTCAGGTAACCATCGGCGACGAGACATTCCCGCTCCCCGAACCGTTCCTGGTGCTTGCCACACAAAACCCCGTGGAGCAAGAAGGCACTTACCCCTTGCCCGAAGCACAAACTGACCGCTTTATGCTGAAAGTATTGGTGGACTATCCCAATGCCGAGGAGGAGCAAACCATCATCCACAACCACCTACTGACCGAACACTTGCAATTAACGCCAGTGGCCGACACAGCAACCCTACAGCGCGCACGCACCCTGCTCCGCCAGGTATATATGGACGAGCGTGTGGAGCGTTACATCGTTGACCTTGTGCATGCCACGCGCCGTCCTGCCGACTTCGGATTGAAAGAGTTGGAGCAATACATTGCATACGGTGCTTCGCCGCGTGCTGGCATCAATATGTCATTGGCCGCACGTGCCGTAGCGATGATAGAACGTCGAGGCTACGTCGTCCCCGAGGACATTCGCAGCGTTTGTCGTGAAGTGTTGCGCCATCGTATTAGCCTCAACTACGAGGCAGAAGCCGACAACATAAATGCCGAGCAGATTATAAGCCGACTTTTGGCAAAGGTAAAAGTGCCGTGATAGATTTTATAACGACCTAACGTCACGAAAAAGAAATCCTCTCCTCCCTTGGACACCTCCGAATTGCTTCAACGTGTACGGCGCGTAGAGATAAAGACGCGTGCACTCACTCGTGGCGCACTGGCCGGGCAGTACCACAGTGCGTTTAAGGGGCGTGGTATGTCGTTCAGCGAGGTACGCGAATACCATATCGGAGACGACGTGCGCGATATCGACTGGAACGTTACCGCACGTACCGGTAAGCCACACGTAAAGCAATACGAAGAGGAGCGCGAACTCACCGTGATGTTACTCGTGGACGTGTCGGGCAGTTTAGACTTCGGCACACGCGGCAGCACACTGCGCGAGTTGCTCACCGAGGTGGCAGCCACCCTCGCTATGAGTGCTATGATGAACGGCGACAAAGTGGGGGCAATCTTTTTCGGCGACAAGATAGAGAAATACATTCCACCGGCCTCGAGCCGCAGCCATATCCTCTACCTTATCCGCGAATTGCTTACGATGCCCTCGTCGGGTCGTCATACCGACTTGTCGCAAGCATTGGAATATGTGGTGCGTGTGCAAAAGCGGCGCGCCGTGGTGTTCCTCCTGAGCGACTTCTTAGTAGAGCAAGACTATCGCCGCCCGCTATCTATTGCCGCCCGTCGCCACGACGTTGTGGCACTGCGCTTAGTGGACACACGTTTGACTGCTATGCCTAACATAGGATTTATCAAACTCTACGATGCAGAGACAGGCCATGAGCAGTATGTGGATACCACTGCCGGGGCTGTGCGTAAAAGCCAAGAGCAGTGGTGGAAAAGGCACTCCGAAACCTTCAGAGACACCCTTTCGCACTGTGGCATAGACTTCACCGACATCTACACCGGGCGCGACTACCTCCCGGCACTTATGGCTCTGATGAAAAAGAGATAAAATGCCTATCGGCAAGGTAGAGAAAGCGCAGGAAACCCCGTAAACGTCAGACGCAAAAAACCCATTCTCAAAAGAAAAGAATGTCTCTAAAACTTCGCATATTTTCGTGCCTTATATGCATAGCACTATCTTCGCTTGCTCAGCCGACGGTAGAAGCGCGGCTTGATAGTACACAAATACGCATCGGTTCGCAGACACGCTTGACATTGATAGCACGGATAAACAAAGGGGATAGAGTACAGTTTCCTTCCTTTCAGCCCAAAGCGATGCTAATTGACGGCATTGAGGTGGTCGGCACACTTCCTCTCGACACTACAGCAGCAATAGGCCAGATGCTGGAGTTGCAGCAAGGTATTCTGCTCACGTGCTTTGATAGTGCAACCTATTTCTTTGTTGCGCCGCCTATAATCGTGGGTCGCGACACATTGAGAGCCTCCGACACGTTGAGATTACACGTTGTCTCCGTGCCTATTGATACACTTCATCTCAATCAATTTTATGGCGCAAAGGACGTGACGAGCGTGCCGTTTGCTTTCAACTGGATTTTGGCTGTCCTCGCGCTGTTGGCAGCCCTGTTGATAGGTCTTGCCGTGATGCTCTGGCTAAAACTGCGAAAACTTAAACCGCACACGGAGCGCATCGTCGTACTGCCGCCACCCGCCGCCCACGAAGTGGCACTCGCGGCGTTGAATTCCTTGCACAGCTCGGAAGCCGTCTTTACCGACGAGGCCGAGCGTCACGACCATATCGTCAGCACGCTACGCACATATATAAAGAGCCGCTTTGCCGTAGATTGCAATGAAAAGACGTCGGGACAAATACTGCACTCCCTGAAAGTAAATAAGCAGGACGAAGCCTTAGACCACCTCACGCAAGCCCTGCTTGCCACCGACATTGTGCGTTTCGCAGGCCAACGCACACAGACGACGGAAGCCCTGACGGAGGCTATCGCCTATGTAGAAGCCACACAGGAACATCTGCCGCCGCGCGAGCCAATCGTCAGCGAGCGTATAGAAGACGAGGCGAAATACAAGACACGCCGCAACTTGTGGCGCACGGCATTTATAGCCACCGCCATAGCCGCCCTGCTCACCACTGCGTGGCTCATAAAGGAAATCATACCACTGCTATAATCCGTTTATCTAATCTCTACAGCAATGCCCGCTATCACGTTTGCTCATCCCGCCTTACTCTGGCTGTTGTGCCTGCTTGTGCCTATGGCATGGTGGTACTTCCGCCCGGCACGTAAGTGTGAGCCTGCGGTGCGTATGGCTACTACCGAGATGTTTCGCCACGCCCCTCAGACGTGGCGCAACCGCTTGCGCCACCTGCCTTTTATGCTCCGAATGATAAGTGTGGCAGCGGTGGTGTGTGTGTTGGCACGCCCACAAAGCGATGTAGCACTCAACCAGCACGACCGCGAAGGAATAGACATTATGTTAGCAATGGACATTAGTGTGTCAATGCTTAAGCAAGACCTTATGCCGAACCGCATAGAAGCCGCAAAGCAAGTCGCCGCCGACTTTGTGTTGGAACGCGAGAGCGACAATATAGGCTTGACACTGTTTGCTGGCGAGGCTTTCACACAGTGTCCACTGACAAGCGACCACACCGCCCTGCTGCAACTGCTCGCCGCCGCCTCGTGCAACTTGCAGGCCAAAGGCGTGATAAGCAATGGCACTGCGGTGGGTATGGGTGTGGCAACGGCAGCAAACTCTCTTAAGAATAGTGAGGCCAAGAGCAAGGTGATAATCCTGCTTACCGATGGCGAGAACAATACCGGCGACATCTCGCCCCTCACCGCAGCAGAAGCGGCACGCCACCTCGGAATACGTATCTACACCATCAGCGTAGGGGCAGACAACACGTCCAGCGACAACGAGACCACGTTGCCGCAAATTGCGGAGCGTACCGGAGGCTCGTTTTACCGAGCCACTGACAGCCGCCAACTACGCGATATCTACGGCGAGATAGACCAATTAGAAAAGTCAAAACTTACCGCAGTGATGGGAGAGACACGCTACGAGGCCTATCAGCCTTTCGCGCTTATAGCCTTGGGCTGTTTACTCTTGGAACTTCTGCTGCGCAATGTGTTTTTCCGCAGAATACCATAACACTCACAAACAAGCCGAAGAAGAATGTTTCGCTTTGCCAACCCCGAAATGCTTTATCTGCTTCTGCTACTCCCTGTCTTGATAGGGGCGCGGCTGATGCTGGGCTGGCAGTTGCATCGCAGACTCGCACAGTTTGGCACGCCGCAACTGGTTCGCCGCTTGGTGCCGGGCTTCTCGCGCATAAGGCCGTGGGTGAAGTTTTCTTTGGCACTCACGGCAACGACACTCCTCATCCTAATGGCGGCACGTCCGCAATACGGCGTGGCGGAGGTAGATGAAACACGCGTGAGTATTGAAATCGTTCTGGTCGTTGATGTGTCAAACTCTATGTTGGCGTGCGACGTGCAGCCGTCGCGACTTGAACGCGCGCGTTTGTTTGCTTCTTCGCTCGTTGATGCACAGCGTAACGACAAAATAGCACTGGCCGTCTTTGCCGGCGAGGCGTGGCCGCAGATGCCACTTACCACATCGAGCGAGGCAGCCAAGATGTTTATAAACCAACTCTCCACTACCAGCGTTTCCCTACAAGGCACCGATATGGCCAAAGCCATACGCCTCGGCGGACAAATGTTTTCGCACGAAGAAACAGGCAAGGCACTTATCGTTATCACCGATGGAGAAAACCACGGTGAGGATGCCCTATCTGCTGCACAGGAATTGCGCGAGCTCGGCGTAAGTCTTTATGTCTTAGGCTTAGGCACGTCACAAGGAGCGGAGATACCTATGGGCGAAGGCTCACTCACCGATAAGAACGGAGAGGTGGTAGTGAGCCGGCTCGACGAAGCGGGGTGCCGACGTGTGGCAGAAGCCGCCGGCGGTAAGTATCTACATATAGACCAAGGCGAGCACGCCGCAAACCAGTTGCGCAACGAACTCTCACAACTAAGACGCACCGCCACACACACTACCTATGCCGCCTACAACGAACAATTCGTAGCTTTCGGCGTGCTGACACTTCTGCTCTTGCTCATAGAATTCTTTATGCTCGAAACCAAGAACCCTATTTACCACCGTTGGGGCGAACGCCTTTTTCGCCAGAAATCATAACACAAGAACTATGAAGCACGGCCTTCTTATACTCCTTTCCTTTTTCGCATCGCTGTCCGTAGTTGCTCAGTCGGCAGACTGGAGCGTGGTAGAACGTGGAAACCGTTTGTATCGCCAGGGACACTATGCCGAGGCTGAAAAATGCTATCTGCAGGTGCTTCACCAAGCACCCGACAATGCCACGGCGCACTACAATCTGGGGTGTGCCTACTTAGCACAACAAAACACCGAGGCGGCTCTGAAAGCCTTTGAAGATGCCGCACGCCTTTCAGAAGGCACACCGCTCTCGGCACAGGCGTGGCATAACATCGGAGTAATACATCAAGGGCAAGCCGCTACCGACGTAGCCAGCAGCAGAAAATTTTTACAAGAAGCCGCAGAAGCCTATAAGGAGAGTTTACGCCTCAATCCCTCTGACGAAGAAACGCGTTACAATCTTGCACTCTGTCAGTATCAACTGCGTAACGATGAACAAAACAACCAAGAGCAACAAGAAGAACAGGAACAAGAACAAAACCAACAACAAGACCAACCCGAACAACAACAAGACCCGACACAACAACTCCTAAATCTTGCGCGCCGTGCCGAGGACGACACACGCCAAAAAATTAACCAAGCACGTTCGCAGCAAGACGCTATGGATAAGAATTGGTAAGTTTTGCAAGCGAAATTTTTATGCCCTTGTGCCATCGTTTTATGAAACGTTTTCAGATACTCTTTCTTACACTTTGCTGTTCGCTCATCGCTGTGGCTGATGATGTCCTGCCCGAGGAACAACTCTATTTCACCGTGTCTGCCTCGCGCACACACGTTTATGAGCAAGAGGCTGTGCTTCTTACTTATACCTTTCATGCCTTTGGCACGATGGGTCTGAGTGTGGGAATAAACAAGCCCGACTTTGAAGGTCTTGTGTCGCAAGAAATACCACAACCAGAGAACAAATCCGTCTATACAGAAACGGTAGGCGGCAGGGTGGGGCGTGCCGGCGTGGTGAAGCAGACAATCGTCTTTCCCCAGCGTGCAGGAACTATTGTAGTGCCAGGTTTGACGTTTAACTGTGAGGTACACATAGGACAAGGCGACTTGAGCGGCTTGGGACCTAAAATCACACTGAAACGCCGCGTACCCAACCTGACGTTACAAGTAGATGCTTTGCCACAGCCCGCGCCGAAAGCCTTTGGCGGAGCAGTGGGAAGGTTTGATGTGACAACGAATGTGAGCCATAACACACTACGCACGGGCGACATCGCTACATACTCGGTGACTATCAGCGGGCAAGGCAACCTGCGACTTATCACACCTGCAAGACTGAACTTCCCAGATAGTTTTGACATCTTTGACACTACTACCGACGACAATACGCATATCTCCAAAGAAGGAATGAGCGGCAGTGTGACGTTTCGCTATCCCTTTATGCCACGCACGAAAGGACGCTTTACGATGCCCGCTGATACGTTTTGTTATTTCAACCCCGCTACTCGCGAATACGTCAGTGTGGCACTTCCCCCCGTGGAACTCAACGTGGAAAAAGGACTACGCACCGAGGCAGAGATAGAGGCCGAGGCAGCACTGCGTGAGAGCGGTATCCGTGCCGACAGACAAGAAGACGCTAACGCTTGGACAAAGAACTGGGGCATCGGACATTTTCTCGGCGGACTATTGCTGCTTATTATCTTCTACTTTGCCGCCGACACTATGTGGCAGCGTCATAATGCCCGAAAGCAACAGATGCTCGGTGTGCGTGGAGCAAGAGTACGTGCCGAAAAAGAGATAGCGCGGGCAAAACAACTAATCAATACCGGTGATTACTACGCTGCACTTTCCGTTTTAACACACTGCCTCACACACTTTGCCCAAGAACATATTGCAAATCACAATAGCGAAACCGCAACACTCAGCCCTGGCGAAATGGGTGAAAGACTCTTGTCAGAAGGCTTCTCAGCCGAAAGCGTTGCCTTGTGGCAAACACTGCTCCGAGACATAGACACTGCGGCTTTTGCTCCGCGCACCTCCGACAACGCACTAATCAACACACTCGCCGACCGTGCCTCAGAAGTTGTTCACATCTTTGACACCAAATCATGAAAACATTACTCCTATATATATATATGGTGTGCCTTGTGCCGTGTGTGTTGTTTGCCTCACCAGCAAAAACGGCTACCGATTATTATAACGAAGGTAACGCTTGCTACCGCAACCACGATATGGGAGGCGCGGTATTGGCATACGAACGTGCCCTGCGGCTCAACCCTGCCGACGATGATGCGGCATACAACCTTTCCCACGTGCGAACACTTTTGTCCGACCGCTTTGCCTCACAGCCAGAAATGTTTTTCGTGTCGTGGACAAAACAGATTGTCTTCGGGCAGAACAGTGGTACGTGGCTGGCACGTTCGCTGTTGTTCATAGCCTTAGTCCTTGCCCTGTGGCTCGTGTTTCGCCATAGCCAAAAGCCGCGTATAAAGAAAATCGCATTCTTTACTTGTGCTATATCCCTGCTCTTTCTGCTCTTTACGCTATCATCGGCAATGGCTACCGCTTGGCGATTTGCCAACGAACACCGCGCCGTAGTAGTGCGTACCACGCCCGCTCGCACCCGTAGTAGTCGCACAGAAGCACCAAAACGGCAGTTGCACGCCGGCACAACGCTTATACTCACGGGAGTAATCACCCCCGACAGCCTTGCTGCAGCACAACTGCCCGATGGTACTGAAAGTTGGATACAAACAGAAGACATAGAAACCGTTGAACAATAACCAAGGACGATGCGTAGAATACGATTGATTTACAGCATTCCTTAAAAACGTTTACTCCGCTCAATAACAAAAGTAAATTCTTACATCAAGTCTTATGAATACCGACCTTCGTTTTCTTCGCTTGCTCTCAAGCAAATTCCCCGACATAGCCAGCGTGGCCACAGAGATTATCAATCTTGAAGCAATTCTCAACCTGCCGAAACCCACCGAGCATTTTATGGCCGACCTACACGGTGAGAACGCTGCCTTTCAACACATTTTGCGCAACGCCAGCGGAAACATTAAACGCAAAGTGCGCGAGCTCTTTGCCGCCACGTTGCGCGAGCAAGAACTCAAAGATCTTTGCACATTAATATATTACCCCGAGGAGAAACTGGAACTTATCAAACAACACGAGGCCGATATTGATGATTTCTACGACACCACACTCAATCGGCTTGTGGCAGTGTGTCGAAATGTGTCATCAAAATACACACGCTCTAAGGTGCGCAAGGCGTTGCCGCAAGAGTTTGCCTATATCATTGAGGAATTGCTCCACGAAACAAGCGACGGCCACAACAAACAAGACTATTTCAACGGCATTATTCGTTCTATCATCGCCACGCGCCGTGCTGATAGTTTTATCATTGCACTATGCTATCTTATTCAGCATCTCACCATCGACCGCCTACATATCCTCGGCGACATCTACGACCGCGGCCCCGGCGCGCACCTCATAATGGACACTCTCTCACAATACCACCACGTGGATATACAATGGGGTAACCACGATATGCTGTGGATGGGTGCTGCAGCAGGCAACCTCGCCTGCATCGCCACCGTGCTACGTTTGTCATTACGCTATGCCAATACACGCACCTTAGAAGATGGCTACGGCATAAGCCTTGTTAGCCTCGCCACGTTTGCTATGGAAGCCTACGCCGACGACCCCTGCGAGCGTTTTATTCCACGTGTACTCGACGGCACGAAGCGCACTATGACCGAGAAAGAACGTCGTATCACCGCGCAAATGCATAAGGCCATTACCGTTATAGCACTAAAATTAGAGGGGCAACTCTATGAGGCACACCCTGAATGGCAAATGACCGACCGCAACTTGCTCACCGCAATAGATTACACCCACGGAACAATAAATATCGCGGGAAAAAGTTATGAACTGCTTGACAAACAATTCCCCACGATTGATGCGAGCAATCCGTGCCGCTTGTCTTCGGAAGAAGAAGCACTAATGCAACGTCTGCAACATAGCTTTGAGATGTCGCCACGTCTGCGCGGCCATATTCGATGCCTCTTACGCCGTGGTGCGATGTATGGTATTTACAACGACAACCTGCTCTTCCACGCCAGTGTGCCTCTGAGCGAGGATGGCAGTCTAAAACCGGTTGTGATAGGCGGAGAGATGGTTAGCGGTAGGGCGTTGATGGATAGGGTGGACCGACTTGTGCGCCAGGCCTTTGACGAACAGGCCGACAAGAAAGAACGCACTCGTAGTCGCGACTTTATCTGGTATCTGTGGTGCGGCCCCGATAGTCCGCTCTTCGACAAGTCGAAGATGGCTACTTTTGAACGCTATTTTATTGCTGACAAAGAAACACATCACGAGGAGAAAGGTTTCTACTACAAACTCCGCGATAATGCTCGTGTTTGCGACCATATCCTCAACGATTTTGGTGTGACGGGGCAACACCGACACATCATCAACGGACACGTACCCGTACACGTGTCACGCGGTGAAAATCCTATCAAAGCCGAAGGACGTTTGATGGTGATAGACGGCGGATTTGCAGCAGCCTACCACGAGACGACGGGCATTGCGGGTTATACTCTTGTATACCACAGCCGAGGCTTCCAACTGGTTCAACACGAGCCCTTTGCCTCGCGCAGTGAAGCAGTGGAGCGTGGCACTGACATTCGCTCCACTACACAGATTGTGGAGATGACCGGACAGCGACAAATGGTGGCAGACACCGACAAAGGCCAACAACTGCGCGAACAAATAGAAGACCTTCGCGGACTGCTTAATGCCTATCGCACGGGACTTATTAAGTAGTAGCGTCCTCCTCCTCACCTTACTACAAGCACACAAAAAAAAGACCGGCGTTTCTCAACGGCGGTCTTTCCTGTCTAGACTTTTGTGTTAATGAGTATGGATTTTGGTTGAGGTACCTAGCAGATTCGAACTGCTGTAAACGGTTTTGCAGACCGCTACCTAACCACTCGGTCAAGGTACCAATAATTGTAGAACGCTTGCACGCCTTGATAGTTTTTGCGGCATTGCGGCTGCAAAAGTAATGTTTCTCTGAGGTTGATGCAAGTTTTTGCATCAATTTTTTAGTTCAAGGTGTAAAATTCCGTAGCACGCGTGCGCGGCAGGGCTTCTATGACAAACTCTTCGGAAGGTTTCCTACCGGCCTTTTCCAATTGGCTGCAAACAGTGGATAGAGCCAGAGCGGGAGTATTGTTTTCTTCACTAAGATGGCAGAGCCAAATATGCTTAACATCACTTCGCAAACAGCGAGCCAGTGTTTCGGCTGTCTCATCGTTAGAGAGATGGCCGTGACCACCGCGTATGCGGTCTTTCAGGTATTGTGGATAGCGTCCCGTGGCGAGCATCGGAAGGTCGTAGTTGGCTTCCAACACCACATAGTCGGCCTGACGAACGGCTTGGCAGACATCTTCGGTGGGGCTACCTACATCGGTGGCCAGACAAAGGCATATATGCTCTGTGCGAACGAGATATCCCACGCAGTCTTTGCTGTCGTGAGGAACAGGAAACGCCGTAAACTCCATACCTGCCACGCTGGTGGTCTCTCCTGTTTTTAGTATTCGCACTTGCTTCTCAGGTACTTTTTTGGCCATAAAACGATTGTGCATCATACCTTCGTGAACAAGGGCTGTAGTATATACGGGGATACCGGTCTCGGCGGCAAACTTACCGATGGCTTTGACGTGGTCGGTGTGGTCGTGTGTCACAAAGGCGGCCACAAAATGCGAGGGTTTGAGGCCGTATTGATACAGATAACGCTTGAACTGGCGAATACCGATACCAAGGTCTATCAACACACATTCCTTGTCGCGGCGCAAGATATAACAGTTTCCGCTGCTACCACTGCCGAAACAGATAAATTCAAGGGGATATTGTGAGGTGAAGAGATCCATAATATATATAAGGAGTATTTCTTCGCAACGATTTAGAACGGTAAGCCTACGGCAAAGTGTAGGGCAAAGTCGCGCGATAGTTTGGGGTGGGCAATGGGATAATGGTCTTTACCTTCGGGTACTGCGGGGTTGATAGCTTTCATACCCGCATCCAAACGTAAGATAAAGTAGTCCATATTAAAACGCAGGCCTACACCATAGGCCACGGCGATTTGCTTGATAGCATTCTCAAACTTAAACTGCGAGTTAGGAATATCGGCATAATTGCGGGTGTTCCATATATTTCCCGCATCAATAAAGGCTGCACCACCGAACTTCCAGAAGAGTTTGGTGCGATATTCCACTGAAAGGAGCATCTGCAGATTACCCGTTTGGTTCACAAAGTTTACTTTTCCGTCTGATGTGTAGTAACCACCAGGGCCAAGTTCGCGTACGCTCCACCCGCGTACGTTGTTGGCTCCTCCTGCAAAGTAACGTTTTTCATAAGGCACCACAAGGCTGTTGCCGTAAGGTATTGCTATACCGAAACGCGCGTGGAGTGCGAGGCTGTTGTTGTCGTCAATAGAAAACAACTTGGAATAGTCAAAGTCAAACTTCGCGTACTGTGAGAAAGGAATACCAAGGGCTTGATATTGTCCGCTTGCATCTTTCTCAAAGGCTCCCAGATGAGAAGCGAGATAAAGGAAGTTGCCTGCCGTTTCGGCGTTAAAACGTATCTGCCATCCATTGCCTGTGGGCATAGACATACCTGTGGCATTTCTGCGCGAGTAGAACACAAAGCCGTAGCCTATGCGCATAATAAGCAGATTTTCGTACGTGTTGCGCAAAATAGAACTTCGGGCATTGGTACCTTCTAAGTATTCTGTACGAAACGTTTCGGAAATCCACGGAAGGAACACATAGTTGATATTCAGCACATCAAGTGTATGCTGCCAACGCTGGTCGCTGTGGTGCGACCAGTTGTAGCCCCAACGTGCGGTAAGTATGCGGCGGTGGAACTCCGGGCGGTCTTGTGTGTTGTACATCAAGCCGAGTTCGGAAATGGCTTTCAGTTCTCGATTGATTTTGCGGGGCAGGAAAGGAAACTTAAACGTAGGAAATCGCAGGGTGGCCTCAGCACTATACTCTGTATAGTTCTGCTGGTCGTTATACCCCTCCAATCCTTTGATAGCTTCGTAAGCTCCGCGTACCTTAAAACTCAGTACCTCGCCGCCGTGAAAGGTGTTCTTGTTAGAAAACGTCAGTGAGAGAGCTGCTCCTAAATCGCCATTGGTATTCGTGCCATCGGCTTCTGCGCTAATACTATATCGACTTGCCGGGTTAATAAGAATCTGCGCATCAAGTTGTGGACGAAGCGTATCGGCCTGCTCCTGAGAAGCGGGAGAAACGTGTACCATCGTGTAGGCCACGGCCTGCAGGCCGCCTAAGCCGGCGTAGGTATCTTGCACATCGCGCTCGGAAAAGAGTTTGGCGTGGCGAAGTGGCACGTGGTTGTTATACACTTGGCGGCGCAACCAAGGGCGACGCTGATAATGCAATGTAAGATCATTGAAGGTTATTGTGTCTAAATCATCCACCTTTAATGAACGCTCATAAATATCTACGCGGCGTATTGTATGCGTACGATAGGCCTGCATACTCGTCTCGCCCACAGGACGGTTCATTGCGACGTGGAGCAGTGCAGACTTTTCGCCTAGCAGTGTATCTGCGGTGAAGAGGATATAATCTTTATTTAAGGCATAGTATCCTCGATTTTGTAGCGTGCTAACAATGCGGTCGCGCTCGCTACTCAACTCGGCCACATCAAGCGGGCTACCTTTTTTCAGTGTCCCCGAGGCGATGAGTGTCTGAAGAAGGCGTAGCATCGCGGTGTCTTCACTCTCACAGACAATGGAGTCTATTGTCCAGCGTGGGCCGGGGTTCATTTGGTAAAGCACGCGTGTTCGCCGCTTCAGCGTTGTTTCGCGTGTGGTGACCTCGGCCTGAAGATAGCCGTGCGTACGCAACGCAGCGCGTAAGGCTGTGGCACTTTGGTTGGTGAGTGCGCTGTCATATACGACGGGAGCTTCACCAAGGCGTTTCCACAGACGTCCGCCGCGTTTGGCGGTGTCTGCACGCGAGAGAGAATAGATACCGAGCGGTACTTTCACCAGATTAAACCAACGAGCATTAGCTTCCTGACGGATGTAGCCACGATAGTCGTCGGGCTTCACACGTTTGTCAAGGCTCATCAAACTGACGCGCGATAACATCGTTTCGTCATTGTCTAAAAAGCGCGTTGGCGAACAACTGGAAAAGAACAATAAGCCTATAGCCAACGCCACGAGCCAACGCTTTGCGCTATTGAACGCAAACATTAGCAAGGAGTGCATCGGACGTATAAGCATCTTTGTTTTTCGTTAACCTAAATGATGAATTACTTTTTTGGCTATCGACGGATAGGGGTTTAATACTCTCTTTCTCCAAAAATTCGCGTGCCAATGCGCACCATATTACTACCGTGCTTCACTGCCACAGGCCAGTCGTGGCTCATTCCGTAGGAGCGTAAGCAGAATGTATCTTTGTCGGAAAAGAAACTTTGCTTGACGTTGTTGAATAGTTGGCAAACGAGCTTAAACTCTGTGGCCACCTGCTCCATATCGTCAGTATTCGAGGCCATACACATCAACCCTTGGATATCTGCTCCGCGCAGTTCGCGCCAAGCACCAAGGGAAAGAAAGTCCGTGAGTTCATCGGGCGAAAACCCGAACTTTGTCTCTTCGCGGGCTACGTGAACTTGAAGTAGGCAGGGGATGCTACGGTCGTTTTGCTCTCCGCGCTTGCTAATCTCTGCGAGCAGTTTCGGCGTATCTACGGCGTGAACGAGCGAGACGAAAGGAGCGATATATTTTACTTTGTTGGGCTGAAGGTGTCCTATGAAGTGCCAAGCTATATCGGTAGGTAACAGCTCGCGTTTGGCGCAGAGCTCTTGTACACGGCTCTCGCCAAACACACGACACCCTGCATCGTAAGCCTTTTGCAAACTTTCAGCGGGGTGGAATTTGCTTACAGCCACCAACTGTACGTTTTGTGGCAGTTGGGCACGCGTTTCTTGCCAGCGTAAGCCAATCTCATTCATTACTTCTCTGCCTTTGCGCTTCCGGGGATAGTTTCTTTATAGTGGAACACGTCCATCAACGGTGTCTCGGCTACCGATGCTATTGTATAATCAAGCATGCTGTCCGACATCCCTTCTTTCAGACGTTCCAAAGAAGCAGGGAGGTCTTTGGCCTGAATAAGCACTTGCTGTGTACTCTTACGCTCTTTGCCCGACTTTTCGTCGAGCGTGATAAATATCAGTTTTGCCTTAAACCAGCGGTCGGCACTATCAAGTGATGTTTCAAAGATTTCCGCATAGTGCACGCGCTTGATGTCCGTCACTTCAAACTCACCCGAAATAAGCGGTTGCATCTCTTCCGTAATGCGCCGCTCGGCTTCTGTGAAGCTCACAGCATCTACTAAATAAGGTTCGTTCACTTTTTTGACGCTACCATCGTCTTGCGTCTTTTCAAATTTTACTTTACATTCAAACCAAGAGAACATCATTAGAATAAAAAAAGTTTTGAGCAGGTTTAAGAGGTGTAAGGCGGGTAGGAACTTGAGGTTTCCTCAAACTTTAAGAGGTTTAGAAGCTACTGAAGAAGCCTTTGCGTAGCCTTAAACCTCTTAAACCATCATTGTTAACTATCTAATATGACTTTTTAATAATCATAAGCTCCGTAGGAAATCATTGCACTATACGGTTTTCCCGTCACCGAGCTGGTAGAAACTTCAATGGTGTAGCCATATTGGTTTTCATCAGTGGGGCTTGTGCCGCCGAGGTAATAGGCTTCGCCATCGTCGCTTTTGTACTTCGTTACAAGGGCATTGCCTTGCTGACGCAAACGACGTCCCAAGCGGTCGCGCTCATCGCGGGCCTCATCAAGTGTTGTGCATAGGATACTCATTACACACTTGTAAAACTTATTCTTCTTTGAGAAATAGAACGCGATGAAGTCCCACGTTGTGCCGTCGTAGTATTTGTCAAGATAGGCAACGTACGTCTCGCTGGCATCGTTAAAGTCAAGCGAGCCATAGGATTGCTCAAGTGTATTGCTTACAACGTTTCTCATGCTGCCGAAGCGCACACCCATTATGTTGTAAACGACATCGTCTGCCGACTCTTGTGCCACGACACATAGCGGAGCGAGCAAAAGCAGGATGAGGGCAATTCTTTTCATTGGGGATTTACTATTATGTAGCGTTGATAACAAAGTTATAAAACTATTCGCCGTATCCGTAACCATCGCCGTAGCCAAAGGTGATAGAGGCTTTCCAAGGATAGCTTTCTAACTCGCTGCGTGCAAGTTCAATGATAAAGCCGTAGCGGTCGCTGTTAAGCGGATTTGTGCCACCGCACCAGTAAGCAGTGCCATCGTCTTCGTATTTCTTCACGAGGTCGTACACATTCGACCACGCATTGACTATTTCAGTGAGATGCTGACTGGCCTCGGCGCGTGTTTCGCAAACAATTTCAAGTTCTACTTGATTAAGATACGTATTACGCCCTGACTTAGAAAAGGTAAAGGTAAGGAAGTCGTACTGTAGCCCGTTGACGGACTGGAAACTATAGCAGAGTTCTTCACCATCGTTTTCATAAAGTGGTTCACCATACTTATTATTCAGCGTGGTGCGGCAACTATTGAAGTTGGAGCCAAAGCGAACGCCACAGATGGAACGAATCACATCGTCTTGCGCCATCATCGTGAGCGGCAGCAGAAGCAGAAGAGAGAGAAAGAGTTTTTTCATAGCCAGTAAAGAAGTTAAGGGATTTTATGATTTAAGCAAATTCGAACTTATTATGCTGCAAAGATAGTGTAATTTTGCGAATTAGTGGCTCAACAGCCTATAAAAATGGCAATAAGAGGGCAAATTTATCCGTTTTTCAATTCTCGCAGCGTGTTTATCACTAATGGAAAAGCCAGCAGGAAACTTCCGAGGTCGGCAATTGGTGTAGCAAGTTGCACACCCGTTATTCCCAGAAATGTAGGTAGGATAAGTATCAGTGGAATAAAGAAGATGCCTTGCCTGGCCGAAGCAAGTATCGTAGCGGGGCGTGTGCGACCTATCGTTTGGAGCGTCATATTGCTCATAGTGACAAACATATTGAGTGGATAGACCAAGAGTTGGAAACGCAACGCCATACTTCCCACATCCACCACCGCGCTATCGTCTCTGAAGAGCAAGACGAGCGGCTCTGCCCACACGAATCCTATGACAGATAATAATGTCATACCGATAGTACCGTATATAGTGCAGAAACGAAAGCCTGCCAACACGCGGTCGTAGCGATGTGCGCCATAGCAATAACCACACAACGGTTGGTAGCCTTGTCCTAATCCGAGGAAGACGGCATACATCATAAACGTGATGCGTGTGGTGATACTCATACCGGCTATTGCAGCATCGCCGAAGATGCCTGCTGCGTGGTTGAGCAATAATGTGGCTAAACAGGCCAGCCCTTGGCGGGCTAAGGAGGGGAAGCCTCCGCGAATAATCTCCGATAGTATAGTGCGCGAGGGTGTGGTGTTCTTTAAGGATAGTGGTACGCTTCCTTTCGTAGCATTGAGAATAAGGAGTATGACTAAGGAAATGCTTTGGCATACCACCGTACACACCGCCGCTCCAAAAAGCCCCCAGCCGAGCACGAAGATAAAGAGAGGCTGTAGGAGGATGTTGAGTAGCGAGCCGCTTACAATGCCAGCCATTCCAAGAAAGGCGTTACCTTGGAAACGCAGTTGGTTATTGAGTGTAAAGGCCGCTGTCATCACCGGTGAGCCGAGCAGGATAGGGCAAAGGTATTCCTGCGTATGGGCGAGAATTGTTGGTGTAGCACCGAGCAAACGACAAAGCGGGGTTATCAACCAAAGAGCCACCAGCACAAGGATGACAGAGGCCACAATACCTGTAAAGAACCCCGTGGCGGCCATTTGTGCTGCGTCTTTCTGGCAACGTGCACCGAGGTATCGCGAAATAGCATTGCCTGAACCTTGTCCGAAGAAGAAGCCCACGGCTTGTATCACCGCCATTGCTGCAAACGCCACCCCTACGGCCGCCGTGGCTTCGGTACTCAGTTGCCCCACATAAAACGTTGTGGCGAGGTTGTAGAGTGCTGTCACGAGCATCGACACCACGGTAGGGAGCGCAAGCCTAAGTATTAGGCCGCGCACGGGGGCTGTGGTCATTTGTTCATAGCGGTCGGACATACACACGGTTTTCTCGTAATACTTTTCGCTGTACTAATCCTCTTTCACAAACACCGCACAAGCCCAGTTGTCTTTCTCTCTTGTACGGAGCAGGCGCAGGCCTTGTTGCTCGGCACAGGCTTGTAGCACCGGCAGGTCTTCTGTGTAGTAGCCGCTGGTAAAGAGCAGTGCTCCGCGCAGCATTGTTGCTGCATAGGCGGCCATATCTGACAGAAGAATGTTGCGGTTGATATTTGCTAAAACAATATGAAACGGCCCTTTGTCCTTTAGCGCGCGGGCATCGCCAAGTTCCACACTGATATTATCCACGTTGTTAAGCTCAATGTTGTCCTGCGTGTTGCTCACACACCACTCGTCGTTGTCGATAGCCACCACATTCTTCGCACCGCGCATACGTGCGAGGATAGCCAAGATGCCTGTGCCACAACCCATGTCTAAGACGCTTTTGTTTTCTATGTCGGTTTGCAGCAGTTCGGAGAGCATCTGCGAAGTCGTGGCGTGGTGTCCCGTGCCGAACGACATTCGCGGGTCTATGATAATACGATATTCGGCATCGGGCAAGTCTTTGTGCATCGTACCCGCCACCACACAACGCCCGTCCACCACCAGCGGCTGAAAATAGTTTTGCTCCCACACGGCATTCCAGTCTTTGTCTTCGGCTTCACAATACTTGTATGCGATGCTGACGTTTTCCACAGGATACTGGTGCAACGCCTCGTCAAGAAGGCGTACATCAAACGCCGCTTTCGGGATATAGGCTTGCAGCGGTGATTGTCCATCGTCGGCGGGTTCAAAACTGTCGAAGCCCGCCTCGCCGAGTACGGCACACAGCACGTCTTGCAGGTCGTTGCTTGAGGGAATTAGCGTAAAGGTGAATTGAAGATATTTCATAATTGCTGCGATGAGGTAACGGGGGTGTTATATTATTGTTTTTCGTATGCGCCACTCTGTGGGATAGAGGTTGTTGGCGCGCGTGCCAAGATTATTAAGAAAACCTATCGGGTGGTTTTCATAGGTTGCTACAACAAATCCGCGGGGGAGCGATGGTGAAAGCGTCAAACTTTGTCGGGAGAGGTATCGCAGGCTTTCCTCGCGTGTGAGTTCTGCTTTGGGAAAGTTGTCTTTATTTAATAAGGTAGAGAGAGCCAGAGCATGTGCGGGTTGCAATTTATGTCCTTTGGGTTGCGCCACCTCCACACCTGTGGCTATGGTACGTACCGCAGCGCGAATGGCGGTGGAGTGGGGGAGTAGGGCGGTGCGCAGACCACAGATAGTACCGTCTGTCTGGCGTATGCCAACAAAGTCTTTTTCTTCTTTAATCCACCCGTGTGGCACAGCGGTCGTCTTTTCCGTTCTGCGCAGGCGTAGCGTGTTTTGCGAAGCCGTTTTGCGTATCAAGGCCAGGAAAAAGCCCTCGCCCACGGTGCGATGTGGTAGAAAATGGAGCATACCATCTTGATTAAGGATAGAAGGAAATCGGTTTGTGTCTAAGCGTATGACCTCAGCCCCCAACTCCCGGCATATCCAACGCACGTTCTCTTCGTTCTCAGCGGGGTTGAAAGTGCAAGTGCTATACACCAGGTATCCGCCTTCTCGCAGACACTGCCAAGCCTGGCGTACTATCTCTCTCTGGCGTTGCACACACCTTGCCGCGTTTTCCTCGCTCCACAGGCTTCGCGCGTCAGGGTCTTTGCGAAACATTCCCTCGCCCGAACAAGGCACGTCGGCGGCCACGGCATCAAAGAGACCGTACAACGCCCCAAAGTTCTCGGGCAAAGAAGCGGTGACGAGTACATCGGGGTGACCCCACTTTTGCACGTTTTCGCGCAATATCATCGCACGGTTATGCACGGGTTCGTTTGCTACAAGCAACGCTCCACTCGGCATCAGGCTTCTCCACAACGTGCTTTTCCCGCCCGGTGCTGCGCAGAGGTCGAGTAACAAGGCGGGCTTTGTTTCCATCGCCTCGTAAGCCACGGCCACGGCCATAGAAGCGGCTTCCTGCACATAGTAGCAGCCTGCGTGAAACAGCGGGTCGGCGGTAAAGTCGGGACGCGCGGTCAAGCAGTAGCCACCGTCACACCACGCCACAGGCCGCCACCCGGCTTTCGGGGCGACAGGCTTCAACGGGTTAACGCGCAGGGAGACAGTGGCCTCGTCAAGGCGGTTAATGGCCCGACAAAGCGCGCTGACCTCTTCGGCAGCCCACTGCGTGTGCAGACGATGAACAAACGGTTGGGGGAGTGGGGGGGATTGAGAGAGTGTCATAGGTGTTTTGTCGTGCAAAATTAAGCAATCTTACTGGATTTTGGCTGAAATACACTATCTTTGCACGCCAAGACGAGCCTCAATGGGTGGGATTATATACTACCTAAGTTACGGAAGCGATGAAATCTTTCCTTTGTAGCAAATATAGCAAACAAAGCGCAGCCTTTCCCAGTAAGGGGGAGTGAGCCATCAGCCCAAGCCATCGCCATAGCATAGCCGATGTTTGTCTTTCTTGTGGCTGTTACATACATCCCTAACTTGGATTAAAGAAAAAAGCGCACCCCTATTCAACCACAAACTCTGCATCAATGCCTCGCCCTTCTTCAAAAAATCCAACAGCCGAGTCGCGCCTCACGGTGCGGCAGTGGGACGAAGAAGACCGTCCGCGCGAGAAGCTCCTTACCCACGGCGCGGCATCCCTGACCAATGCCGAGCTGTTAGCCATTCTGATAGGCAGCGGCTCCACCGATGCCACGGCGGTGGACGTGACACGTGGCATCCTGAGCGGTGTGGACGGTAGCCTGCGCCATCTCGGACGCCTCTCGTGCCAAGAACTCTGTCAGCACAAAGGCATAGGCCCCGCCAAGGCCGTAAGCATCTTAGCCGCCTGCGAACTCGGACGCCGCCGCGAGGCAGAGCCCGACAACAAGCGCCCGCTGATGGATAGTGCCACATCCATCTGGACGTTCTACAAAGGCAAAATGGCTGACAGTATCGTAGAGGAGTTCCACATTGCATTGCTCGACAACAGCCTCCACCTCATTGCCTCACGCCTGATAAGCCGCGGCGGGCTGACGAGTACAGCGGTTGATATACGCGTGTTGCTGCGCGAGGCTTTGATAGGCGGTGCTGCCGCCATTGCAGCCGTCCACAACCATCCCAGTGGCAACACACGTCCGAGCCAACAAGACGACGATCTCACACGGCGCATCAGCAAAGCCTGCCAGAGCGTTAATCTTTCTTTCGTCGACCATATCATCGTCACACCCGATGCCTATTACAGTTACACCGAGCATGGCAAACTCTGAACCTCATCCGAACAACTGCTTTCCTATGACACCCGATGAACGAGCGCTGCTTGAAGAGCGCATAGTAGAAACACTAAAAACCGTTTACGACCCCGAGATACCCGTTGATGTGTACAACCTCGGCCTCATCTATAGCATAGAACTTCACGACGATAAGTCGCTTGACGTGGACATGACAATGACCGCGCCCAACTGCCCCGCTGCTGATTTTATTATGGAAGACGTGCGGCTTAAGTTGCAAGGCATAGAGGGCATCGGACAGGTAGCCGTCCATCTCGTCTTTGAGCCTGAGTGGGACAAAGATATGATGAGCGAGGAAGCAAAGTTGGAACTGGGCTGGCTGTAGCCTTGTCTGACGTGTTTTATCGGCGGGTTCTGTTCATTCCCTTTGTCAGATATCTGAGTTGTTTTTGATTTCTGTCCGCCGACACCGAGCCTGTTTAAATATTCGTCTTTCATCCTCCGAACTATGAAACCAGTATATTTCCTCTCCGATGCGCACTTAGGATGCCTTGCTCTGCATCATCGCCGCACACACGAGCGTCGCCTTGTGAACTTCCTTGATAGCATCAAGGACAAAGCCTCCGCCGTGTTTCTCTTAGGCGACATCTTCGACTTTTGGTATGAGTATAAGTATGTAGTGCCCAAAGGTTTCACTCGTCTGCTCGGCAAAATCAGCGAACTCACTGACGGCGGCGTAGAAGTGCATTTCTTTGTCGGCAATCACGACTTGTGGCAAGACGATTACTTAGAAAAAGAATGTGGTGTGGTACTCCACCACAAGGAATGCACGCTGGAAATTGGCGGCAAGGTGTTCTTCCTCGCCCACGGCGATGGGCTCGGCACGCGCGACTGGAAGTTTCGCTGCCTACGCGCCATCTTCCACAGCCACTTGTGCCGTGTGATGTTTTCGTGTCTCCACCCACGCTGGGCAATAGCCTTCGGCCAGCAGTGGGCGCGCCACAGCCAACTGAAACACCAGCACCAAGGGGAGCCACAGTATCTCGGCGAGGACAAGGAAGAGCTGGTGGTCTTCGCACGCCGCTATTTACAGACACACCCCGACATCAACTATTTCATCTTCGGCCACCGACACATTCAGCAAGCGGTCTCCCTAAACAACGACGCACGGCTGCTCATCATTGGCGATTGGATTAGCCGCTTCACCTTTGCCCGTTTTGACGGCAACGCACTTGTGATGGACAATTACATTGAGGGACAAACCGAGGTGTGACGCTCTCTGCCCTCGATCCGTAGTTTGGATAATGCGTCGGCGGCCTCCTCGTTCACCGGTGCGCTTACCGTCAGGGCAATCTCCTTATAATCCCCTCTCTACTCGGAGAATGTCCGAAAACTTCTTCGCCCCGCGCGTACTTAGGTGATCCACGTCGAAAAAGTCTTCCTCCTCAAACCTACAATCGCGGCTGTAGTCACATACAACCGCATTTTTCTTGTCACGAAATGCCGCCAGTGTCTCATTGCAAGCCTGTGTCAACGCTTCGGGCAACGACTTATAATATAGCGGGTGGGTCGGCGTAGAAACAATCACCAGGTTCAGTCCGCGCTGCACGCATATAGCATAAATGCCTGCCAAAGCTGCCCGGTTTCGGCAGAGGTGGTCTGTGCCATGACTTGCGTGATAGTCGGCGCGTGCAGCGGCAACGACAGGTGTGAAAACACTTGCATCGCGCTTCTCAAGCGTGTAGCCCATATACCATCCCTCGCCGTCGATCTCCGCCCCCTCGCCACGCAGATAGGCGGTGAGCTTTTCTTTAGCACCTGTGTAACTCGCCATTTCAAACCCATTCTTCAGCTTGCCACCTACCCGCGGCGTGGGCATATATAGGTTATAGTACGTAGCGCGAAAGGCCTCGGGACCCTCAGCAAGCGGTGCGTCGAAAAGAATACCCGCATCCACACCCACAACGACATTCCTGAGCCGGGGCAGACGCGGGAGATAAGTCACCAAAAGCGTACTATCCAAGTCAAGAGTTTGGCTCACGGAGGCAAGGTTGTAAGCCATACTACTGAGATGCGACGGCACGATGCCCATCAACGTGTGTGAAGCACCGAGTACCAACGTTTCCACGTCGGGAGCCTTTTCTGCCAGGCCGTGAGCCTTTGTGCGATAGGCGTTGGGCAGGCTTCGCAACATCACTTCCCCGCCGCCGAAAAACACCAACAGCGGGAGAATAAAGCACAGGCAGTGAACCATATTTCGCCGCCTATCTGTCTTGTCAGATTGTTGACGCTGCTCCGCCGACATACGCTTTGTGTTTCCGATTTGACACGGCAAAGGTACTACACGTGACACTTTTGTAGTACTTTTGCCGCAAGAAAACTTTCCTATGCACAACTTTCAGACGCTCAAACGTGCGGCAAAAAATCCATCGTCCGACCTCCCCGAGGTGCGTCTTGCCCTCGTGGGCGACACTGCCACCGGACTCCTCGCCACCGCCCTGCGCGGCGAGGCGGCCTTGCGCGGGTTGCGGCTAAACCTCTATGAAGCCGACTACGACACCTCGGAGCGCGAGTTATTCAGTGCCGATAGCCCGTTGCGTGCCCACGATGCACAGTACGTGGTGGTATATCGCTCGGTGCAGAAGTTCGCACAACGCCACACCGACCGCTCAGCCACCGACCGCCAACGCTTAGCCGACGAAGAACTCGCTTTCTACGAGGCCCTGACCGCCGATACCTATTTCGCACAGCGCACACTTATAGTACTCAACCTGCCTTTGATGGACGACGGAGTGTACGGCAGTATGGCACTAAGCGTTGCAGCCTCGCTGCCGGCGCAAATCCTTGATGTGAACCACGGCCTCTCCCAACTCGCACAGCACGCCCACCATCTCACGATTTGCGACCTCGCATCGGTGGCGGCTTCGGTGGGAGCCTCCTTCCACGACACACGTCTCTACACCACCAGCGAGATAGCCATCAGCCCCGTAGCACTACCCTTGCTCAGCGAACGTTTGTTGAACATCGTGGCTGTGCGGCGTGGAACGCTTCGCAAGGTGCTCGTTGCCGACCTCGACAACACCCTCTGGGGCGGCACGCTTTCCGAGGACGGCATCGGAGGCTTGCAAATAGGCCACGCGCTGGGCATAGGGCGTGCCTTTGCCAACGTGCAGCGGTGGGTGAAAAAACTCGTGGCACGCGGCGTGGTGCTTTGCGTGGTATCGAAAAACGATGATGCGCCGGCGCGCCAAGCCTTTGCTGAACATCCCGATATGGTGCTGCGCCCCGACGATGTGGCGGTGTTCCTGGCAAACTGGGAGACCAAGGCCGACAACATACTCCACCTCTCCGAAATCCTACATATAGGCACCGACCAAATGGTGTTCCTCGACGACAGCCCCTTTGAGCGCGGAATGGTGCGCCAGGGCGTAACGGGTATCTGCGTACCCGAACTCCCCGACGACCCCGCCCAGTGGGTGGATTTCCTCGCCGCACAACATCTCTTCGACACCGCCACACTCTCCGCCGCCGACGCCGAACGGACACGGCAATACCGCCAGGAGGCCGAGCGACACGCCCTGTGCCGACAGTTTGCAGGTGAGGACGATTACCTCGCAGCACTCAATATGCGAGCCACCGTGGAACCGCTCACACCGATGAACCTACCACGTGTGGCACAACTCACACAGCGTAGCAACCAGTTCAACCTGCGCACACAACGCTACACCGCCGAGCAACTCACACCCTATGTAGCATCAAACACCACCCACACGACACACGAGACAATGCTCCTGCCGCTATGTTTCTCACTTGCCGACAATTACGGCAGCCACGGAATGGTGAGCGTGGTGTTCCTACAACCTATCAACCCCGACACCGTCTTTATCAACACGTGGCTGATGTCGTGCCGTGTGCTACGCAGAGGGATGGAGTGGTTTGTGGCAAACACCATGGTGGAGACTGCACGGCGCAAGGGCTACAACGTGCTACTCGCCGCCTATGTACCCACAAAGAAAAACGAGATGGTACGCACCCTGCTGCCCGACCTGGGCTTCACACCCTATAAGCCACACGACGAAAGCCGTTTTGCACCACCCATCCCCGAAGCCATTGCGCCGACAGAGTACTATCGATTAGATATCCGCCAATACGTGCCAAAGTCTTGTCATATCCAAGCCGAACGTTGATTGAGTGGAAAAAGAAAGAAACCATACGAAACGTACACTACTTCAGCAACGACAACACTACCTGCCTACCTCCACCCCGCTTAATCCTCAACCGCTTTATCTATGTCCAAAGAAGAAATCTACACCCGCCTACAAAGTGTGTTTCGCGACGTATTCGACAACGACACACTCACTATCCACGCCGACACCACCGCCGCCGACATCGACGACTGGGACAGCCTCTCACACGTAGGACTAATCGTGGCCATCGAACAAGCCTTCGGCGTGCGTTTTACAAGCCGCGAAATCCTTTCGTGGACACGTGTGGGAGAGATGGCCGACGCACTATGCCAAAAATGCTCCTGATGCACTCTGCCAGACTACAGAATACGCTCCTGCTACTCGCCTCCTATGCGGTGTACTATCTGCTTGATGCGCACATGCTTTGGCTACTCGTCGTGGCCACAGCCGTGGCGTATGCAATAGGGTGGGGCATAGAATGGCTGGAGAGCCACTCCAAACCACGGCTGGCCTCGGCACTTACCACAGCAGGCGTTTGTTTGGCACTGGCGTTGCTCTTCGTTTTCAAATACTTAGACTTCTTCGCTTCAGCATTCGTTGAGGCATTTACCCGGCTCGGCATACCGCTTTCGTGGACGGCCCTGCATCTTGTCTTACCCGTCGGGCTGAGTTTCTATTCCTTTAAGATTATTAGTTACTTCGTAGATATCCACCGTGGCAGGCTTCGTGCCGAGCACGATGTGGTAGCACTGGCTACGTATGTGGCTTTCTTTCCCACTATCCTCGCGGGGCCGATTGACCGCCCCGGAGAGTTTCTGCCCCAACTCCGCACGCCGCGCCGCCTCGCCTACCGACACCTCGCCGACGGCGCGAAAATGATGCTCTGGGGAGCGTTTATGAAAATATGTATTGCCGATGTCCTCGCACCCCATACCGACCTCGCCTGGCAGTTTTCCTACCACGACCAACACCTCGCCCTCTGGGCGTTTCTGATGTACCCCGTGCAGATGTACGCCGACTTCAGCGGCTATTCCCTCTTGGCTATCGGCGCGGGGAGGATGCTCGGCTTGCGGGTGACGACAAACTTTCGTCAGCCCTTTCTGGCACGCAATGTAGCAGAATACTGGCACCGCTGGCATATCTCCCTCACCAGTTGGGTGACAGACTATGTGTTTATGCCGCTAAACGTCCGCTGGCGAAACCTCGGGCGGGTAGGGGTGGCGATGGCCGTCGCCGTCAACCTCGTTACCATCGGCCTCTGGCACGGGGCAAACTTCACGTATCTGCTCTTTGGCCTCTACCACGCACTGTTGTTCATCCCCCTTATCTACAGCGGCGCTTTCGCGCGAAACAAGAAGATGCGCACCAATCGATTGGGTCTGCCCACAACGAACGACGTTTTGCGTATGCTACTGACGTATCTGCTTGTTGCTGTGGCCTTTGTGCTCTTTCGCGCCCCAGACGTAGAAGCAGCGTTCACCTTTTTCGCTCATCTCATACAGCCCGTTCTGCCGTCGTTGCCCGTTGTAAGTGGCACAAGGTGGGGCTATCTGCTCATCATCTTCGCGGCACTCGCTGCCGAATACGTCTTCCGACGGTTGCCCTCGCCGTTGCAGTTTCAAGGAAACGGCTTGTTGCGACACCGCATCGTGCGCTACGCCATTTATTACGCCTTGATATTCCTCATCTATGCCTATAGCGATGGTACTGCGGCGGAGTTTATCTATACGCAGTTCTAAACAAAATCCTTCACCGTCCGACTTCGTATAAATTTAGTCCGACATAAAAATCACACCTTCGGACTATGTTTAAACGAGGTCGGATTGATTTTAAAATCAAAGCCATTGATTTTAAAATCAAAGCCTTTGATTTTAAAATCAATCGGACTAAGTTTTTACGCGCTCGGATATGTGCTAAACACGGACGGATATGTGCTATACTTGGTCGTAGATGTGCTAACCGTTGTTGGGTATGTACTAACCGTTGTTGGATAATTGCAAAACGTCGTCGGAAATATGCAAAACGAGGACAGATATATGCTAAACGTGGTCGGAGATATGCAAAACGTCGTCGGAGATATGCAAAACGTCGTCGGATAATTGCAAAACGTCGTCGGATAATTGCAAAACGTCGTCGGATAATTGCAAAACGTCTTCGGATATATTTTAATCAAGGATGGACAATCTAATTATGCCCCGCAAACTATCCGAAATTTTCTCCGATTTGTTAGGGGAGAGACCTGACAATATACAGCGAAAATTGGGCAACGTTTTATTAAACATAATATACATTCTCAAAAAATCGGGGTTTGTAACTCCGCCGATGGCTGTAGCAACAGCCGCTGTAGGCATTATTAGCAAACAGGTAGGCATAAATCTGCACCATAGTCAAGGAATTTATGGCTCTGACGAACAAAAAAAAAACTACAAGCGGTTGAAATGGCGCGATTTTCCTAATTTTGCGCTACAGGAAAGGAAAAAACTCCTCCACATCGTTTTAGCCGCTGATTGTAATTAGTTCTTTTTCATCTGATTTCGTACGTTCTATCAACCACGACTGGTTATCAACAATTCCAGTGCGCACATAAAAAAATTAGGTGGCATTACTGATACACCAGAGGCGTAGAACGAGCCACAGAAATCCCGTAGTTGATATGCCGCAGAGCCAACCATACACATCACCCTCGGAGTACCTCCTGACATTTCCCGAGCATCGCGACACACGCGGCACGCTCGTGGTGGCCGACAGCCTCGGAGAGCCGACGCTGCCTTTCCTTGTGCAACGCGCCTTCTGGATTACCGACGTGCCGACCCACAGTCAGCGAGGCGGACACGCACACCGCACCTGCCACGAGGCGGTTGTCTGTGCGAAAGGACGGGTGGAAATCACGCTAAAAGGCATCTCTATTAAACATAATTCAGAAAACAACATTTCCAACTCGGATATATGGGAGCATACGTTTGTGCTCGACAATCCGCACACGGCCTTGCATATTCCGCCGATGGTATGGTGTCGGTTGAAAAACTTTTCCGCCGACTGCGTGCTACTCTGCTTTGCCTCCGAGAACTACGATGCGCACGGATATATCCACCACTTTGACGATTTCAAAAGCTCTCTCGGTTAACCGTTTTGCTAATCGTATCACACACATCAGTTAATGGTTGCTCAATATATATATAGCAGTTCACAGGAGTGGGACAAAGCGGTAAGACAGTCGGCTGCCGGCACGTTCCAACTCCTTAGCGGCTATATGGACTACCACCGCCACCGTTTTCACGATGCCAGCCTGCTTATCGCCAACGAAAAAGGACGGACAAGAGGTGTCTTCCCCGCAAACTACGCCGACGACGACACGGTAGTGTCGCACGCCGGGCTTACCTATGGCGGACTGCTCGCTGACAGGAAGAGCCACGCTACCGACATCTTCCAAATGCTCAACGACCTTTGTGCTTATTATAGAGCAAACGGCCTGAAACGATTGATTTACAAGGCGATACCCGCCATCTATCACGAACAACCCGCCGAGGCCGACATTTATTGGTTGCACCGCAACGGCGCACACCTCCTTTACCGCGCACTCTCCTCGGCGGTAAGACTGCAAGACCCCCTACCCTTTTCCGCCCTACGTCGCCGAGGAGCAAACAAAGCCCGGCGCGCAAGCATCGAGGTGAGGCAAAGTGATGATTTAGAGACCTTTTGGACGCTACTCGCCAACGTGCTTGACCAGCGACATCACGTCAGCCCCGTACATACCTGCGACGAGATACAAACGTTGTATGCTCGCTTTCCCAAGCAGATAACACTCTATGCCGCATACCTCGGAGCAGAAATGGTGGGCGGCACACTCATCTACGCCGACCGTGGCGTGGCACACGCACAATATATTGCAGCCAACGAAAAAGGAAGAGACATACGGGCATTGGATGCCCTCTTTACCACACTTATCGCCGACTATAAAGCGTGCGGCTTTCGCTGGTTTGATTTTGGCATCAGCACCGCCCACGACGGTTCACACCTCAACGCGGGGCTGCTCGCGCAAAAAGAAGGCTTCGGAGCACGCAGTGTGTGCTATGACACGTATGTCTTAACACTTTAATACGAGAAATGCTATCAGCCGTTCCATACTACCCCCTGCAACGCCTCAACGCACGTTTTGAACCTGCCTTAAGCACGGCGGTGGCCGAGGTGGTGGGCAGCGGCTGGTACTTGCACGGACGGCGCACGCAAGAGTTTGAGCAACACTTTGCCGAGTACTCTGGTGTGCGCCACGCTGTAGCCTGCGCCAACGGGTTAGATGCCTTAACGCTGGTACTGATGGCCTGGAAACGTCGTTTTGCGTGGCAAACCGACGACGAAGTAGTAGTGCCGGCCTTTACCTTTGCCGCCACCGGCCTTGCCGTGGTGCGTGCCGGGCTGCGCCCCGTATGGGCAGAGGTGGGCGATGACGCACTATTGAGTACACATGCGTTGCACCGCTTCCTTACCCCCCGCACACGCGTTGTTGTGCCGGTACACCTCTACGGACGACTGTGCGACATGGCACGACTGAAAGCCCTGCAGCAGAAACATAAATTCCTCATACTCGAAGACGCGGCGCAAGCCCACGGCGCACGGCGCGACAACTACACCGCAGGACACCTCGGAGAGGCGGCAGCACTGAGTTTCTATCCCACCAAAAACCTCGGCGCACTGGGCGATGCCGGGATGGTGATGACAAACGACGAAGCACTTGCCCGCGACGTGCGTATGCTCGCCAACTACGGCGCACCGGCGAAGTACCAGCACGAGGCCGCAGGGCTCAATAGCCGTATGGACGAGATACAAGCCGCCGTGTTAGACGTAAAACTCCCCCACCTCACTGCCGACAACGCGCGCCGTGCAGAAATTGCCGCACATTATCGCAGCGAGATACGCAACACGCACATACATCTCCTGCCCGAGGAGGCACCCAGTAGCCACCCCGTCAATCATATCTTCCCCGTGTTCTGCCGGCAGCCAGAGGCATTGCGGGCATACTTGGCAGGATGCCACATTGAGACGCTCCGCCACTATCCCCTGCCGCTGCACAAACAAACGGCCTTCGACCCCTACCCCACCACGCCGCTACCCACGAGCGAACTGCTGGCGCAGACACAACTGAGCCTCCCGATGCATCCGTTACTCACCGAGGAAGAGGTGGGCTATATTTGCAAGTGCATAAACGAATATTCCATAAACGATTTGCCTTAACCGACAAAACAAATACCTATTACACGATGAAAACATTAGACGTCCTGATTTGTACGTTCAACAAAGGCATAGTGCGCGTAGGCGAACTGCTACGCGAGCCTATGGAAGGGGTGCAGTATATCGTGTCGTACCAATACAACGACGAGCGCTACTTAGACCTCATCCCCGAAGTGTTTAGCGAGCGCGACGACGTGGTGCTGTTTGAACACCGCGGGCAAGGCCTCTCGGCAAATCGCAACCTAGCACTGGAGAAATCAAAAGCCGACCTCTACATGTTTGCCGACGACGACGAGCGGTTCACCGCCGAAACCTTTCAAACAATCTTCGACACGTTTGATGCCAACCCCGACATCGACGTGGCGTTTTTCACCGCTACGACCTACACCGGCAAACCGCTCAAGAACTATCCCACCGAGGAGTTCCTGATGAATGGTATGCCACAGACGTACGACATCTCTACGATAGAAATGGTGTGCCGCAGCAGCGTGAAGCAGAAAGTGCGTTTCGACGAACGCTTCGGACTGGGGGCGCAGTTTCTCACGTGCGGCGAGGAGGAAATATGGATGTACGACGCTGCGAAAGCCGGTCTGACGATGCGTTTCTTCCCGAAAAAGACGGTGGAGACGAGCACCTTGCTCAAACGCCGAATGATATTCGTAGATGCCGGCGTGCAACGCAGTTATGGTGCGCAGGAATACTACCGGCGAGGAAGCAAAGCCTATCTCAGTTGCCTACATTTTGCACTACGTGCCGCCGGGAAACGACAATGCCACTTCTGGCCTATGATGAAACACCTTGCTGAGGGCATACGGTATATGCAGAAGACAAGATAACAGACGAAAAAACCTTTTACGTATCTCATCATTAAAACCTTGGCAACGCTGATGCGTAAAGGACGTACACTTTACTAATACTTGTTCAGCAAGCAATGATAAATAACAATACAATCACAAGAAACAACGTGTTACCCTGGGTGTGGGTTCCCACGCTCTATACTGCCGAGGGTCTTCCCTATGTGGTAGTAATGACCGTGGCCGTGGTGCTGTTTAAGAACTTAGGCCTCGACAACACCGACGTGACCCTCTACACCTCGTGGCTCTATCTGCCGTGGGTGATAAAGCCTTTTTGGAGTCCGCTGGTTGATGTGTTGCTCACAAAACGCTGGTGGATAGTGGCAATGCAACTTCTTGTCGGGGCATCAATGGCCGGTGTAGCGATGACAATACCCACCAACGGCGTAGTACGATACTGTCTGGCTTTCTTCTGGCTTATGGCATTCAGTAGTGCCACACACGACATCGCTGCCGACGGCTTCTATATGATAGCATTGGACGAGAACGAGCAGTCGCTCTTCGTCGGCATACGCAGCACCTTCTATCGCATCGCCACACTGGTGGGGCAAGGGGCTATCGTGACACTCGGCGGATGGCTTGAAACCATATTCAAAATGCCCGCAAAGGCCTGGACATATACCTTCTTCGGCGTTAGCGCTTTGTTCCTCCTATTTTGTTTGTACCACTATATTTGCTTACCCCACCCCGAGGGCAAAAGACAAGGATTAGAGGAACAAAAACAACAGCGCATCATCAAGGTATTCAAAGACGTAAACACTACGTTTGTGTCTTTCTTTATGAAGCCCGGCATTGTAGTAGCACTCACCTTTATGCTCCTGTATCGCCTGCCCGAGGCTTTGCTCGTGAAGATATGCCCCCTGTTTCTGCTCGACCCCGTGGAGAGCGGCGGGTTAGGCCTCTCCACCTTCGACCTCGGCTTTGCGCAAGGCACCATCGGTGTCATAGGACTCACGCTCGGCGGAATACTCGGCGGCGTGGTAGTGGCAAAAGACGGATTTCAGAAATGGCTCTGGCCTATGGTGCTGAGCATCACGCTGCCCGATGCCGTATATATCCTGCTCGCCTACTTTCAGTCCAACGACCTCTGGATAGTCAGCGCGTGCATCGGCGTGGAACAGTTTGGCTACGGCTTCGGCTTTACCGCCTATATGCTGTATATGCTCTATTTCGCACGTGGCGAGTTCCAAACGGCACACTATGCGTTCTGCACAGGATTTATGGCATTGAGCATGATGCTGCCGGGGATGATCTCTGGCTGGCTGCAAGAACATCTCAACTACGTCAACTTCTTTATCCTCGCCCTGCTCCTCACACTTGTCACCTTTGTCGTCACAGCAATGATCAGGGTGGAGCCTGAGTTTGGAAAGAAGAAACCGATAAACTAAACCTACCGAAACAGAAAACAGATAGAAAGATAGATACCAGTCGGGCAGTCTGTCGCTTGCGTCCCTGCGGCGCAAGAGGAAAGTCCGGGCAGCAAAGGGCACTCCGCTTCTTAACAGGAAGGAACTCGCGAGGGTTGGCAAGTGCAGAAGAAAACAACCGCCGCCGTGTTTCTCTCTTCTTCAGAGGAAAGCCGGCCGGCAAGGGTGAGAAGGTGGGGTAAGAGCCCACCAGCCGTGTGGCGACGCACGGGCTGTGCACCCCGGAGGCTGAAAGTTCATATAAACTGGCGTTACAAGGAGGGCGGCCCGTCCCAGCCGCAAGGCACGTCAGAGGGTAGAACGATAGAGACGTGTGGCGACACACGCCGTAGATAAATGACAGACACCGCTGAGCCATAGCGCAACGCGCAGACCTGCGGCACAAAACCCGGCTTATCGCCCGACTGGTTCTTTCTTTTTTCTCAATACCCGCCACAATGCCAGCACAATGAAACGTCTTCTCGCTATCATAACGCTCCTTGCCGCTGTATTATCCCTCGCAGCACAGCAAACACACGTCAAGGCTCCTTACATAGGCCGCGTAAGCCTCGCCGTCAACGGCGACGAGGCGCGACAGCCTATCTTGACCCTCAACGGCAACGAGCAACTGACCATATCCTTTGATGCACTGACACCCGAACAGCAACGTTTCACCTGGCGCGTGGAGCATTGCGACGTGGACTGGCACACCACCGACGCACTCTTTGAGAGCGAATACTTAGCCGCCCCGCCCGAGGGAGAACCTATTGCCGACTACCAAGAAAGCCTCCTCACCGCCACACTATATACCCACTACACCTTTTCCATACCCTCCGACAACGGCACGGCACGCCCACTGCTCTCGGGAAACTATCGCGTGAGCGTTTACGACGAAAGCAATGACAACGAGCCCGTTCTTTCCGCCTGCTTTATGGTTGTGGACAAAAGAGCCAAACTCACCCTGCAACTCACAGCAGACACCGACATAGACTATCGCCGCGAACACCAACAACTCTCTGTCACAGCCGACTTAGGCGCACTGACACTTATCAATGCCAATGACGAGGTGCGACTCCTGTGCCAACAAAACCGAAGCCAACACTTCACCCTCCAAGCACCGCCGCCCACCTACATAATCGGTAGCACACTGCGCTGGGACCATTGCCGCGCACTTATCTTCCCCGCCGGCAACGAGTATCGCAAATTTGAGATGCCCTCCACACGCGTGCCAGGAATGCACATCGACCGCTTGTTATACGACGGAGAAGGGTATGCAGCAGCACTCCTGCCCGACCAGCCCTATCGCGACTACTACTACGACGAAGACCAAAACGGACGAGCACTCATCTACACCGAGCGAAGCAACAACGCCGACACCGAGGCTGACTATGTACTCACACACTTCACACTCGCTACAGAACAATTACCACAGGCAGAAATCTACATAGATGGCTGGTGGGCGGACGGCAGCGATGACTATCTTATGACTTACAACCCCGAGGCACAAGCCTACGAAGCCGACATACTGCTCAAACAAGGCTATTACAGTTATCGCTACCTCGCCGTGGAGTCCCGAAACAACCAAACTGCGCTCGTCTATAACCTCGACGGCAACTACTATCAAACAGAGAACGAATACACCCTATATCTATACTACCGACCTGTAGGCACACGCTATTGGCAACTCATTGCCACGCACAACACGAACTACAAGCTATGACGACTCCAAGCACCCCCACCCAGCCCCTTGTGGTATTCCTCGACAGCGATGTTCTCTCAGGACATGGCGACCTCGACCTCTCGCCCCTCCACATAAACGGAGTACGTTTCAAACAATACCCACGTACTGCATCCGAAGACATCGTAGAGCGCGCAGCACAGGCGGAAGTGATTGTCACCAACAAATGCCAATTCACCGCAGAGATACTCGCCCGCCTACCACGTCTGCGCCTCATACTCGAAGCAGCAACGGGCTACGACAACATTGACATCACCGCAGCACGTCAGCAACACATCGATGTGTGCAACGTAGCGGGCTATGCACGTATGCCCGTGGCACAAACCATCGTAGCATACCTCCTCGACCATTGCAACCGCGTAGCACACTATGCCCACGAGAGCCGACAAGGAGCCTGGACGCAGTGCAAAGACTTCTGCCGACTGGCACACCCCACCCTTGAACTACACCACAAACGCGTGGCCATCGTAGGATTTGGAAGCATCGGCGCAACACTGGCCGAAATGTTAAGGCCTTTTGGCACCGAGGTCTTTGCCGTCACATCAAAAAAACAAACCGAGCTGCCTACATACGTCAAGAAGATAAGCCTTGAAAAAGCCTTTGCCACTTGTTTTGCCGTAAGCCTCAACTGCCCGCTCACACCCTCTACGCGCGAGTTCGTCAACAAATCACTCCTCGCACACGCCCACCCCGACCTACTGCTCATCAACACCGCTCGTGGAGCAGTGGTCAATGAGTACGACGTGGCACAAGCACTGTACGAAGACAGGCTCGGTGCATACTATGCCGATGTACTTTGCCAAGAGCCGCCGAAAGAAAATAATCCCCTGCTCTCAGCACCACGCTGCCACATCACACCACACGTTGCGTGGGCTACCATCGAAGCACGAAACCGAATACTACAAGCTCTCGCACAAAACCTACAAGCCTTTCTGCAAGGTAAGCCACTGAACAACATAGTAAACTAAGCACTTACGCGTTTCATCACATATCTTCCCAAAAAACCGCCAAGCCCGCCAGCAAATACCACGCCCCTATGCAAATCACCTTCGTACAAGTTCTCGACTTTATCGGCACCCTCGCCTTCGCCGTCTCCGGCATTCGCCTCTCGTCCGCCAAACACTTTGACCTCTTTGGTGCCTATATCGTAGGCTTGGTCACCGCCATAGGAGGAGGCACGATGCGCGACCTTATGCTCGGCGTACCCATCTTCTGGATGCAAGACGCTTTTTATCTTATCTGCACCGCGCTGGCACTCCTCTGGGTAATACTCTTCAGCAAACACCTCATACACCAAAATAACACCTGGTTCACCTTCGACACCATAGGGCTGGCAATGTTCACCGTTACCGGAATAGAGAAAACGCTCACCGCACCCACCCCCTACCCCTTTTGGGCTGCCATTATTATGGGTACCATCACTGGTGCCGCCGGCGGCGTATTTCGCGATGTCTTTATGAACCAAGTGCCTCTCATCTTTCGAGGAGAAATATACGCCCTGGCATGTATCCTCGGAGGAATGGCCTACTTCTTATGCCTCGCCCTTGGCACTGGAAGCGTCACGGCAGGCCTCGTATGCGGTGCGTTCGTTATTACTACACGCATCCTGGCCGTGCGTTATCACCTGCATCTCCCCGTACTACGAGGCGAAGACAGCACAGACTAACAATTCCTACCAACGAACATAGCAGATATACGTTTGCTGCTCGCTAAAAAGTATTACGGCGGGCAGAGCGACATCAACACCAAACGCAGGCCAAAATCCTTTTCGACATCTTCGGACGTTATTCTATTAAAGTGGTTTATTGAGATATCGGTTGGCAATGCGACCTTGTCTGGGTGATACGCAGCAAACAACTCTTGCAGTGAAAGATTTGCAAAGATCTTTTTCTTAGAAACAGAAATTTATGGAAACTACAGGACGAGGCGCAAGCCGAGGCTGAAGTCGCGGTCGCCCGGCGCGCTGCAGCCGCGAGACGAGGAGACGCGACAATCCCGCGCGAAGTCGTCCCAGCCGCCGCCACGGTTCACGCGGTAAGAGCCTGAAGCAGCACCCGTAGGATTCGTCTGTGAACTGCTGCTGTAAGAGCCATACCAGTCGCGACACCACTCCCTTACATTACCCGACATATCGTACAGCCCCAATTCGTTCGGACTCTTCTGACCCACGGGGTGGGTCTGAATGCCGCTATTACCACTATACCACGCCACGCTGTCTATATCGTCCGAGC
>ERZ842401.623-NODE-623-length-51822-cov-4.708444_pt1 | contig 51822 bp, 45 predicted proteins | sample MGYA00521270_ERZ842401 | MGnify/ENA primary metagenome ERZ842401 (study PRJEB31892, sample SAMEA3878208) | bioreactor metagenome | biome: Moose rumen | place: Sweden | collected 2011-10 | study: EMG produced TPA metagenomics assembly of the PRJEB12797 data set... | reverse complement strand
CCCCTCGGGCAGAAAATAGTGAAGGAAGTCCTCGAGTACTGCTATTTGAAGTTCTATCTGTGTCATATCTGAAGGTCCTTTGGTCGTACAAAGATACCTCCATTTCTAGACTATTTGAAAATATTATCCACGGAAGTTTGGCGATGAGCCTATTTTTTATATACCTTTGGGGATGCGGCAGACAGAATACACTGCCATTTCATAATATGAACCTCAAGAAAATCGGACTCCTTCCGAGGATCCTCATCGCCATCGCCCTGGGTATTGCCACGGGTCTTGTCATGCCCCTTGCAGGCGTACGCCTGTTCGCTACATTCAATGCCGTTTTCAGCAGTTTCCTCCAGTTCATGATTCCGCTGATAATACTGGGGCTGGTGCTCCCGGCCATAGCCGATGTGGGCAGCGGAGCCGGCAAGCTCCTGATTATTACTGTATTGATTGCTTATGCCGATACTGTTTTCGCCGGAGTGCTTTCCTATCTGACAGGTTCTACGGTATTCCCAAGGCTGATATCTTCCGGGACCGCGATGGAAATTGTCAAGGCCGACTCTGCAATAGAGCCGTTCTTCACCATCAACATCCCGCCGCTGATGGATGTCATGACCGCCCTGGTCCTGGCTTTCGTCCTCGGGCTCGGTACGGCTTTCTTCGGGTCTGCGTCGCTGAAAAAACTTGCCGGGGAGATAAAGGACATCATAGTCAAGACGATTGAAGTGGCGATAATCCCTCTCCTGCCTATCTATATATATGGTATTTTCCTGCAGATGACCTATACGGGAGAAGCCTTCAACGTGCTTAAAGTGTTCCTGTCGATAATCGCAGTTATCTTCCTGTTGCACATACTGCTGTTGTTGTTCCAATATATAGTAGCAGGTGCGATTGCCGGCAAGAATCCCTTCAAGTCGCTCGCCACCATGCTGCCCGCTTACTTCACCGCACTCGGCACCGCTTCGTCCGCTGCCACCATACCGGTGACCCTGAAGCAGACTGAGACCAACGGCGTGAGCAAGGAGATAGCCGGTTTCACCGTTCCGCTCTGCGCAACCATCCATCTGTCAGGGAGTTGCCTGAAGATTGTGGCCTGTGCCATAGCCCTGATGCTCATGAAGGGGATGCCGTTCGACTTCCCGATGTTCCTGGGCTTCATAATGATGCTGGGAGTCATGATGGTGGCAGCCCCGGGTGTCCCCGGAGGTGCGATCATGGCCGCCCTCGGCGTGCTTTCTACCATGCTTGGTTTCGGGCAGGAGGAGCAGGCGTTGATGATAGCCCTCTACATTACCATGGACAGCTTCGGAACTGCCTGTAACGTCACCGGCGACGGAGCCATAGCGCTTGTCATGGACAAATTCTTCCGCAAGGATAACCGGCAGGGCGGTACTTCTGCGGCAACCGGGGCATGATATGAACAGACACGGTTTCTTCAGGGTGGCGGCGGCTACCCATCCGGTCAAGGTGGCCGGCATAGACGCCAACGTGGACCGGATATGTGAAAGGATATCCCAGGCTGCCGCCGATGAGGTGTCCGTAGTGGTTTTCCCGGAACTCGGGGTCACTTCATATACCGCCGCTGACCTCTTCGGACAGGATGCTCTTCTTGATGCTGCAGAAGAGGGTATAATGCGTATCTGCCAGGCTACGGCCGGGACGGAGACCGTTGCCGTCGTCGGTGTGCCGGTTCGCTTCCGCAACCGTCTTTACAACTGTGCCGCCGTGATTTCAGGAGGCAGCCTGCACGGCCTTGTCCCGAAGACATATCTTCCGACATATAATGAGTTTTACGAGAGCCGCTGGTTCGCTTCCTCTTCTGAACTCGGCGAAAGGGGGGCGGAAGTGTGCTACGCCGGCTTCGATGTGCTTATGTCGCCTTTCCAGCTCTTCGACATAGGAGGAGTGAAGGTGGCAGTGGAGATATGCGAAGATCTGTGGGTTCCCGTTCCGCCGTCCTCGTTCCATGCCCTGGCCGGAGCGGACGTCATCGTGAACCTGTCCGCCAGCAATGAGGTCCTCGGCAAGCACGATTACCGCAAGAGCCTGGTTTCCAATCAGTCTGCAAGGACTATAAGCGGCTATGTATATTCATCTTCAGCCTTCGGGGAATCTTCTCAGGACATGGTGTATGCGGGAGCGGCACTGATATACGAGAATGGCTCCAAGATGGCTGAGGCGGAGAGGTTTACTCTCGACGGCGGTCTTCTCGAGGCCGACCTGGACATACAGAAGCTGAGGGCGCTGCGTCGCAAGCAGACTACATTCGGAATGGCCGGAGGCATGCCTTTCAAGGATTACTGGGACGTCCCCGTGTCCGACGGCGCGGCTACCGACTTTGCAGCCCTTCTGCTGCGCTGCGTCGAACCCCATCCCTTCATCCCGTCCGGGGACGATGTGTCTGACAGATGCCGGGAAATCCTTTCCACCCAGATATCCGGCCTTGCCACGAGACTGTCGCATATAGGCTGCAAGACCGCGGTGATCGGTATTTCCGGAGGGCTTGACAGCACTCTTGCACTTTTGGTGAGCGTGCTGGCCGCAGACAAGCTCGGGTGGGACAGAAGCCGCATAGTGGGCATTACCATGCCAGGTTTCGGTACTACCTCCCGGACCCATGGCAATGCCGTCGCCCTTATGGATGCGCTTGGCGTCACCTCGGAAGAGATATCCATAGCCCGAGCCGTGGAAATCCATTTCGAAGACATAGGCCAGGATCCTTCCAGGCATGACGTCACTTATGAGAACTGCCAGGCTCGCGAGCGCACCCAGATACTGATGGATTATGCCAACAGGACCGGCGGAATCGTCGTCGGGACCGGTGACCTGTCAGAACTGGCGCTCGGCTGGGCCACTTACAACGGGGACCACATGTCGATGTATGCCGTGAATGCCGGTGTTCCCAAGACCCTGGTCAAGTATCTGGTGCAGTGGGCATCCAGGGAGTATTTCTCAGGCGGCCCTGCTTCAGGGGCGGGGGACATACTGGAAGACATAGTATCGACGCCTATCAGCCCCGAACTCATACCGGCTGCACAGGACGGCGGCATTTCGCAGAAGACCGAGGACATCGTCGGCCCGTATGAACTTCACGACTTCTTCCTATATCACGTATTCCGTTATGGAGCAAGTCCTTCCAAGGTCGAATTCCTGGCCAGGAAGGCCTTCCTCGAGCAGGAGCGCACTGACGGATTCCTGTCTCCGGAAGGCAGCGTGCAGGACTACTCGCCGGAGGTAATCCGTAAGTGGCTCAAGGTGTTCTTCAAGCGTTTCTTCGCCCAGCAGTTCAAGCGCTCATGCCTTCCGGACTGTCCGAAGGTCGGCAGCGTAACACTCTCTCCCAGAGGTGACTGGCGTATGCCTTCCGATGCCGTTGTCTCATCCTGGCTTAAAGAGTTGGAATAAGAATGATGGCCCCCGGCACGAGAATATTCATTGCTGCCATTCCGGTTGCGACCCTCGTAGGGCTGCTGTCGGTATGCATAGCCATTTTCGGGCCTGACTCCATACTCGGTCCGTCGCAGGTCGCGCTCCTTGCCGCCTACGGAGTCTGCGTCGCCCTGTCGATGCTGGTTAACCGTACGCCCTGGAAGACTTTCGAGAGTGCCATAGCCGGGAACTTCGGGGAAGTGGCCTCGGCCGTCATCGGATGGAAAATAATAAGAAACAAATAATACATTATGAAACGTTCAGCCTTCGTACTCGCTGTTTTTGCGGCTGTCATGCCGTCCCTCCGTTCGGAAGCCTGTACCAACCTTATCGTGGGAAAGAAAGCTTCCGCTGACGGAAGTGTCATGGTGTCTTACAATTACGACGGAATAGGTTCCATCTTCTCTTCCTCCCTCACCTTCGTCAGTGCCGGCAGGCACGAACCGGGAGAGTTCATCGCCGTACGTCACCAGAACGACAGTTCCCAGGTCTATTATTTTCCGCAGGTTCCTTATACCTACTCAGTCAAGGGACACATGAATGAGAAGCAGGTAACCCTCACGGAAACCACATGGAACGGCCGCAAGGAACTGTACAACAAAGACGGAATCATAACTTACCGCCATCTTATGAGCCTTGCCCTGCAGCGCGCGTCCACCGCGCGGGAGGCCATCGCGATTATCCACAACCTCTCCCAGGAACACGGGTACAATTCTACCGGCGAATCAATAGCCGTATGCGACAAGAACGAAGCATGGCTGATGGAAATCATCGGAAAGGGCCCGGGCCGCAAGGGGAGCGTATGGGTAGCCCTGCGGATTCCTGACGACTGCGTTACGGCGACTGCCAACTGCAGCCGTATCCGTCAGTTCCCCCAGGCCGCCAAGGTGGACAAAAAACTCGGTTTCTGCGTGGTCCCGGACGTGTGCATGTATTCTGCCGACGTCATTTCCTTCGCAAAGGAAAAGGGATATTACAGCGGGCCCGATGCCGACTTCAGCTTCCGTGATGCATATTGTCCCCTGAATTTCAAGCGTGTCCGCACCTGCGAGGCCAGGGTATGGAGTTTCTTCCGCCATCATTACAGCCACGAGGCCATGGATGCCTACCTGCCTTTCCTTAACGGTGACCTGCGTGAGCACGACCACCTCCCCATGTGGATCAAGCCCGATGCGCCGCTCAGCTATCGTGACCTTCAGAACGACATGCGTGATCACTATGAAGGTACGGCCCTGGACATGACCGCTGACATGAGCGCCGGCCCCTGGGCTTCGCCGTACCGCGACCACAATGGCTTCTACGAAGGACCCGAGGGCGAGAAGATGTTCCATGAGAGGCCGATCGGCTGCGCCCAGTCCATCTTTACGATGGTGTGCCGCATGCGCTCATGGCTTCCTGACGCGGTGGGCGGAGTCACCTATATGAATTATGACGATGCTACCACGGTCGCCTATGTGCCCGTTTACTGCGGCGTATCCCGCATGCCTGCCCAGTTCCGCAGGGAGAACAACGCGTTCCGCCGTTTCAGCGAGAACAGCGCCTTCTGGATGTGCAACTTCGTGTCCAATATGGTATATCCCCGTTACCGCGCGATGATCGGAGACCTCCGCATCGCCCAGAAGGAATTGGAAGATTACTATGAGGAAGACCAGAAGAAGGTTGAGGAGGAAGTGCTGGCGATGAAATCGTCAACTGACGTAACCAATTATCTTACACTCCGCTCCGAAGCCTATACCGACAGGATGATGGCACGCTGGAAGGAACTTGCCCAGTTCCTTATCGTCCGCCACAACGACCAGGTGATGTATCCGGTCAGGGACGGTCAGGTCCGCCAGAAGGGACGCCGCTCGACTCCGGAGTACGCTCCGGCCTTCAGAGAAGCCGTCCGCTCGCAGACAGGCGACCGATATGTGTGCAAAGAGCTTGTAAGGTAATTCCTTACAGCTTTTCGATTATCCTTTCGAACAGCAGGCTCATCCTGTCTGCCGCGGCATCGGCGGCTTTCACCACATCGTCTCCGTTGTTCTCGTAGTCTGGAGCGTAGTCGTCGTGTGCCTCGTTGGTGATTACCGACATTCCGAAGACAGGGATGCCTGCATGCCTGGCGACTATCACTTCGGGGACCGTGGACATCCCGGTGGCGTCTCCGCCGATTATGCGGATGTATTTATACTCACTGGGGGTTTCGTAAGTGGGGCCTGTCCCTCCATAATAGACACCCTCCTGCAGGGCTATACCTTCTTCCGCGGCCACTTCCTTGCAGAGAGCGATCAGGTGCGGGTCGTAGGGCCTTGTCATATCGGGGAAACGCGGGCCGAACTCATCCAGATTCCTGCCTATCAGCGGATTGGGAAGCTGGTTGATATGGTCCTTTATTATCATCAGGTCGCCTATGTGGAAGTTGAAATTGACTCCGCCGGCGGCATTGGATACGAAGAGATACTGTATGCCGGCAAGTTTCATAACCCTTATGGGTAGGGTCACGAGCTGGATGGGATAGCCTTCGTAATAGTGAATCCTTCCCTGCATGGCCATTACCGTCTTACCTCCGAGGGTGCCGACGATGAAATTGCCCTTGTGCCCTATGGCTGTGGATACCGGGAATCCCGGGATGTCGCGGTAGGGGATTGTGACGGCGTTTTCAATCTTGTCGGCCAGTTTGCCCAGTCCGCTCCCCAGCACTATGCCTACTTCCGGCTTGAGACCGTGCGGTTCCAGTACGCCACTGATATAATCAGCACATTCGTGAATCTGTCTGCGTAAAACGTCAATTTCCATAATAATCAGATATTTAACTTAATTTTCCGAGCACCTTGCGGGCACCCTTTATTATTTCTTCCTCGCCTTCAACCCTACCGTGCTTCATTACGAAGCGGCCGCCCGCCATCACCGAATCGATGCATCTGCTCCCGGCCGAGTGTATGAGGTTGGCCTCGAAAGGACCGGGGGAAAGGAAATAGGTGTTGTCTGTATCTACGATGCAGAAATCAGCCTTTGCCCCGACTGCGATCCGTCCGGCATCAACCCCCATCGCCCTGGCGGCATTGACCGTCGCGCACTGGAGCACCTCCCTGACCGGAAAAGCCTCGGGGTCGTGTCTCCAGGCCTTCTGGACCAGGCATGCTGTCTTCATCGCTTCCAGGAGGTCCAGGTTGTTGGAGGATGCGCATCCGTCGGTACCTATGCAGACGTTGGCGCCGGCATCCCTGAGTTCCTGATAACGGAATTTGTAGCCGGATGAAAGTTTAAGGTTTGAATTGATGTTGTGGACGCAGCTGACTTTCCTGCGCCCGAGGATTTCTATGTCGCCGTCCGACAGCCACAGGGTATGGGCCGCTATGGTATCGGGGCCCAGCACTCCCAGCCTGTCGAAATACTCCACGGGGGACAGCCCGCCGTGAGCAGCCTTGCAGTCCGCCACCTCCTTTTCCGTCTCGGAAAGGTGTATGTGAAGTTTGAGGCCGTGTTTCCTCGCGAACTCAACGGCCCACAGGACCATCTCCTCGCTTACTGTATATACGGCGTGTACTGACACTGCGAAACGGCTTCCGTCTTTCCACGAAAGGGCCCGCTCGTATGTACGGATGCATTCGTCACGCTGCCTGGCAGCTTTTTCCCGGTCGCCCCCGTCCAGGAGCACATATGTCAGCATCGGGCACACTCCCATCTGCTCGGCGGCCCTGTGGGCCTCTTCCGGCCACCAGTACTGGTCGTTGAATGAGGTGGTTCCGGTATGCAGCATCTCCAGTATGGCAGCTTTGGTCCCCCAGTATATATACTCGGGGTCAATGCGGCTTTCGATGTCCCAGATATCGGCAAGCCACTTGTGCAGGGGGGCGTCCTCTCCCATTCCCCGCATGAGGCTCATTGCTGAATGCGTGTGCATGTTTATGAGCCCTGGAATCAGTGTCTTTCCGCCGCATTCCTCAACTTCCATGCCTTCCGTCGGGCAGGTGCCGGCAGGAAGGATATTTTTGACAACCCCTCCGTCAATTACAATGTCGGAGGGGCAGCCATCAACTTTTATGTTACGCAGCAGCATCAAAATACGTCGTTTTCCGTAGTTGCGGGAGTTTCCCCTTCAAACCTGGACTCTTCCTGCCTGTATGACGGGGTGTATTCCCTCTGGGGCAGATTCTTCAGGTAATTCTCTTTCACATAGTCGATAGTCTCCTGCAGTCCTTCCACGAACTTCTCGAAGTCCTCCTTGTAGAGGAAAATCTTGTGCTTGTCGTAGGAGAAACGGCCGTCCTGTTCTATGCGGCGTTTGCTCTCCGTGATGGTGAGGAAGTAATCATTGCCTCCCTTGGTCGCCTTCACGTCGAAGAAATAGGTGCGTTTGCCGGCCTTCACCGGCTTCGAATAGATCTCGTCCTGAGACTGTTCGCGTGAGTAATCGTCGTACATAAGTATATACATCGCAAGGAGTTCGCCTCCTTAAATCGTTTCAAATGTAAGTATTTTTCTGCAAATGCGGAATATATTTTATCTTTGTTACGAAAATATTGCTTTTTTCTATGCTGAACAGACGGATACTAAGGGTGAAGGCCTTCAAGGAACTGTATGCATATTCCATTTTCAGGAGGCCCTGTGAGGATGCGCTGAAAGAACTCGAGGCTTCCTGCGAGGATGCAAGGAACCTGTATCTCTTCATGCTGGCCCTTGCTCCGGAGCTTGCCAAAGCTGCCTCGGCGCGTATCGAGGCTGCGCGGGGAAAATTCAACCCAACTCAGGAGGACCTGAATCCCAACATGCGGTTCGTGCAGAATTCCGTGTCGGAATACTTCGCCACAGACCCTGATTTCACCAAGATTGCAGCCCGCAAGAAGCTTTCCTGGCAGCAGTACGACATCTTCATCGGCCGTCTTCTAGACTCTGTCTTTTCGAAGGATTATTTCAAGGCCTATATGTCCATGGATGGAGTGGAAAAGGCAGATGACTGCGCCCTTTTCACCCAGATATATACCGAGGAACTCGAGGACAATCCGGATATATATCCGATTCTCGAAGACCTGTGCATCAACTGGCCGGATGACCTGCCGTATGCCCTTACCTGGTGCTGCCACGCCTTTTCGGCGCTTTCCAGAGGCTACCGGTGGCGTCTTCCGGAGCTTTATATAAGCGATGAGATAAAGCGCTCCAAGCCGGATGCGGACATGTCCAGCGACAGGGCCTTCGTCCGCAGGCTTCTCAGCAATGCCGTCGCCGGATACGAGCGTTATTTCGGGATGATAACCGCCGCCGTCCCCGACTGGGATTCCGACCGCCTGAGCCCTGCCGACATAGCCATCGTCATCCTCGGCCTGTCGGAGACGGAATCGTTCAGGGACATCCCGCTGAGGGTTACTATCAACGAGTACGTGGAAATATCCAAATACTATTCTTCAAACAAAAGCCGCCAGTTTGTGAACGGTCTTCTGGACCGTCTTGCAAAGCAGCTTTCAGAATCGACTACAACTGAAATCAAATAGTTATGACTCAGCTTTTTATTATTCTTCAGCAGGCCTCAGGCCAGCCCTCTGCCGGCAGCAGCTGGTCCATGTGGGTGATGCTGGCCCTCATCTTCGTGGTGATGTATCTTTTCATGATCCGTCCGCAGCGCAAGCAGCAGAAGGAACTTGAAAAATTCCGCAACGAGCTCAAGAAGGGTGACAAGGTCGTCACTGCAGGCGGAATATACGGGACCGTGGATGAGATCAAGGACAACACCGTCCTCATCAAGGTTGACGGGGAAGTGAAGCTCCGCGTGGCCAAGAATTCCCTCGTCAGGGACTTCTCGGACGCCCAGCAGCAGTAATTCTCCGGTATTTTGGGCGGGTTCGGCAATAAACGAAGGACTCCGCTCTACGGCGGAAACGGCAGGGAGGCGGCAGTCTTCCTGCTCTGCCTTGTGCTTGCATTCAGTATCTGGCTGATACACAATCTGTCCCTTAATTATTCCGAAATCGTCGTCCGCCCGGTCGATGCGGTCTGCAACATTGAGGGATATGCGGAGAAGTCGGCGGCGCCGGCGTTGGTTACGGCCAGGTGCCGCACGTCCGGATTCACGCTGATACGTTTCCGCGGAGGTGCTGATTCCGCACCTGCCACCGTCCGTTTCGATGCTTCCGACCTTCATCCCAGGGGAGACGGCTTATTCTTCATCACGTCTTCCGAACTGGACAAGTATTCCGGTGACATATTTACGGAAGAAACGGCTGTGTCGGCCTATCTGACCGATACCCTTGTTTTCAAATTTACACCGGAGGCCGGCAGGAAACTCCCGCTCAGGGCTGTCGCCGACATATCTTACCGTCCCCAGTACGATTCTCCTTCCGGTCTGAGGCTCTCGCCGGATTCGGTGATGGCGTACGGCAATCCGTCGGTTCTTGAAGGCCTTGGATCCGTCAGCACGAGTCCCGTCTCATATATGGGCCTGAGTTCTTCCAAGCATGGTGAAGTGCGTCTCCAGGGCATTTCCGGAGTGCGGCTTTCGGAATATTCGGCCGAATACCACATAGACGTGGTGCGTTTCGTCCAGCTTTCACGGGAATGTCCGGTCGGTGTGGAAGGGCTTCCTCCGGGGGCTTCCGTACGGATATATCCCCAGTATGCCACCGTCACTTACCGGTGTCCGTTCCCCATCGCGGGGGCCGGCCGCGGGGATGTCAGGGTGAATGTGAGTTATGAGGATTTCGCCTCTTCGCTTACGGGCAGGTGCGTGCCTTCAGTCGCGGGACTTCCCGAGGGGGCTTTCCGCGTTGAGGTTGAACCCGAGGTGTTTACGGTAGTCGAGTTGAAGTAGATGCCGGCATTCAGGGTCATAGCGCTTACAGGAGGTATAGGAAGCGGCAAATCCGCCGTGGCCCGATATCTGGCGGGCAGGGGGGTTCATGTATATGACTCCGATTCCCGTGCCAAGGCCCTGTACGCAGAGAATCCTGGGATGGTTTCTGCTATAGAGGACAGCCTCGGCCTGTCCCTGAGGGGCTCCGGCGGCATTTTTTCGCCCGCCCTGCTGGCAAAAGCGGTTTTTTCTTCCACGGCGTCGCTCCGCAAGGTGGAATCCGTTGTGCATCCGGCCGTCCTGGACGATTTCCGCCATTGGCTTTCCGGCCTTCCTGAATATGGCCCCGGCTTTCCTTATCCGGTGCCCTTCGTCATAATGGAATCGGCCATAGTCGCCTCCCTGCCGCTTTTCAAGGGTGTTTATGACGCCCTTGTGCTTGTGGATGCTCCGGAAGGACTCCGTACGGAGCGGGTCATCTCGCGCAGCGGACTTACCCGCGGGGAGGTTGCTGCAAGGATGGCAAGGCAGAGTTATGATATAGCATCGGCGGATGCCGTCATAAACAACGACCTCGGCTTCGATGCCCTCCGGAGCCGCACGGAACTTGCGCTGAGGGTGGTTTTGGCAAATATTTGATAAATTTGAAAGTTAAAAGATTATTGATATGGAAAACAACAAGACCGATCTCGCAAAGATTCTCTCCGTTTCCGGGAAATCCGGACTTTATGAATACCTGGCCCAGGCCCGTAACGGTGTCATCGCACGCCACATTTCCACCGGCGAGCGCACCTGCCTGGACGCCCGCAGCAAAATCACGTCCCTTGCGGATATCTCCATTTATACCGACGAGGGTGAGTTGAAACTCCTCCAGGTGCTTGAAAAACTGCATGAGGTACTCTCCGACAGTGACGCCCCGGAAGGCAAGGAAAACGACAAGGCCCTTGTGGAACTGTTCACAAAAGCGGTCCCCGACTATGACGGAACCCGTTTCCACGTGTCCCACATGCGCAAGATAGCCGACTGGTACAATGTCCTCCGCAAGGGCGCGTCACTCGATTTCGTAAAAGAAGAGGATGCGGCTGAGGAGAAGCCGGAAGCATAGGACCGATATGCCTACCCTCCGGGTGATAACGCTCGGCTGTTCCAAGAATACGGTCGATACCGAGCACCTGCTTGCCCGGGTGGAAGGTGCGTATGACATCCTTCCTGAGGATGGCGGGGAGCCTGCCGATGTCCTTCTCATAAACACCTGCGGGTTCATCGGCGACGCCAAGAAGGAATCCATAGACACCATCCTCAAGGCCGGTGCCATGAAGAAAGATGGGCTGATAGGGAAGATAGGCGTGTTCGGCTGTCTGTCACAACGATACTCGTCTGAACTGCCTGGCCTTATCCCGGAGGTGGACGCCTGGTTCGGGGCAAGGGACCTGGGCTCCGTAGCCCGGTGGCTTTGGCCGGATGCGAAGCCCTCGGCGGGCCGGTATATGCAGTCTCCGCTTCCGTATGCCTACCTCAAGATATCCGAAGGCTGCGACCGCACGTGCTCCTACTGCGCAATCCCGCTTATAAGGGGAGCCCACAAGTCCGTCCCGATGGAAGAACTTGTCAGTGAAGCGCAGGCTTTGGCTTCGAAAGGGGTCAGGGAATTGATACTCATTGCCCAGGATACCACATTTTACGGGCTTGACCTTTATAAGAAACGCGCCCTTGCCGATCTTGTCGGCAGGCTTTCCGAAATAGACGGAATCGAATGGATACGTATCCATTATTCCTTCCCGACCGATTTCCCGGACGATGTCCTGGACATGATGGCGACTAATCCCAAGGTGTGCAGGTATCTTGACATCCCGCTCCAGCACTCTGCTGACAATGTGCTCTCTGCCATGCGCAGGGGCGTTGACGGAGCTCAGACACGCGACCTTATCAGCCGTATCCGCGAGAGGGTCCCGGGCATAGTCCTGCGTACCACCATGATGGTCGGTCATCCCGGAGAAGGCCGCAAGGAATTCTCCGACCTCATGGACTTTGTCAGATGGGCAAAGTTCGAGCGCCTGGGAGCCTTTGAGTATTCCTCCGAAGAAGATACATGGTCTTATCTGCATTATGGTGATCCGGTATCTCCGCGCACAAAGCATTCCCGGCTCCGCAGGCTTATGGAGCTCCAGAGGGATATCTCCCTGGAATTCAACCGTTCCAGGGTAGAGACCCGCTGCCGCGTACTCGTGGACGCAGTGATGGGAGACGACCTTGTCTGCCGCAGCTGCTACGAGAGTCCCGAGGTGGATGGCGAGATTCTTGTAGCATACGACAAGGCTATGGGGAGGCCTGCCGCCGAAATGCCGGGACACTTCATCGAGGTGGACCTTACGTGGGCCGGCGATTATGACCTTCGCGGTGTTTTTATATGTTAACGGCTATGAAAACTCTTGACAGACTGTTATTTGCCCTGAGTATTACCATGTTGGCGTCCTGCTCGCCGCAGGTGTTCACCATGGGTATCGATATGCGTCAGAAATCAGTCTCCGGATATGACCTCCGGGGCAAGGACATGGCAGTGGCTTATACAGCCGGGCCCTCCGACACGCTCATGCTGAAGAGTGTCGCAGAGTCGTTTGCACGATTCCTGGAGCATGATTATTATGCAGACAGGGAAGCCATAGGCCTGTACCGCCTGGACTGGTCGGACAAGGCTGACTACGCATCGAAGGACACGCTTGTGTCTCTGGTTATGGATACCGGGGCCGATGTAGTGTTCCTGTTTTCAAAGCCATCCGGAAGTTACGGCTATCTCTACGTCTATGACTCCATGGGGGACGACAAGGTCGGTACTTATGCATATAAGCCAAAAACCTACAATACGGAATCCGTTCTGAAGAAGTATTCCGCGGATCTCGCCCGCAATGTCGGGACCAAGTTCATATCGACCTGGAAGGAAGACAGTTTCCCCTTTATCTATTATGATTTTTCGGGTGACTGGGAGAAGGCCAGCATAGCTGCAAGTGAATACCGGTTTCCGGACGCAATCAGCCTGTGGATGGGTATGCTTGGCACCCGCAGCAAGGAAAAACGGGCCTGCCTGGAATACAATATCGCCCAGGCGTGCTATCTGGAAGGGAATTACGACCTTGCCCTGCGCTGGCTCGACGCCTCCGATAAGGAGTCCAAGGTAGAATATTCCAATGCCCTGCGCAAGAAGATTGAAGCGGTTGTAAAGAAGTAGATTTCTTACTTAAGGCCGATGATCTTGTGGGTCTGGAGGCTGAGCCGCCAGACGGGATCCGCGAGGACCTGCGCGGCGGTTTCCGCCATGTTCTGGCCTGAACATGGCTGCAGGAAGTGCCATTTTGCAGGGAAGGAGGCCCATTGTGAAATATCCTGTCCGGTGAAGACAAGCTTCACTTCGTCCGCCTTTTCCAGAACCACGCCGGCATGCTTTATCCAGTCTCTCTTCGGACTGAGGGTTATCCAGTCTATGCCGTCAGGGACCGGGCGGGTACCGTTGGTCTCGATATGCAGCCGGTAGCCGGCCTTGTGGAGTGCCCCGATGAGGGGCGCATCTATTTGAAGGGTGGGCTCGCCTCCTGTGATGCATACGGTATCCGTCGGCGGAAAAGCCTTCAGGGCCGATATTATGTCATCGGCCGTCATTTCCGTAAAGTCCTCGAAATCAGTATCGCAGAAAGGGCAGCGGAGATTGCATCCCGCCATCCTGAGGAACAGCATGGGGGTGCCGGTCCAGTAACCTTCGCCCTGGAGGGAACGGAAAATCTCGTTTATGCGGTACCTGGTCACAGTTTGTTCTTTGCCAGCGCTTTCCGGATGACCGGTTCGAGCACGTCACAGTACCGGGTGGTCCCGAGTTCGTTCCAGTGGATGCCTTCTACAGTTCCTTCCGCGTCGTCACCTATCAGATGTTCTCCGGTGACATACCATATCAGCCTTTCTCCGTTTTTCTTCAGTTTGCCGTATAAGGCCCTGTTGGCCTCGTCCCTGCCCTTGCGGGCGGCAGCGGCCTTGCCGTCCCAATCGTGGAACGGGTATCGGGAATGCTCCACGAAAATGACAGGCACTTTCGGGTGGGCGTCTCTGAGGATGCGGAAAAACCTTTCCCCCCTTTCCTCTATTTCCTGTTTGGAAGCATTTGATTCATAGTCAAGTATGAAGACTCCCGGGTCCTTTGTCCGTGCCATCCATTCCGCTATTTCGCCGTCAAGATGGGCCTGCCCGCTGAATCCCAGGTTTATGACCTCACGGTTCAGCCTGCGGGTGAGTATGGCGGTGATGCTCATCCCGGGCCTGGATACGCATCCGCCCTGCATTATGCTGGTCCCGTATATGACGACAGGCTTGTCCGTGGCAGGGATGCCTGCAAGCGGAGCCTCGACCTCCTTCTCCCTGAAGCTCGGCTTGACGGTGCGTATATACCTCCAGCTGCCGCCCTTCGGGCTTTGCTTCAGGCCGTAGAGATCCAGTCCGCGGGTGCCGGTGAGGGCCTGATGGCTCATCCTGGAGAACCTGGCGGTGGACCATCGGGCATATATGGCAGGCGATGCTGTGCGGAAGCGGATATACATCCCTGCGGAGCACAGGCCGTCTTTCCAAAGGCCCTCGCGGAGGACTCCTTCAAGCTTTGCCGGAAGCCTTTCGTATCTGGCTGACGTGCTGTCATTCACCTTCCCGTACAGGGGAAGCGTCGCGGCATCCGTCCAGACAATCTCCCGGTTCAGCGGTTTGGCGGGAAGGACTGCCGCCAGGGCGGCAAAAACAATGAGCGATGAAAGTAAACGCCTCATAATCAGTCTTTCTCGTAAACAGCCTTATTGTTCTCTGATTCCCATACCTCCACCTTGTAGCAGTTGGGCACGCGATCGCAAATCCACCTGGCGATGTTCTCGGCGGTGGGATTCACCGGCAGGACTTCGTTGAGGTTGCGGTGGTCAAGGGCTCCGTGGATTTCCCTTTTGATGAGAGTGAAGTCGGTTACCATCCCGTCTTCGTTGAGGGTCTCGGACTTGCAGTGGACGATTACGATCCAGTTGTGCCCGTGCAGGGCTTCACATTTGCTTTCATAGGAAAGGTGAAGACTGTGGGCCGATGATATCTCGAGTCTTTTGCTGACGTAATACATATTGCTTAGATTTCGTATCGTGTTGTGTCGAAGCCATCCAGGGCCTCTTTCCTTTCGCGGCACGTCGCGCAGAGCCCGCAGTGCAGGGAGCGTCCTTCGTAGCAGGAGTACGTGTCGTCAAACGGGACGCCCAGGTCCCTGCCTATGAGGGCTATCTCCCTTTTCGTCAGAGAATTGAAAGGGGCCGTTATTCGTATGCCTTCATAAGTACCCTCGCGGGCTGCGCCGTCCATGGCTTCGTTGAATGACGGGCGGCAGTCCGGGTATATGGCATGGTCGCCGCTGTGGCTTGCTATCAGAACGTTCCCGAGGCCGCGGCTTTCGGCCAGTCCTACGGCCACTGCAAGCATTATCCCGTTGCGGAAGGGGACCACGGTGCTGTGCATGTTGCCTTCGTCATAGCTGGAGTGGGGGATGTCCTGTCCGCCTTTGAGAATGCTGCTGCTGAAGTATCTGCCGATGAACTCCAGGGGAATTACGATATGCTCGACGCCCAGGGCAGAGCAGTTTTTCCGGGCGCAGGCAAGCTGCGGCTCGTCCTGGCGGGCTCCGTAGGTGAATGTGACGGCCAGGCGGATATCACTCCGGAACCTGTACAGCATCACGGTGCTGTCCATGCCGCCGGAATAAACCAGGAGCGAGGGGCCGATATTGTCTTTTATTTCCATTTCTGCTGCAAATTTTGCGAAAATTGCGTACTTTCGCAACAATGGTGGAACGTTCTGCCGCGCTCTTTCCTCCGGGAAAGGGTGAGGAAAGTCCGGACAGGGCAGGGCACCCCGCTGCGGAAAGCGCAGATGGGAGCAATCTTATGCAAGCCGTAACAGAAAAGAACCGCCTTCTGCCGAAAGGCCGGGGGTAAGGGTGAAAATGCGGGGTAAGAGCCCGCGGCGGCGTGCAGCGATGTACGCCGGGTACGGCCCGGGGCCTGCAAAACCAAATATACCGGCAGCCATAGGGCGGCCCGTCCGATGCCGGGGGGTAGGTTGCGAAGATAAATGGCAGAAAGGATGCCTTCAGGGGCATCTTACGGAATCCGGCTTACAGTTCCGCCAGCGGCATACGGTGCGGGTGCTTCTTCTGGAAGTCCCCGCACTGTTCAAATATTCTTGGTATCTTTGCGGAAACAGCTTCTTATATGAAAGTGTGTGTCGGACTGTCCGGAGGCGTTGACTCGAGCGTCGCGGCCTTGCTGCTGAAGCGGCAGGGTTACGATGTCTTTGCGATGTATATGCAGAACTGGCATGATGCCGACGCCACGCTGCACGGCGACTGCGAGTGGGAGGAAGAGCGTTTCCTTGCCGAGATGGTGGCGCGCAAGATAGGGATTCCTTTCTATTTCGTGGACCTGTCAGGACCCTACAGGCAGCGGGTCGTGGACTATATGTTCGCGGAATATGCCGCCGGACGCACTCCCAATCCCGATGTGCTGTGCAACAGGGAAATAAAGTTCGACGCCTTCCTCGACGCGGCCCGCAAGATGGGTGCGGACATGGTGGCGACGGGGCATTATTGCCGCAAGGATACGGTCACCCTTCCGGACGGGACTGAAGAATACCGGCTGCTCGCCGGGCTCGACCCCGGCAAGGACCAGAGCTATTTCCTCTGCCAGCTGAGCCAGGAACAGCTCTCCAGGGCCCTTTTCCCTATAGGCGGCCTTATGAAATCGGAGGTTCGCGCCATCGCCGCCGAAGCGGATCTTCCGTCTGCCGGAAAGAAGGACTCCCAGGGTATCTGTTTCGTGGGCAAGGTTGACCTCCCGGTATTCCTACAGCAGAAGCTGAAGCCATGCTCCGGGAAAGTGGTGGAAGTGCTGCCTTCATTTTACGGGCGCGATGCCCATTACAGGGAAGTTATGGATATCGTCGGCGGCCTGCGTACCGATGGTTCAGCTCCTGTGATGTTCACAGATTATGTCTCCGAACAGAAGGCGATGGCCTCCGATGAGGTCCGTGCGTCCCTGATCATGGGGAATCCTGCGGGAGAGGCCGGATGCCGGGGACGGTGTCCTTACGGAATGGATGCCCTGAAGGCCCTGCCGGATGCTTCGCTGCAGATACTGTCCAGTCCCGTGGCATATCCCCGGGAGCATCCTGACATGCGCAATGTGGGCACTCACGACGGGGCTCAGTTCTATACCGTCGGGCAGCGCAAGGGACTTGGCATCGGCGGATACAGGGAGCCTGTATTCGTAATAGGAACGGATGTGGGCTCAAACCGCGTTTTCGTAGGGGAGGGGCACCACCATCCGGGGCTCTTCCGTTATTGCCTGAAAGTCGAAAGGCAGGATATCCACTGGGTCCGCCCTTCTGTCGCGGCCCGGACCGGGCAGGTCCTCCGGCTGCGGGTGCGCATCCGCTACCGCCAGCCGCTCCAGGATGCCGTGCTGATAATGCGGGAAAGCGGCCTGTACGTACTTTTCGACGAGCCGCAGCGCGGCATTACGGCGGGCCAGTTCGCCGCATGGTACGACCGCGACGACCTGCTCGGCTCCGGCGTAATCAGCAGGTAGGAGGTATCGACAAAGCGGCGCTGCGGCCGGCAAGATAACCGGTGGCAAATGCGCAGTGGAGGTTGTATCCTCCCGTATCTGCATCTATGTCAAGAACTTCACCGCAGAAGTAAAGCCCTTTTACAAGCCTTGATTCCATGGTCTTTGGAAAGACTTCCGCAGTATCTACGCCGCCTGCGGTCACAACGCAGCGCTCATAACCCACATGGCCGGCAATGGTGAAGTTCCAATTCTTCAGGCGTACGGCCAAAGCCTCTGCCTGCGGCCGCCTCCCCGGCTTGAACAGGTCCGGAGAGGATGTCCTGAAGGCGTCCTTTATCCTGCCGGGAAGAAGTTTTGCAAGCGGCTCCTGTCCTTCGCAGCGGAACTGTTCAATCCTTGCAGAGAGCTCTTCCTGGCTGATGCCCGGCTTGAGGTCTATCCCGATGCTCATGCGTCCGCCGTTCAGAAGCCCCTTTACGCAGTCCCTGCTGAGGGCGAACCCAAGCGGACCTTCCATGCCCCCGTCAGTGAAATCTATATCTCCGGTAAGGCTGCTGACGGCGTCCTTGCCGTTGAAAAGCGTCGCCGAAACGTTCTTGAGCTGTATCCCGCACAGGCATTTTCCCAACGCCGAAAGGGGAGCGTCCCTGTGGATATGATATTTTCCGGAGCCAGGCGTGTCACCTGAAGCTGTCTTGTAGCCGGCCGGGACCAAAGCGGTCAGGGACGGAAATGTGGGGATGAGCCTGTGTCCGAATTCCCGGGCTATGGCATAGCCGTCGCCGGTGCTGCCGGTGGAAGGATACGACAGGCCGCCGGTGGAAACTATCAGTCTCCGGCTCTGAACCGCGGCACCGTCGCATAGGGTGACAGAGAAGCCGTCCTGTATCCTCTGCACTCCCGATGCCGGAGTGCCATGGATGAACATGGTCCCATGTCCGGTTGCCATCATCTGCAGGCAGTCAACCACATCGGAGGCCCGCAACGATGCCGGAAATACTCTGTCACCCCTCTGAACCTCTGATGCAAGCCCGTGGGCTTCAAATATTTCCATGAGTTTTTGAGGGGTAAGGCTGAAGAATGCAGGCTTTAGGAACTGCCTACCGGCGCGGATATGGGCGGAGAATCCTTCCCAGTCTTTCAGGTTGGTGTAATTGCAGCGTCCCTTGCCGGTTATCATAATCTTCCTTCCCGGCCGTGGCATTTTCTCGATAATGGCGATACGGGCCTGCCTGTCGGATGATGCGGCGGCATAGGCGGCCATCATTCCGGAGGCTCCAGCCCCGATTACCACTATGTCGTATTTTTCCATTAAGAAGCTGTTTAAATTTTATCCAATCAATCTTTTCTGGCCATTTCCGGCCATCTTCGTCCGTTTTCTCAGTCACATAGCTACGGCTATGCTCCTTCCAAAACGATAGAAGCTGCCTCGAAAATTGCTCATAAAATTTTTGACCAATAAATTTTAAACAGCTTCTAAAAAATTTCTTATATTTGCAGTCCGCCTTCAAGAAAGGTTTGCCGCTTTAGCTCAGCTGGTAGAGCAGCTCATTCGTAATGAGCAGGTCGTGGGTTCGAGTCCCTTAAGCGGCTCTGTATTTTTCTTACGGTCCTGATGGCTTTTCTGCTGGGGATCAACCACCTGTAAGCTATATATACTGCAATGGCGATCCCTGTTGGGACCGAAACGCCTTTGGCCGGCATCAGGAAAGCCGCTGTGATGACTGCGGCGGCAGCCAGGATGAAAACGGCTGTGCGAAGCGGCGCGGGGGTGTCTCCCTGCTTGAATACGGCGGCAAAGCGGCCATTGCCCGCACCCTCGACCGTGCAGGAAATATAGCGGTTTCTCCAGGGCGATGAAAAATCGAGGAAAAGGTCACACGGCCCGGTTGTGGACGGTACCTCGGACGGTTCGCCGGTGACCTTTCCATAGTCCTGCATAATGGCAGAGACTGCCTCAAGGGCGGACTGCCTGTCGCCGGCGGTCAGCAACACCGTCCCTGCATCCATCATCTGAGCTTTTTTATCCATAATGTGGCAAATGATGCAGAACCGCCATCCCTTCCCCATATCTCACCGGGATGGTCCTGCGAAACGTAAAGTTAGTTATATTTGAAGAAATATGAAGTTTTGCCGTGTAATAATCATCGCAGCGCTGTCTGCATCCCTTTGTGCAGAGTGCGTCCGGCAAGCCCGCCCGGTCATGGAGGGATACGCCCCCCGATACTTTACGATTCCTGATTCATGTACTGCCATAATCCTGTCGCCATATTCTGAAAATGCTGATACTTTGGTGGTTGACAGGCCTTTCAAACGGATTGTATGCATGTCCGGCTCCTATGTGGGATATCTTTCCGCAATAGGGCGCAGCGATGCCGTATGCGCGGTATCCGGAGCACGTTTCATCTCCGATTCCACCGTGGCCGCCGGCTTTGCCGGAGGTACTGTCCGCGAGGCCGGCTATGAAGGTGCCGTGGATTATGAAGCCATACTTGCGTCCCGGCCGGACCTTGTTGTCACTTATGGCGTTTCCTCCGCCGTTCCCCAATATGTAAGCCGGCTGAGAGGACTCGGGATGAAGGTGCTGCTCCTAAGTGAACATCTTGAGTGTCACCCCCTTGCGCGGGCGGGATACGTACGCCTTTTCGGATTCCTTACCGGTTGTGCGGACAAGGGAGACTCCGTTTATTCCGCCGTGAGGGACAATTATCTTTCACGCTGCAGGAAGCCTTCGGGGATAAAGGTGCTCATGAACATTCCCTATTCCGGCAAATGGTTCGTGCCCGGTCGGGAAAGCTATATGTCCAGGCTCATTGAAGATGCAGGAGGGGAGATCCTCGGCGTGAGGGAAGGCACTTCAGCCTCCGGTGTCATCACCATGGAAGAGGCCTTCGGATATGCCGCTCAGGCCGATTTCTGGCTGCATGCCGGTGCCTGTACCCAAAAAAAACAGGTGCTGTCCTCGCACCCTTTCCTGGGGAATTTCCCCGAGATACCCTTATATAACAACAACCTCCGCATGACTCCGGGAGGCGGCAATGACTATTGGGAAAGCGGGGCTGTCCGTCCGGACCTTGTGCTGGAGGATATCGAAGCCATCTTCGACGGCGACACTTCGGCGGTGATGACCTATTACCGCAGGCTCTGACCTGCTGGAACAAAACAACTTCTCAATTCTTCGAAAACAGGTTCCTCAGACCCTGCAGCTGTTCCTCGCTGGCCGGTCTCTTCAACTCTTCCTCCGCTTCTTCCTTTATCCTGCGGAACTGCCGCTTTGTGTCCAGGTTGAATTCGCCCTCTTCTATCCATCTGAAATAGCCGGGATCCTTCCTGTAAACCTCCTTGGCGGGCCTGTCCTTGTATTTGCCGAAGGTGATTACGGCCTCTCCGTCTTTCTCGGCCAGCCTGCCGGCGAAATCCACGGTTTTGGGGCGGCAGGCGAAATTCGCCAGGTAATCGATGTCGTTCTTCAGGACCTCTTCCCTGTGTGCGTCGGGTTCCCTGTACATATCGAGCTGTCCCTTGAGGACCTCATAAGTGGCGAGGGTGTCGGCTTCGGCGGTGTGCGCACCTTCGAAGTCTTCGCCTCCGCAGTAGAAGCGGTAGGCAGCCTTGAGGTTGCGCGGTTCCATGTGATGGTAGATGGTCTGAACATCCACCATCCTGGCTTTATGGAAGTCTATGTCTATCTCTTCCAGGAGTTTGCGTGCCTTGGTGCGGGCTTCTTCCGATGCGCTGCCGTCCGCGGCCCTCAGGTTGCAGTATTGCCGCAGCCTCTCGAATTCCTCAGCCAGAAGCGGCAGGTCGAACTTGGTGGAATTGTATCCCGCAAGGTCGCTGCCCTTCAGCCATCCGGCCACTTCCGCGGCGACGTCTATGAATTTCGGGCAGCCGGCAAGGTCACCGTCCTTTACCCCGTTTACCGCCGATGCCTGTGGATTAATGGGAATCTGGCAGCGGCGCACGTAATCCCACGGTTTTATCTTCCAGGTCTTTATCTCTTTCCTGTCGCCGGGAAACACCTTTACGAAACTGAGTTCGATGATGGCGTCCGTCGCTATGTTCAGCCCCGTGCTTTCGATGTCGAAGAACAGCAGGGGCCTTTCGAGGTTCAGGGTCATGACTATTTGACCATTACCGGCATTACGATTCCGAACACTTTCACGTCGGCGGCCTCCTCTTCCGGCGGGACTATGAGGGCGGAACGGCGTTTGTCGGCGAATTTTATCACTATGTCCTCGCAGGTGAGGTTGGAGAGGATGTCCGCGATGTGGGTGGACTTGAAGCCGATGGAAAGATCATCCCCTTCATAGCTGCACGGCACCGTCTCATGGGCTTCTATTTCATAGCCGAGGTCCTGGGCGGAAACGGCGATGGAGTTGTGTGTAAGCTCGAATTTGATATGGTTGGAAGCCTTGGGGGAGCATACGGCTATCCTGCGGACGGTATTCAGCAGCCTGGAACGGTTGATGCGGAGGATGTTGGAGTTGTTCGCCGGGATGATCGAGCGGTATGCCGGGTATTTGCCTGCTACAAGGCAGCAGGTGGCCGTGGTCTGCCCGAAGGTGAATATGGCCGTCTTTTCATCGAACTGCACGGAGACCGTCTCGTCGTCCTTTCCTATGATGCCCTTGAGAACGGCGGCATGGCGCTTGTTGAGGATGAAACTGCAGGGAGCGCCGGCTTTGATGTCGTCCGCGGTGTAGCAGATGAGTTTCTGGAGATCCGATGCGACAAGGGTGGTGGAATCCGGGGTTATGTCGAAGAAGATGCTGCTCATGACGGGGCGGCTTTCTTCGTCGGAAGCTGCGTAGACGGTGCTGTTTATGCCCTCGATGAGGGTTGCAGCGGGAATGGTTACTTCAGCTGCGCCCTCGACCGTGCGTGCAGTCCTGGGATAATCGTCCGGATTGTAATAGGGGAGGGAGGACTGTCCTCCGGCCCATTTGCACTCGAAGGCGTTGGTCCCGATGGTCCCTATGGTGAGCGGCTGGTCCGGCAGCTCCTTCAGGAGGTCGGTCAGCTGCCTTGCGGGGACCGCTATGCTTCCCGCCTCTTCGGCATTTTCCACTTCGACGACGGTTCGTACGGTAAGTTCGAGATCGGACGCCGTGATGCTGAGCCTGTCTCCTTCAAGCTCGAGAAGGTAATTTTCCAATATAGCTTCCGACACCTTGGCGGGAATGGCTTTCTGTGCCGTCAGGATTGCTTTGAGCAGGTCTGTGCTGGATACTGAGAATCTCATATCGAATCATGTTTTGTATAGAATACAAATATACTTATATTATTTAAACCAGTCAATTGTCCGGTGAAAAATTTTTGATTATACGGGAAATGCAGTAAATTTGCAGACTTTGGATAATTCCGGACTGTTTATTTGAGGATGTTAAAACACATAATTAATATTTATACAATGAAAAACTATTTGCTTCATTTTGCGGCGGCCGTCACGGGCGCGCTCGCAATCGTTTCCTGCGGGAGTGAAAGCCCCGATGAGAAGGAAACCGATGTGAAAATGAACATCAACGTCACCGTCGCGGAAGTGACCAGTGAGTCGGCCGCTGTCACCGTCAGCCATGACGGTGATGCCAAGCTTACATGGTTCGGCTTCGTGACTGAAGACGTCGAGACCCCCCTGGCAACTCTCGTAGATGAGAAGAAGGACGGTATTACTGCTTCCGACCTCCAGGTCGGCAACTCCAAGACCGTCGCCCTTGACGGCCTCACTCCCGGAACAGCCTACCGCTATGTGGCTTTCGGAGTCAACGCCCAGAAGAAGACCTACGGCAAGCCCGGCGAGGTCTCTTTCACCACCGGTGTCAATGTGATATTTTCCATAGGGGAGCCTGCTGTCAATCGCAACAGCGCCTCGGCAGTTGTCACTTACGACCAGGAAGGTTCATTCCCCTGGATTGACATCGTCACCACGGACCTCACGACTCCTGTCGAGTCCATTGTCCGCAATGCCGGCCGTACCATCGAGGATGATGCCATCCATACCGAGAGCAACGTGACCCTCAGCTACGACGGTCTCGAGTTCGAAACCGATTACCGCATCATCGTCACGGGCTGGAAGGACGGCGCCGCATACGGCAACGTGGCCACCGCCGCCTTCAAGACCGGCGAAAAATGGTTTGCCAGCACTGACATCACCCTCAAATCACACGGAAAGATCTTCTACGACCCGACAACTCCCGGAGCCCACGAATGGCGTTCCATCATTGAGACAGCCGGTATGGAAGAGGATGCGGTCTATGCCCTCGTACAGGTCTCCAAGAAAGAATTCGACGCCTATGGCATCGGTACTGTCATAGAGAATGACCACGAGGAGGCAATCGCCGATGCGACCGAGGCCAATCCCCTTACCGACAACTCATTCTGGGTAGGTGCAGGTGGTTATTACAGGCCTTATTACGGCCCCGGCGACTATGTGGAAATCCTCTACATGCTCGACAAGGAAAACGGTTATGCCCCGACCGGTGAGTATGCCACCCTTGACGTGACTTTCACCGAAGGTACCACCAGCGCCGGATATGAAGCTATGCTCGGCACCTGGATGGTCGGCGAACAGGAGTGGACGGTCGAGAAATATTCCGCAGGGGAACTCTATGCGATATCGGGCCTCTTCGGTCAGGAGAATCTCTACCTGCTCGGCCACTTCAATCCCAACACCCTGGCCCTTGAAATCAATTCCCAGGTCGTAGATTATTTCACGCATCAGACTTACGGTCTCTGCGGCATATATTTCTGCGGCTGGTATAAATACAATGACAAGGAATACGTTTACTACGAAAAGGAGGGCCTCAGGGTCGTATCCCTCGTGGACAACGGTGACGGTACCGCCACACTCACCCCTTCCGCAGCCGGCTCTCTCGGCTCGAACTTCATTTCCCTCGGTTTCTTCTGGAATATAGAGGAAGGTGAAAACAAAGGACGCGGCAATTACTATCCTAACGGCACTGCTCCCCTCAGCCTGCCTGCCACCGCTACCCGTCCTGCCGAAACCGGAAGCGATGCATACAACAAGTGGTTCGGCAAATGGGACATAATCGGCCGCAATCACACGGATACCGCCGATTCCACCTTCTTCACGCTGAACGTAGCCCAGAACACCGCGGATGTCAGCTATAACGTTACTTCCGACTGGGGAATCTTCCAGCAGAGCAACCTTCCTCTGAAGATGGGCTTTGACACCGAAAAAGGCGCCTTCGTATTCAAGGCCGGCACCATTGTGAGCAATGTAAGGGTGTTCAGCGACTATAACGGCACCTTCGATATCGCCTTCAGCGGCTTGTATAACTACAATAACATTACATATTATGACGATTCTGACGGCCAGAATCTTGCCTATGCCACTTTCGGCGAGGGCGACAAGGTGTCCGTAACTGCTGCCGAAATTGTCGAGGGAGTTCCTTTCGTCGGTATAAACATAATCGCCGCCAACGACGAGGATGCCTATTCGATGCTGGATGCCCCTCTTGCCATTCCGTTCAAGATGGAGCGTGCCACGGAAGCGGAACCTCTTGCAAGCAGGAAAGCTTTCAGCCGCAGGGACAGCAGGAGGAATGCCTCCCGCCTGCAGGTTTCACCTGCGAAGAAGGCTTCTTCTCTTCCCAGGAACATGCGTGACAACTCTCTCCTTAAAATTGAAAAATCAAATATCAGCTTCTAAGTACTGATCCAGTATATGAAGTATCTGAAAATCATTGTTTTAGCATTGGCTATACTGGCGATGGAAGTGTCGGCTGCGGCGCAGGGGCTCTCCGCGAGCGGAACTGTGACCTACGCCTCGGACGGCACTCCCGTCGTCGGAGCCTATGTGGTGGTTGAAGGGACGACCACGGGGACCATGACCGACATCGACGGAAAGTTCGAGCTCAAGAAACTTCCCAAGACGGCCAAATTCCTGGTGGTCACCATGATGGGGGCGGCGGACAAGAAGGTGCCCATAGGGCAGAACCTCAAGATAACCCTCGAGGACAATTCCACCACCCTGCAGCAGTCGGTCGTAACCGGCATGCAGGTTATCGACAGGCGCCTGTCTACGGGTTCTGCTGTTAAAGTGGATGCGGACAACGCCAGGCTGGACGGTATCGCCGACGTATCCCGTTCCCTCGAAGGACGGGTGGCGGGCGTCAGCGTCCAGAACGTGTCGGGAACTTTCGGTACCGCCCCGAAGATCCGTGTCCGCGGCGCCACTTCCATATACGGTTCCTCCAAGCCCCTGTGGGTCGTGGACGGGGTCATAATGGAAGAGGTGGTGAACGTCAGTGCCGAGGACCTTTCTTCAGGAGATGCCAATACGCTTATTTCCAGCGCGATAGCCGGCCTCAACTCGGATGATATCGAGTCTTTCGACATCCTCAAGGACGGCAGCGCGACATCAATCTACGGCGCAAGGGCCATGGCCGGCGTCATCGTAGTGACCACGAAGAAGGGAAAGGCCGGGCAGAGCCACATCAGCTATACCGGCGAATACCCCTACCGCCTCAAGCCGAGCTACCGTACTTTCAACATAATGAACTCCCAGGATCAGATGAGTATCTACCAGGAGCTCCAGCAGAAGGGGTGGCTCAATTATGCGGAGACTGCAAATGCCTCCAATACAGGTATTTACGGTAAGATGTACCAGCTCATTTCCCAGTATGACGCAAGCAGCGGAAGATTCGGCCTCGCCAATACGGAAGCTGCCCGCAACGCATATCTCAGGGCCGCTGAATACCGCAATACCGACTGGTTCGACATCCTCTTCAGCAATTCCATCCAGCATAATCATTCCGTAAGCATATCCGGCGGTACCGACAAGGCCACCTACTATGCCTCGGTATCGGTCATGGACGACCCGGGCTGGACCATGCAGAGCTCGGTCAACCGCTATACGGCCAACCTGAACACGACTTTCAAGTTCAGCGACCGCCTCAGCGCCAACCTCATCAGCAATGCCTCGTCCCGTAAGCAGCGCGCTCCGGGAACCATCAACAGCGATGTCGACGTGGTGTCCGGAGAGGTCAAGAGGGAATTCGACATCAACCCGTATTCCTATGCCCTGAATACTTCCAGGGCACTTGACCCGGATGTGTTCTATACCCGCAACTATGCTCCGTTCAATATCCTCAGCGAGCTGGACAACAACTATCTCGACCTCGGAGTTACCGACTTCAGGGTGCAGGGAGAGCTCAAGTACAAGCCGCTGCGCCAGCTGGAGCTGAGCGGGATCGCCGCGTATAAATACGCCCATACCTCACAGGAGCACTATATCCTCGACAATGCCAACCAGGCGATGGCATACCGCGAGATGTCCACTCCGGACATAAGGGACAACAACCCTTATCTATACACGGATCCGGAGAATCCTTATGCGCTTCCCGTGACCGTACTTCCCGTCGGCGGCTTCTACGAGAATGCCGGCAATACGATGAGCGGCTGGGACCTGCGAGGCACCTTCAATTTCAGCGACACGTTCAATTTCGACCATATCGTGAACGTGTTCGGAGGCGCCGAGGTCAACGCCCTCGACCGTCACAGCATGTGGTTCCGCGGATGGGGAATGCAGTATGACTTCGGAGAGATTGCCTCGTACGACTACAACGCCTTCAAGAAGGGCGCAGAGGACAATTCGGCGTACTATACCCTCACCAACAGCAGGATCCGTTCCGCTGCATTCTTTGCGAACGGGACGTATTCATACAAAGGCCGCTACATCTTCAACGGCACCATGCGTTATGAGGGTACCAACGGGCTCGGAAAATCCCGAAAGGCCCGCTGGCTTCCCACATGGAACGTATCCGCCGGATGGAACCTTCACGACGAACCGTTCATGAAGTCCCTCTATCCGGCCGTGTCGCACTTAAGCCTTAAGACCTCCTATTCCCTTACCGGTGACCGTCCTTCCGTCACCAACTCCTATGTGGTGATACAGGCTGTCAATCCGTGGAGGCCTTTCGCCGGCGACAAGGAAAGCGCCCTTGCGATATCCCAGCTCGCCAACGACGACCTCACGTACGAGAAGAAGCATGAGCTCAATCTCGGCGTCGAGACCGGGTTCCTTGACAACCGCATCAACCTCTCTTTCGACTGGTACCGGAGGAACAATTTCGACCTCATCGGCCCCATCGAGACCCAGGGTATCGGCGGCGAGGTGACCAAGTACGGCAACGTGGCTTCCATGCGCTCCGGCGGCGTTGAGCTGTCACTGACTACCAACAATATATCAACCAGGGATTTCCGCTGGTCCACCAACTTCATCTATTCTCACTGCCGGACCAAGGTCACCAGGCTTGAGGGGATGGTAAGGGCCATCGACCTGACTTCGGGCACCGGATTCGCCATGAAGGGCTATCCCAACAGGGGGCTTTTCTCCTATGATTACAGGGGCCTGAACAGCGAAGGCCTGCCCACCTTCATCAATACCGACGGCAATCTCACCGTTTCCGACCTCAATTTCCAGGAGAGGGACCGCGACAAGCTGAAGGACTATCTCGTATATTCCGGAAGCGTGGATCCCACCGACTGGGGCTCCCTGGGCAACATGTTCTCCTATAAGGGGTTCAAGCTCAACGTTTACATTACCTATTCATTCGGCAATGTGATACGTCTCGACCCTGCATTCAGGGCTTCGTATGACGACCTGTCCTCGATGCCGAGGGAATTCAGGAACCGGTGGACCGTTCCGGGCGACGAGGCAAAGACCGATATCCCCGTGATAGCAAGCGCCTGGCAGAACAGGTATTACTCCACTACCGGCGGGTACCTCAGCTATGCCTATAACGCTTACAACATGTCCACGGCCCGCATCGCCAAGGGTGATTTCGTGCGTATGAAGGAACTGTCACTCTCGTATGATTTCGGAAAGAAGGTGACGGACCGCCTGCACATCGGCACCCTCGGACTCAAGCTCCAGGCTACCAACCTGTTCCTTCTCTATTCGGATTCCAAGCTGAACGGCCAGGACCCTGAGTTCTTCAATACCGGAGGTGTGGCCGTGCCGCTGCCGAAGCAGTTCACCATGACACTCAAAATCGGCATCTAAAGGAGGATTGTAATATGGAAAAGATTGTAAAATATACATTTGCGTTCCTTCTCGGCTCTTTTGCCGCCATCTCCTGCGACAAGTTCCTGGACCAGATGCCTGACAACAGGGCGGAGGTTGACTCCGTCAAGAAGATACGTGCGCTGCTCACTTCCGCATATCCCACCAGCACATATCTCACTTTCAACGAGTATATGTCCGACAACGTGGACAATATCGGTGACGACAACCCCGGTACCACCCGTTTCATCGACCAGTGCTACCGTTGGGAAGAGGTTACCGAAACCGCCAATGACAGCCCCCGTAATTTCTGGTCCGAGTCATACTCCGGCATAGCCCATGCCAACGAGGCCCTGATAGCAATCCGCAAGCTCAGCGGTGTGGAGGGCCATCTGGACGAAAAAGCCGTAGTGGCCGCCGGACTGCAGGCCGAGATGGCCGAGGCTCTTCTGTGCCGGGCCTACAACCACTTCATGCTCGTCAATGAGTTCTGCCAGAACTACAACCCTGCCACAAGTGACAAAGACCTTGGCATACCATATATGGAAACGGCTGAGACACAGCTGAATCCCAAATATGAAAGGGGGACCGTCGCTGACGTGTATGAGAAAATAGGCAAGGACCTTGAACTTGCCCTCAAGTATGTTGACGAGGGATATTACCAGATCCCCAAATACCATTTCAACGTAAGGGCAGCATACGCCTTTGCCACAAGGTATTACCTCTTCAGCCAGCAATGGCCGGAGGCGGTGTCCGCGGCTACGAGATGTCTCGGGGCCCAGCCTTCATCCGTCCTGCGCAACTGGGAGGCGATGGGCCGTCTGGAAAAGGACCAGGAGGTACGTTCCAACGAGTTCATAAACACCTCCCATGACGCCAACCTGCTGATGGTTACCGGATATACCATGTTCGGAAGGTATTTCGGCGCTCCCGGAATCACCAAGTATTCACACGATTCCTACCTTTCCTTCAACGAGGTGGCCTATGCACCCAACGTCTGGGGCAACACTGAGACCGGCTGGAGGAATGTGTATGACTGGTACTGGGCAGGTCCCGAATGGTACAACGGTTCATCCTTCGACCAGATTGCCTACTGGAAGGTGCCTTTCCTGTTCGAATATACCGACCCCGTTGCGATGACCGGTTACGCCCATGCGGTCTATCCCGCATTCACCATGGAGGAAGTCCTTCTTTCGAGGGCCGAGGCTTACGTGATGCAGGACCAGTATGACAAGGCTGCAGCCGACATATCCACGTATATCCACAGCATCATCAAGCCTTCCTACTTTTCCGGTAACCTGACCCCCGAACGGATAAGGAACTTCTATTCGACGGTCGCTTATGCCACTTACGACAAATCGACCATCAAGAAGAAACTGAATCCGGCATTCGACATCGGGGCTGAAGGTTCCATAAAGGAGAGCATGATACAGTGCGTACTGCAGATGCGCAGGATAGACAATATTGCCCAGGGGCTCCGCTGGTTCGACGTGAAGCGCTATGGAATAGAAATCTGGCGCCGCACCATGGAACCTAATCCCAGGGCGCAGAAATATGATGCCGCCTACCTGCCCGCAAGGCTTGACGACGTGCTTTTGAAGGATGATCCCAGGCGCGCCATACAGCTGCCCCAGGAAGTCATAACCGCGGGAATGACCCCGAACCCCAGATAATGAATATGAAAATGAAACTGCATATCTGTATTCTGGCACTGTCAGTGGCCGCACTTGCCGCTGTTTCCTGCGGCAAGGAAAAGCTGGATTCCAAGTCGGTGATTCAGGACTCCACCGTGGAGATGAACGAGTTCGACTACTGGCTTGAAGCCAACTATCTGACTCCCTACAACATAGACTTCGTGTACCGCTATCGCCTGAATGAAAGCGACCTTGGGTTTGTCACCATCCCGGCCGACTACCAGTCGTCCGTGATATATGCCCATCTCGTGAAATACCTCTGCATAGACACCTATGACGAGGTTGCAGGCATAAGCTTCACCAGGTCCTTTTTCCCGAAGATGTTCTTCCTGATCGGAGAATGGGAATACAGGAATACCGGCTCCATTGTGCTCGGTACCGCGGAGGGCGGCAAGAAAATCATGCTGTCAGGCGTGAATTACCTTGCCGACCTGTTTACCGAACGTACCGGCGAGGCACTTGCCGATGCGATAAACACGTATTATATCAAGACGATACATCACGAGTTTACGCATATCATCAACCAGACCAAGGATTTCCCGGAGACCTTCAAGGGTATCACGGCATCCACATACGTGTCCGACGCATGCTTCGACACCGATGAGTACTGGCTTGGGCGCGGCTATATAACCGCATACTCCCAGAGTGAGCCCCGCGAAGACTTCGCCGAGCTCCTGTCCGAGTATATCACCCATACCCCGCTCTGGTGGGATGAACAGCTTGCAACAGCCGCCGAGCATACCGCCGAAGTGCGCAAGAAGGACCCTCTTGCCACTGCCGGGGATGAAATCATCACCGCCAAGATCGGTGTGGTCCGTGACTATATGCTCACCACATGGGGCATCGACATCGATGAACTCCGCAGGGTGGTGTGCCGCCGCATGGCTGATGTCGTAGGCGGGAAAGTCGATCTGTATGATTTAACCGTTTAATGCATTCTGCGATGAAAATGAGAAAGATATTGGCTTTTGCCGCCGCTGTGTCGGCGCTGGCGATTCAGTCTTGTTCAAAGCAGGACGAGGTTTTTGACGAAAGTTCTTCCGCCAGGATGAGCGAGTATCTCGAAAACGTGCATTCGGTACTCCAGGCCCATCAGTACGGATGGATCATGGAGTATTATCCCGGTTCATCCTATGCCGCCGTCTCCATGGCCCTGCAGTTTACATCCGACAAGGTGACCGCCGCCTCGGAGAAGGACCCTTACAAGAAGGCGACATCGACTTACCGTCTGACTACCGATGACGGCCCGGTCCTTACGTTCGATACCTATAACGAGGTCCTGCACTATTATGCGGCTCCGAGCAGTTCCAAGTATCAGGGCAGGGGAGGCGACTTCGAATTCGCCATCCTGTCGTGTTCCACTTCGGAAATCGTCCTCAGGGGACGCCGCTCCAGGAATATCTACCGGATGAAGCCCCTCCAGATAAAGGGGGACTATTATCTCGATGACGTAAATTACATGTCTTCGCTTATCTCCGTCTCTGCAGTCCTGTGTACGGTGGACGGCAAGGAATACATCGGATACCTGGATTCAGGTACCAGGATGCTTTCCATCGGAGACAGCTCCCTGGATGAAGATGCGCTTGAAAACGTGCGTTATGTAGTGACTGACAAGGGAATAAGCTTCAACAGGACGGTGTCGCTCGGCGGGGTGGATTTCAGCGAATGGGAATATGATTCCAAGGCCGAGAAATTCACCGCCCAGGGGTATGACTTCAATAAGACAATCCCTGCCGGTTGGGTCTCCTATGAGGATTACCTCGGCAAATATACCCTGTATTACGACAACGGTGCCGGATCGATAGACGTCACCCTCGTTCGCGACGTCGAAGGTTCCACTTTCAAGATGAAGGGCCTTATCAGCGCCGTTGACATCGAAATCGGCTACAGCAGCGGCCGCGGGCGCCTTACATGGGTGAGGCAGACTCTCGGCGGCTCGGGCAATACGGAGTATGTCCTATGCCCCTGGGATTCCGATGCAGGATATCTCACATGGCTTGAAGGAGTCGGAATGTACGGGGCCGTGAAGGATGCTTCCCATGTCCCGGATTATTTCGAGGTACGGTTCTCCGACAACAAGGTCTGGGAGAGTTACTATGCTACCGGATGGGTATCGTATGCGATAAAGGGCGAGGAGAGGACCTCACCGCCTGCACGCTACAATTTTGCAAACGGAGACTACCGCCTTCCCGGCGACATCACCATGGTCCGCGGTACGGCTCCCACATCTGATTAAGTCATGTTCAAAAAATAACTTGCATCATTTTGCGAATCTTGCCGGCTTCTTTGGAGTTTGTCATCAGTCATGCAGCTACTGCTGCACTCCTTCTTCCAAACTTCAAACAATCTCGACAATCTTCTACAAAATTTGATGCAACTAATTTTTTCGCATTCCTAAAGTATGAAAAAGATATTTGCAATCATATCTGCCGCAGCCGTTGTGCTGCTGTGCGCCTCCTGCGGCAAGGATGACAAGACGGAAAGTGCGCAGGCGACCCTTCAGGTCCTTTCCGGGGCGGGCGAGACCATTCCTGCCGGGGGCGGCAGCATAAGGATTGAGTTTGACGCTCCCGATGAACTCCTTGCCTGGTCCCGACGTCCATGGCTCAGTGCTACCGTGGATGGGAATGCCGTGGTCCTCGAGGCCGGCAGCAATGATTCCATCGAGTCCCGCTACAGCGAGCTTACCGTGTATTCCGGGGATCTGGAGTGCACCCTGACAATCCAGCAGATGGGAAAATCGACAAAGTACGTGGAGGACCCCAGGATAGTTCCCACCGTCAGCGTCGCAGAGGATTATACCGTCAGCATTTCCGTCAAGGCGGACAGCGAAGCCGGCGACTATTTCATAGCGGCCGTCAGCAGGGACCAGGTTACCGCTTCCGGCGCCGGCGATGACGTATCGCTTTTCCTCAGCCTCAATTCCAAGGCGGAAATGCTCCGCAGCGGAAAGACGCTTTACAGCGGCGACAGGGATATGTCCCTCGGCGTATATGAAAGGGGCCTGTACTATCTGTTTATAATCGGATGGGACGGTGAGAGCCCTTCATATACCTATGCCTGCGAGCCTTTCGGGATTCTGTACACGTATGACCGCTGGATAGGAACATGGTCTGCAACAGATGCCGCCGGCGGCAGTTCCATATGGAAGGTGACCGGGAAGACGAAGGATGCTGACTTTATCGTTACCGGCATCGGGGGTTCGGATTACCCCGTCAAGGCTACGTTCGACTCTGCTTCCGGAAATCTTGTCATAGCATCGCAGAACGGTCTTGGCGAGACTACGATGGAAGGTGAAACCTTCAATGTCGTCCTCCTTCCCGTGACTGACGGTTATTATACCAACAAGATCGGAGAGACCCTTATGACGGCGGTGCTCGGAGATGACAAGGTTTCCGCGACAGTGACGGGCAACTCATCCTATACCGGGTTCGCCTTCTTCTACTTCCAGGGTTCCACCCCTTATGCATGGGAGGGCGAGAAGGCATTTCCTGTCAAGATGTCCCGGGCCGACTGATGATCCTTGCCTTTATGGCACATATTTTGAAAATTCCTGCCTTTGTCTTCGGACAAGACAGGAATTTTAATTTTTACGATATGAAACGCACAATCACAACCATCATCCTCTCCGTGGCCGCGGCAGGCCTTACCGCTTACGGAGTGGTCAAGGCCACCACGCCTTCACAGGCAGGGATGCGGCCGTCCGTCACTTCCGTTGACGGGTCCGCTTACCGTACTGTCAATCTGTCAGAGACTGACTATCCGGATCTTACGTTTGCGGCCGAGTCCGCCGTGGATGCAGTTGTATATGTGGAAGTTACGGTACGCCGTCAGATAAACATCGACCCGTTCATTGAGCATTTCTTCGGCATCCCCAGAAACAATGAGCAGAAAGGAAGCGGCTCCGGTGTCATCATCCGTCCCGACGGATACATCGTCACCAACAATCACGTAGTCTCAGGTGCTTCCACCGTCGAAGTGACCCTTAACAACAACAAAAAATTCCCTGCCACCGTGGTAGGGACCGATCCCGCAACCGACGTCGCCCTGCTCAAGATAGATGCTGAAGGTCTTCCCACCGTCCCGTTCGGCGATTCAGAGAAGCTCCGTCTCGGTGAATGGGTGCTTGCCATCGGAAGTCCCCTCGGAAGTGAGCTCCGCGGTACGATTACCGCCGGAATTGTGAGCGCCAAGGGGCGTTCGATGCCTTCCAATGAATTCAAGGTGGAATCATTCATCCAGACTGACGCCGCCGTGAATCCCGGCAATTCCGGTGGCGCGCTGGTGAACAAGTCAGGCGAGTTGGTCGGCATCAATACCGCCATCGTTTCCCAGACAGGTGCCTATTCGGGTTATTCATTTGCCGTTCCGGTCAATATCGTGGCCAAGATAGTCGGAGACCTTATCGACTTCGGCTCCGTGCGCAGGGCCGTCCTCGGCGTGATGATGAAAACTGTTGACGAAGACCTTATCAAACAAATGAAACTTTCCGCGACAAAGGGCGTATATATAGATGAAGTTATCAAAGGCAGCGCCGCGGACGAGGCCGGTCTCAAGTCCGGAGATGTCATAACAGGCATTGACGGAAGCGAGATTCTCACTGCGGAAGCCCTTAAAGTCAAGGTGAACAGCTTCCACCCCGGCGACAAAGCCGAATTCGGTATCGACAGGGGCGGCAAGGCGGTTAATCTGACCGTTACCTTCAAGGGTACGGCAGAAAAGACCGGCACCAAGGCTGATGACGGCACCATAGCCTTCTACGGTTCGCGGATAAAGACGGCTTCCAGCCAGACCCTGTCCGCCCTCGGAATCAGCAGCGGTGTCGAAATCGTTTCAGTAGGGCCAGGCAAGCTTCTGGAGGCAGGCGCAGCCGAAGGTTTTGTCATCCGTTTCGTCAACGATACACCCGTATCCAAGGCGGAGGATGTCATAGAAATTGCCAAAAAGAGCCGCAGGGCGGTGTACATCGAGGGAGTTACAGCCTCCGGACGTGCATCATTCTTCGGCTTCGGCAAGGATGAATAGATTATGCGCCAGCTAAAGATTACAAAATCCATCACCAACAGGGAGAGTGCCTCCCTGGACAAGTACCTCACAGAAATCAGCAAGGAAGAGCTCGTGACTCCCGAAGAGGAAGTGGAGCTTGCACAACGGATTAAGAAAGGAGACAAAGCGGCCCTTGAGAAACTCACGAGGGCCAATCTCCGTTTCGTGGTGTCCGTCGCCAAGCAGTACCAGAACCAGGGACTCAGCCTCCCGGACCTTATCAATGAAGGCAACCTCGGACTGATCAAGGCCGCCGAGAAGTTCGATGAGACCAGGGGCTTCAAGTTCATCTCCTATGCCGTATGGTGGATCCGCCAGTCCATCCTCCAGGCCCTTGCGGAGCAGTCCCGCATAGTGCGCCTGCCGCTGAACCAGGTCGGCTCTCTGAACAAGATCAACAAGGCCCAGTCCAAATTCGAGCAGGAGAACGAAAGGCTCCCTTCAAGCGAAGAACTGGCCGAAATGATAGATGTCCCCAAGGATAAGATTTCCGATACCCTACGTGTGAGCGGCCGCCACGTATCCGTGGATGCACCGTTTGTCGAAGGTGAGGACAACAGCCTTCTGGACATCCTTCCGAACGATGATTCCCCGTCCGCGGACAAGGGTCTGGTAAGCGAGTCCCTCTATACCGAAATCGAGAGGGCTCTTTCCACCCTCGCCACCCGTGAGCGTGAGATAATCAAGTCGTTCTTCGGCATCGGGTGTCAGGAAATGACCCTCGAAGAAATCGGCGAGCGTTTCGGACTTACCCGTGAAAGGGTGCGCCAGATTAAGGAAAAGGCTCTGCGGAAGCTCAAGAATCCTGCCCGCAGCAAGCATCTGAAGAGTTACCTCGGTTAGTTTTTGATTATGCAGACACCTCAGCAATATGTCCGGCAGCTTTGCGCCGGCGTTATAAAGTCGTTATACTCAGTAGATTATACTCCCGAATCCTTGCAGGTGGATCCTACCCGCAAGGATTTTGAAGGTGATTATACCCTTGTGGTGTTCCCGCTCCTGAAGGTCTCCCATGCCTCTCCCGAAGCGACCGCACAGGCCATAGGTGAAGCCCTTCAGGCAGGTAGTGCGGACATAGCATCCTTCAACTGCATCAAGGGCTTCCTGAACATATCCCTTTCCGGCAGTTATTGGAGCAAGATACTCTCCGGTATCGTTTCAGACCCTGCATTCGGCACGCTTCCTTCCACGGGCAAGCGGATAATGGTGGAGTTCTCGTCTCCCAACACGAACAAGCCGCTGCACCTCGGCCACATACGCAACAACCTCCTCGGTGATTCCGTATCCCGTCTCCTCAAAGCCGGCGGAAACGAGGTGATAAAGGCCACCCTGGTCAATGACAGGGGAGTGCATATCTGCAAGTCCATGCTTGCCTGGAAGAAGAAGTTCGACGGCAAGACCCCGCAATCGACAGGGATAAAGGGGGACCATCTGGTGGGTGACTGCTATGTCGCTTTCAATGATATATTTACGGAAGAAGTGAAGGCGATGGTGGCCTCGGGCGTCCCGGAAGAAGAAGCCAAGAAAACCGCCCCGTGCCTTCAGGAAGCCCACGAAATGCTGGTGGCATGGGAAAGGGGCGACGAAGATGTCCGCAGCCTCTGGAAGACCATGAACGGCTGGGTGTATGACGGCTTTGAGCAGACTTACCGTGCCCTCGGCATAGAATTCGACAAGGTTGACCATGAGTCCGAAACATATCTTCTCGGGAAGGACCTGGTCCAGAAGGGGCTCGACAAGGGCGTTTTCGTCCGGGATGCCGACGGCTCCGTATGGTGCGACCTCACCGCCGACGGGCTGGACCGCAAGCTGGTGCTCCGTTCCGACGGCACTTCCGTCTATATTACACAGGACCTCGGCACTGCCGAGCGCCGTTTCGCTGGCTACGACCTCGATTCGCACGTGTATGTGGTCGGAAATGAGCAGGATTATCATTTCCAGGTTCTCAAGCTCATCCTCTCGAAACTCGGTTTCGACTGGGCCGACAGGATTTACCACCTCTCATACGGCATGGTTGAACTGCCCGAGGGAAAGATGAAGTCCCGCGAAGGGACCGTGGTCGATGCCGACGACCTTATCGAGCGCATGTACGAAGAGGCAAAGGCAGCCTCCGAGGAAAGCGGCAAACTGGCAGACCTCCCTGAAGATGAGAAGGAGCAGCTTTACCGCATGATCGGCCTCGGCGCCCTCAAGTATTTCATCATCAAGGTGGACCCGAAGAAGACGATGCTTTTCAACCCGGCCGAGTCAATCGATTTCAACGGCAATACCGGCCCCTTCATCCAATATACCCATGCGAGGATCCGCTCCATACTGCGGAAGGCTTCGGAAAGCGGCCTTTCAGCGGCGTCGGATGCGGAAATATCCTCAGTGGAGCCTCTTGCAAAGGAGGTGCGTCTGGTAAAGCTCCTGAGCGCATATCCGGGCAAGGTGGCTGAGGCCGTACAGGCTCTCTCTCCTGCCGTCATAGCCAATTATGCCTATGACCTGGCCAAGGAGTTCAATCAGTATTATCACGACGCTCCGGTCCTCAAGGAAACGGACTCCAGGGTGCTTTCATACCGTCTTTCGCTGCTCGGCGCAGTGGCTGCCGTGCTCGTGAAGGCCATGGATATCCTCGGCATAAAACTTCCCGAAAGGATGTAGCCGCATAAGGAGGTGTATAAGGCCCCTTATATGATTCCTACCTCCAAAAAGGAGGTTGATGCCCTGGGATGGGATTACATAGATGTCATCCTTTTCTCCGGAGACGCTTTCGTGGATCATCCGTCGTTCGGTACTGCGGTGATAGCCAGATGGTTGCAAAAACATGGCTATCGCGTGGCAGTTGTCCCTCAGCCCAACTGGCGGGATGACCTGCGGGATTTCCGCAAGCTCGGTGCTCCGCGGCTGTGCTTCGGAGTCAATTCCGGGGCCATGGACTCGATGGTGAACCATTATACCGCCGGCCGCCGGCTCCGTCACGATGACGCCTATACCCCAGACGGCCGCTTCGGGCAGCGTCCGGACTATGCCGTCAGCGTTTATACAAAGATACTTAAGGACATCTATCCTTCCGTTCCCGTCGTTATAGGCGGCATCGAGGCTTCACTTCGCCGTTTTGCCCATTACGATTACTGGAAGGACGAACTTCTGCCTTCCATACTCGAGTGGAGCGGGGCCGACTGGCTGAGTTACGGGATGGGGGAGAGGACGATGCTCTCGCTCGTGCGTGCCTTCGACCGCGGGGCGCCGGCGGAAGAAATACGCAGGATTCCCCAGATCGCCTATATGTCGGAGAGCCTCCCTGATGGCCAGGTGCTTGAACTCAAGCCATTTGAGGTGTGCCGGAAAGACAGGCGCGCCTTCGCCGCCAACTTCTCCGAGATCGAGACAGCGGCGAACATGCTCCATCCGCCTGTCCTGGCGGAAAAAGTCGGGAAAAGGTACGTGATTGTCACGCCTCCGTGGCCTCCTGCGACCCAGGATGAGATGGATTCGTTCTGGGACCTCGGATTCACCAAACTTCCGCATCCGCGCTATGCCGGGAAACGCATCCCTGCGTATGACATGATTAAACACTCCGTCAATACCCACCGCGGGTGTTTCGGGGGTTGCAACTTCTGTACTATAGCGGCCCATCAGGGAAAGTTCATACAGTCCCGCAGCGAGGAGTCCATCCTGGCGGAGGTAAAGGCCCTGACGCAGATGGAAGGCTTCAGCGGCAATATTTCCGACCTGGGGGCTCCGACAGCCAACATGTACGGAATGAAGGGAAGGGACCCGGTCCTCTGCGGAATGTGCAAGCGGAAATCCTGCCTTTTCCCGGCTCCCTGCCGCAATCTCGACCGCAGCCACGCAAGGCTTCTGGAATTGTATAGGAGGGTGGATGCCGTCAAGGGAGTCAGGCATTCCTATATCGGAAGCGGTGTGCGTTACGACCTGTTCCTCAGTGAAGACGGCTTCGTCGACGAGACCTCCCGCCCGTATCTGAAGACCCTTGTCCTGGACCATACGTCCGGCCGCCTGAAAGTGGCGCCTGAGCACACCGAAGACAAGGTCCTCAAGTATATGGCCAAGCCTTCCTTCCGGCTTTTCGAGCGGCTCCGCAGGGAATTCGACGCCATAGTGTCGGCCGCCGGCAGGAAGACCGCCCTCGTGCCGTACTTCATCTCGTCGCACCCCGGCTGCAACATGCACGACATGGAAAACCTTGCCTCCAATCCCTCCCTGCGCGGCCTTTATATGGACCAGGTCCAGGATTTCACCCCGACTCCGATGACCACATCGTCCGTGATGTTCTATACGGGAATCGACCCTCATACCGGGAAAGAGGTGTTCGTGGAGCGCAATCCGGAGCGCAAACAGCGGCAAAAATCATTTTTCTTCTCGAGGAAACGCAGATAACCGCTTTTTTCTCTTGCAATACTCGAAAACCCTTTTTAATATTGCACGTCTAAATGAAGGACCTGTGTCCTGAACAGTATTTGAGAAAGAGTGATTATGAGCCAGACACCCAAGAAACACGCTATCGTAAGCTACGAAAATATGTCTTCGGAACTCGCCGCCGTATTTGCCGAAAAATACCCCCGCGGGTTCAACGATTATCTTCCGGACCTGCTTCGTTATGACAAGCCGGACGGCACGTTTTTCTATGCCGTGAAGATAGAACTCCCGGAGGCTGTCTATATGGTCAAGATCAAGGTCAAGACCGATGATGTGGAAGACCTTGAGCGCTGGCTCGACGGAGATGACGAAACTACCGAGATTAGCGGCACGGAAGATCCCGGAGACGAGTCTTCCGCCGAGTTGCCGGATGACAACATCTCCCAGTATTCCACTTCGGACGATGATACTTCGGAAGCTTAGCTTCTCCGAAAGCGAGCTGCTGCTGGCGCTGTCTTTCCTGACCGGCATTTCGGCCGGCGGAGCGGCTGTCCTGCTGTCCAAATCCATTTCTCTGATCCATAACTGGCTGCACGGCCTGCCGGGAGGCGGGTGGATGAACCTCGTATTCCCGGGCGCAGGCATGCTTCTGTCGCTTCTTGTGGTACGCTTCCTTGTGCGTCAGAATATCGGCCACGGTGTGACACGGGTTCTGGTGGCCGTTTCCAAGAACGAGTCGCGTATCAGCCCCCGGACCATCTGGTCGTCGCTGCTTACCAGCGCGGTTACCATAGGAGCAGGCGGCTCGGTCGGAGCGGAAGCCCCGATAGTTTACACAGGTGCCGCCATCGGCTCCAATCTGGGGCGCCGTTTCAGGCTGTCTTACAGGAATATAACCATCCTCCTCGGATGTGGTGCGGCGGGCGCCGTGGCGGGCATTTTCAAGGCGCCCCTTGCCGGAGTGCTGTTCACCCTTGAAATCCTGCTTTTCAACATCTCGATGTCTTCGATGATGCCGCTGCTGGTCTCTTCCGTGTCGGCTGCCGTGGTGTCGTACCTTTTCCTCGGGAGCGACCTGCCTTTCCAGTGCACCCTTTCCCCGTTCGCCCTCAGGCACATTCCCTTCTATCTGCTTCTCGGGGCCTTCTGCGGCCTTTGCTCGGTATATTTCCAGCGGATGACGCTCGCCCTAGAAGATGTCCTTTCCAAGGTAAGGAACGTATATGTGCGCTGGGGCGTATGCGCCGTATTGCTGGGTCTGCTGATATTCCTGCTCCCGCCGCTTTTCGGAGAAGGGTATGGTTCGCTTCACCCGCTTCTTACCGGCCAGCCTGTCGATTATGCCGGGATGACCCCGCTCGGGTTTTTGCCTTCCACAACATCCGGACTGATCCTTTTCTTCGTCCTCGTGCTGGTGTTCAAGGTTTTCTCGATGACGCTGACCAACGCCGGAGGCGGAGTCGGCGGCACGTTCGGCCCTACGCTGTTCACAGGTGCGATTGCCGGATTCGTGGCCGTCAAGGCCGTGAACGTGTTGTTCGGATCCGCCCTCCCCGAGCAGAATTTCGTGCTTGTGGGAATGGCCGGGCTTATGGCGGGTGTGATGCAGGCCCCGATGACTGCCATATTCCTCATCGCGGAGATTACCGGCGGATACTCGCTCTTCGTGCCGCTTATCATCACTGCGACGGTGTCGTTCGGGGTCATGAGGTGCTTCGAGAAATACTCTATTTATACCAAGCGCATCGCCCGGACCGGTGAACTGCTCACCCACGACAGCGACCAGGCGGTGCTTACGCTCCTGAGGTCCGGCGACCTTGTGGAGTCCGGATTCCTCCCGGTTAGGATAGATGACTCTTTCGCTTCCCTCAAGGATGTGATTTCCAAGTCTTCGAGGAATATTTTCCCGGTCCTTGACTCCCGCGGATGCTTCCAGGGATATGTCTCGCTTGACGACGTGAGGAGGGATATGTTTGACGAGTCGATCGGCGCCAAAGCTCACGTGTATAATTATATGCGTTCTGCTCCTGAGTACATATATGACGACGATCCCATGGATGTGGTCATGTCGAAGTTCGAGCGCAGCGGAGCCTGGAACCTGCCGGTCGTCCGTCACGACAGGTCATATATCGGATTCATGTCGAAGTCTAAGATTTTCTCCGCCTACCGCAATGAACTCAGGCAGCTTTCAAGCGACTGACAGGCGCACATTTCTTATATTTGAGAAAACAAATTATTAAAATGAGAAAGTATTTAGCAAACTTAATATTGTTTATTAGAGCAATTATAATATGAATAGTAGCGGTGGATTTTCTGCCGCTATTTTTGTATTATGCTATACTAAGTAAGAGGAGTTATATTGTATGTTATTTGGCAAGAAACACAAGCAGGAGGATTTACAATGGGAAAAACAGCAATTGAAGAGGTACAGGAGTTTTTAAAATCGGCACAAACATACTATTTGGCAACAGTTGAAAAGGATCAGCCAAGAGTGCGACCTTTTGGAACAGCAGAAATCTTTGAGGGTAAGTTGTATATTCAGACAGGAAAGAAGAAGGATGTTTTTAAACAACTTGAAGAAAACCCTAAAGCTGAGATTTGCGCATTCAAGGACGGTGTATGGCTAAGGGTAGCAGGAAAGCTCGTCTATGATAATAGAATAGAAGCCGAAGAAGATATGCTTGAGAAGAATCCAGGTCTTAAGAAGATGTATGCAGCAGGCGATGGCAATACAGCGGTTTTGTATTTTGAGGATGCAAAAGCAACATTTTCATCATTTACAGAAGAACCAAGGACAGTGACCTTTTAAAGCTTGATAGACAACAACTGGAAAGAATCTTATGCAGTACAAGGTAAATATAAACGGAATTGACGTAGATGCAATCTATAGTAAAGAAAATATAGACGAGATTTTCATCCCTATGCTAGAAAGGATGAAGCAGTTACACCAGGAGCATGGCAGAAGAATTCTAGTATTTTTAGCGGCCCCACCAGGAACAGGAAAGAGCACCCTGGTGAGTTTCCTTCAATACTTGTCGGAAAATACAGATGGACTGGAGCCCGTTGCTACAATAGGAATGGATGGATTTCATCATTATCAGGATTATCTGAAATCCCACCAGATTATTCGAGACGGCAAGGAATATTCAATGGTTCAGGTAAAGGGAGCTCCAGAGACATTCGACCTGGACCAATTTACTGAGCGAATAAAAAGAGTCGCTTCAGGGGAAAAAGTGGGCTGGCCAGAATATAATAGAATGACCCACAATCCAAAAGATAATGCGATATATGTCACGGGTGACATTGTCCTATTGGAAGGTAATTATCTGCTTTTGAATCGTAAAGGCTGGAAGGACCTCAGAAATTATGCGGATTTGACCATAAAAATTACTGCAGAGCCTGACATGCTAAGGAATAGATTAATCGAGCGTAAAATCTGCAGTGGTTCTATATATGAGGATGCAGCACAGTTTGTAGATTTCAGCGATATGGCAAATGTGAGAGTATGTTTGGAGGAATCAGCTGATGCTGATATAAACCTCGAGCTTTGTCAGGATGACAGCTACAAGATTAGGAAAATATAAAAGTCTAAATAGAGGGGACAGCATTTGACTAGGGACGACATATTAGAAGAGCTTTTTAGAATGCAGGATAGTGGATATGCCATATTTCAGGCAAAATTGATTCCGACTATTGACGCTAACACCGTAATTGGAGTGAGAACGCCCATTCTTCGTAAATTTGCAAAGGAATTAGCAAGTGACGAGGGGGCCAAAGTCTTTACTTGCGATTTACCACACAACTATTTTGAAGAAAATCAGCTGCATTCCTTTATCATATCATTGGAAAAAGATTTTGATAAATGCGTTAAAGAGGTAGATGATTTTTTGCCTTATGTGGATAACTGGGCAACATGTGACCAATTATCGCCAAAGGTTTTCAAAAAGAATAAAGAGCAACTTCTTCCATATATAGACAAATGGATAAATTCAACAGAAACATACACAATTCGTTTTGCTATTGGTATGTTGATGCAACATTTTCTTGATGAAGAGTATTGTGATAAGTATGCAGATATGGTGGCAGGTGTAAAATCTGAAGAGTACTACGTAAATATGATGATTGCATGGTATTTTGCTACAGCCCTTGCAAAACAGTATGATGCTATCGTTCCATATTTAAAAGAATATAGACTTTCAAACTGGCTGCATAATAAAACCATACAAAAAGCAATAGAAAGCTACAGAATTAGAGATGAGCAAAAGCAATATCTGAGAAAATTGAAAATAAAAAACGGGCACTAGCAGGATATCAACTGAGCTGGGCAAGTTATGGCTGGAGGAATTATTGATGAATAAAATAGAATCAGATGGAATCATTTTTGATATGGACGGAACAATATGGGACAACACCACAGTGTTTGCAGCCAGCTGGGAAAGAGCCTGTCGAGAAATGGGATACGATATTGTATTTACTCCCGACAAGTTAAAAGGGCTGTTTGGCAAGACCATGACCGACATAGCCGATGCTTGTATTCCAGATGATGATGAAGGTAGACGTTACGAGGCCCTCAAATTGTGCGAGGAATACGAGATGGCAGATTTAGAAAAGAGTCCAGAGGACACCACATACCCAGGTCTTGCATCTACTCTAGAAAATATTAGCAAGCGAACTAATTTATATATTGTCAGCAATTGCCAATCAGGGTATATAGAATGTTTTATCGAACGCAGCGGGCTTGGGCGTCTATTTACAGATTATGTTTGTTATGGTGACAATGGGCTTGGAAAGGCTGATAATATAAGTCACATTGTTAAAAAGAATGGGATAGACAAGCCAGTTTACATAGGTGATATTCAAAGTGACAAGGATGCTTGTGACAAGGCAGGAGTCGATTTTATTTGGGCCGCCTACGGATATGGGTCTAAAGTAGATGGCTATGTGGCAAAGTTAAACGATATCACGGAGCTAGATAAAATATTAGCCTGATGGAATTTATTAATAGCATTTGGCATACAAATTTGTCTATTTTACATAATTATTTATCATAGTTGGGCATCCGATATAAAAAACGAAGACTAGATACAGGGAAGTATGATGTCTTCGGTTACAATTTCTTATCTTTTATTTGTGGAAAGGAGTCCGCTATGAAGATTACCGACAGCCGTGTAAACATGGCTTCTAGTCACACTTCTTTCTCGCAAACCCATGAAGAAACTGCAACAATAGAGATGAGAGCAAATGATAAGACCATCGGGGCAATTATGGAGTTGTCTTCGGAGGGTGAGCTTTCTTATTTGCAGAGCATGGAAAAGTACGAGAAGGAACAGGCAGAAGCCAAAAAACAGCAAGAGGAAAGAAATTGGCAACATACACTTAATGCGTTGGCCACGCAACAATCACAAGTTAATGAAGCTAATTCTAATCTTGCACCTTCAGAGGAGGATTACATGATAACCCTCCTGAAGAAAATGCTAGAGATGCTGAAAGGAGGCAAACTTAGCAAAAATGATCTTCGATATCTGAAAGGGATGAAGGCCCTGGATTTAAGGATGTCGAAAAACAACAACGCCAGCTTTAAACTGAGTACTGATGGGCAGAAAATGGAGCAGGTAATTGATACTGCAAGTGTTGGAAGGACTCAGGTATGGCAAAAAATCACTGCCACGTCAGGAACGCATCTTGAGTATGAAAATTCCAAATTTTCTACCACAGGTATGGCCAAAACTGCTGATGGCCGGGAACTAAATTTTAATGTAGAAGTAACACTAGGCAGAAGTCTCAGTCAAAGAATTGATACCCTTACTGCTGAATCCTACACTAAAATCCTGACAGATCCGCTGGTAATTAATTTAGATACCAATGTAACTAGCTTGTCAGATGTCAAATTCAAATTTGATTTGGACTCAGATGGCAAGGAGGAAGAAGTATCAAGTCTAGGTAGAGGCTCGGGCTTCCTTGCACTGGACAAAAATGGAGACGGTAAAATTAATGATGGGTCTGAGCTATTTGGAACAAAAAGTGGCGATGGATTTAAAGATTTAGAAGCTTACGACGAAGACCACAATGGCTGGATAGATGAAAACGATTCAGTCTATGAAAAATTAAAGGTCTGGATTAAAGATGAAGATGGTAATGATAAGCTTTTGAGTCTAAAAGAAGCAGATGTAGGTGCCATTTATTTGCAAAACGCAAACACAGAATTTTCGTTCAAAGATGCTTCGGGTGATTTGAACGGAATGCTGCGCAAGACAGGTATCTACCTGAAGGAAAGTACAGGCCAGGCAAATACCATTGCACATGTGGATTTAGCCTTATAATTTAATAAAGATGGTTTTGGCCACCCTTTGCATATATGGGCAGAGGGTGGCCAATTTTTATAGATTCTTGTTTTTCATCAGAAAATCAAAAACCTAAATTTTAAGCGAATCGAGTGCATTTATCACCTTGTCACACCACTGGTCAAATTCTGGATCTTCATGATATTCGTCTGGATGGGCGGCAATATAATCAAGTGCAATTCTAACGCCCTTGTGATAAGGCACATGAGTGGACATCTCCGGAACTAATCTTTTTAATTTGCTGTTATCGAACACAACTGATACAGATTTGTCACCAAGAAGGCCACCTTTGAAATCAAAACCGTAATTTTCACCAGCTGAAATTAAAAGGTCAGATGCAACATGGTATGCCTTGAGCTCAACACCTAAGGCATCTGCCACAGTTTGATACATCTGGTTCCAGGTAAGGACCTCATCTCCAGTGATTTGGAAAGCTTCACCAAAAGCATGCCTATTTCCTATAAGCCCAGTATATCCGATTGCAAAATCTTCGTTGAAGGTCACATGCCACAGAGAGGTTCCATCACCATGGATAATAACAGGTTTTCCTGCCTGCATACGTAATATATTTTGATAAAAACCGTTTTTTCCGTGAATGCCCAGTGGAACATGTTTCTCATCATAGGTATGACTGGGTCTTACGATTGTTACAGGGAAACCTTCCTCCCTATACATCTTCATGAGAAAATCTTCACAAGCGATTTTGTCCCTAGAATACTGCCAATATGGATTGGCAAGACCAGTCCCTTCGGTTATCACATAGTTTGGCGCAGGCTTGTTGTAAGCAGATGCAGAACTAGTATAAATGTACTGTTTGGTCTTTCCATCAAAAAGGCGGAAGTCTCTCTCTACGTCTTTTACTGTAAACCCAATGAATTCGCAAACTGCATCAAAGGTAAGATCTTTTATAGCTTCCCGAATTTTTTCTTCATCATTTATATCGGAAACGATTTGATGGGCGCCCTCAGGCGCATTGCGATTGCCTCGATTAATAAGCCACACCTCATTGTTTTCTCTCAGAAGTTTTCTAACTATGGCAGAACTTATTTGCCCTGTTCCCCCGATAAATAGCACTCTCATATTTTCAGTAACCCTCCTAATAAAGCTAATTTTCTATAATTATACCAATCGATGTGATGGGTACAAGTAGGTAGTGAAATTAGTATGGCAAAATTGGAAATTTTTGTTATGAGCAATTAGTGATGACCCAAGAGAGAAATGTTATACTATAAAAAGTAGGGGGACATTGAAATGTCAAATATAGAAGAGCTAAGATTTGGTTTTGAAACTGCATTTGTAGACGGCAGTGTTGCATCAAATATCGCATATAAATCCCAGTTTTTATCTAATAATTATAAAGAAGGCAAGAAAGTTATATCATCTTTAGAGGATGAGCTTTTGTCGTGCGATAGTTTTAAGATAAGCGTTGCTTTTATAACAAAAAATGGATTAGTTTCATTGCTACAGACATTAAAAACACTGGAAGAAAAAAATATCCCAGGACAAGTTCTTACAACCAATTATTTGAATTTTAGTGAGCCAAAAGCTTTAGAGCAACTTAATCAATTCAAAAATATTGATTTAAGAATGTATGACGTAGAGGGTAAGGAAAGCGGTTTCCACACCAAAGGTTATATATTTAAAAAGGATGAAATATATAGAATAATTATAGGAAGCTCTAATCTTACTAGTGCAGCTTTAACCAGCAACAAAGAATGGAATACAAAGCTAGTATCTACCAAAGATGGAGAGATTGCCCGAGAAATATTAGCTGAATTTGATGAACTCTGGAATTCAAAATATTCTAAGTCCTTTGATGATTTTTATGAGGGATATGTAGAAAAATACAAAATAATTCAAAACCAGAAAAGGATAGCGCAACAAGAAAAAGTAACTTCTTTGGAACAATATAGATTGCAACCAAATAGCATGCAGGTCGGGTTTATAAAGAATCTAGAGAAAATTATAAGCAATGGTGAAGATAGAGCGTTATTAATTTCAGCAACTGGTACAGGTAAAACCTACGCCTCGGCCTTTGCCATGAGAGAATTAGGTTTTAAAAGGGTTCTGTTTTTGGTTCATAGAGGGCAACTTGCAAGGCAAACAAAAAAATCCTACGAAAAAGTCTTCGGAAATACAGCTTCAATGGGATTAATAGGTGCAGGATATTCTATAGAAGATAATAAAAACAAAGATTTCATTTTTGCCATGATTCAAACACTTAGCAAGACGGAGAATTTGCATCAATTTGCACCAGATGCCTTTGATTGCATTGTTGTGGATGAGGCACATCACTCTTCTGCGGAATCATACAAAACTATTTTAAGTTATTTTAAGCCAAAATTTTGGCTTGGAATGACAGCAACTCCTGATAAAAGAGATGACAATATTGAAGGAAGAAACATCTACGAAATATTTAATTACCAGATAGCTTATGAAATAAGATTGCAGCAGGCAATGGAAGAAAATTTATTATGTCCATTCCATTATTTTGGAATCAAAGACATATCTATAGTAGGTGATGATGAGGCTGAACATAGAGATTTTAGTGTACTTACCAGTGATGAAAGAGTGCGACATATAATAGAACAAGCAAATTACTATGGATTTAGTGGGGAAAAGGTAAAGGGGCTAATTTTTTGTAGTGGAATAAAGGAGTCGGTTACACTATCTGAAAAATTTAATCAGTGTATTAATCCAAACACCGGTAAAAAATATAGAACAATTTCTTTGAACGGTGATGCCAGTGAACAGGAACGACAAGATGCTTTTGAGCGATTGGCAATGGATGAAACTGATGAAACAGATGGGATAGAGCCACTTGATTATATTTTTTCATACGAAATATTAAATGAAGGTGTTGATATTGTTGAAGTAAATCAGGTAATAATGTTAAGACCTACCCAATCTCCAATTGTTTTTATTCAACAATTAGGTCGAGGATTACGAAAAGCTGATGGTAAGGAATACGTTGTAATAATAGATTTCATTGGAAACTATAATAACAATTTTATGATACCAATTGCATTGTCAGGAGACCGTACTTATAACAAAGATAATATACGTAGATATATCATGGAAGGTAGTAGAGTTATTCCAGGTGCTTCAACAGTACATTTTGATGAAATATCTAAGCAGAGGATATTTGAATCAATAGATAAATCTAGTACTCCACTTGCATTATTAAGAGAAAAGTACCAAATACTAAAAGATAGATTAGGTACTGTTCCAACGATTATTGATTTCTACAAATTTGGTGAAATTGATCCAATGTTATTTATTGAATATACGGGCGAATCCTATCATACCTTCCTAAAAAAGGTTGATAAAACCTATGATGTACAGTTTTCAAAAAAACAAGAGGCTATGTTAGCATTTGTTTGTCAGATATTGGTAAATGGTAAAAGGCCACATGAATTATTAATGCTCAAAATGATGCTAGACAATGCCGAAACTGTAGATATTTTAGATGAAATAACGTTTAAATCAGAATTAGAGAAATTAGGTGCCAAGTATAGGAAAAGTGACTTTGATTCGGCTAGAGATGTATTGGAAATGCAGTGGATAAATTCACCGGCTGACAAGAAAAAATATGAAACGGTAGAATGGGTAGATTTAAGTGGAAATAAAAATAGCTACATCAAAAGAGCAAAGCCCTATGTATTAGAAGTGATGAATGAAGAATTCAAAAATCAGTTGCGTGACTTAATTGAATATGGATTAATGAGATATAAAGATTTATATTCAAATGCTGACGAAAACAACTTGGTTTTATATGAAAAGTATTCCAGAAAAGATGTATGTAGAATTTTAAATTGGGCAAAAGACGATAGTTCAACAGTCTATGGCTATAGATACAAATATGGAACTTGTCCAATTTTTGTTACTTACCACAAGCAAGAAGATATTTCTAGCTCGACGAAATACGAGGATCATTTTATCAATGAGCAAGTATTTAATTGGATGACAAGAAACAGAGTAACTCTTGAAAGTAATGAAACGCAACAGATTATTCATTCACAGGAAAACGGAGAAAAGATATTTCTTTTTGTAAAGAAAAGTGATGGTGAGGGTTCAGATTTCTATTATATGGGAGAAGTCGTCCCAATAGAATGGCAGCAAACAACCATAAAGAATGATAAAGGTGAAGTATTACCAATAATGAATTTTCACTTAAAATTAAAACAACCTGTGCGAGAAGATTTATATCAATATTTAGCAAATTAAGAATCAGGAGGAATGATTATGAAAACAATCCGTGTAGTTGCGGCCGTAATAAAGGCTGAAAATGAAAATAAGGAACCGATAATATTTGCTACCCAGCGTGGATATGGGGATTATAAGGATGGCTGGGAATTTCCAGGCGGTAAAATTGAGGCAGGTGAGACACCTGAGCAGGCTCTTGCGAGAGAAATAATGGAAGAGTTGGACACAAAGATTCACGTAGGAGACCTAATCGATACGATAGAATACGATTATCCTAATTTTCATCTATCAATGGATTGCTTCTGGGCCGATATATTAGAGGGAGACTTGATTTTAAAGGAGCATGAGGCTGCCAAGTGGCTTACTAAGCAGCAGCTAGGAGACGTGGATTGGTTGCCAGCAGACGTCACTCTTATAGATAAGATTAAAGACCTGATGTAGTCAGAATGGGGAGTGTTACATGACAAGAATGATGAAAAGGGCACTTATTAATTTTGCCTTTAGACTATTCGTTTTCATATTTGTTTTTGGACTTTATTTGACACATAGGGAAGCTCTATATGGATTTATGACTCATGAATTTACCTTCGGAATTGCTGAATATGGGGTAAGCCCACTGCATATGCTGTGGGTGATATTTATGCTGATGATGTTGCAGCACATATTCCCAGGGAAAAATCTTTCAATGGCCTACAAAAAAGGGGATGTCAGAGAGTATAGGCCTGTGCCAAACTATGCTAGATTGTCTTTGCTTGAATTTGTACAACAGATGAATATAAAAGCATGGACGGTAATGTTGGTCTGGTTGTCATTTAACGCGGTATTTGCTACCCTTTACCTCTTTAAGGTAATAAATGCTGGGGATATGCTGATGCTTACGGTATTTTTCTATCTGAGCGATTACATATGTATACTGTTCTTTTGCCCATTCCAAACCATCATCATGAAGAATAAATGCTGCATTAATTGCAGGATATACGATTGGGGATATTTCATGATGTTTACTCCAATGTTGTTTATAAAAAATTTCTTTTCATGGAGTCTGTTTTTTACATCCTTAGTGGTATTAATTAAATGGGAGATGAATTATGCCAAATATCCCGAAAGATTTTGGTATGGCTCCAATGAACATTTAAAATGTAGCCAATGTAATGAAAAACTCTGCAAGATAAAAAACAAGCTAATAAAGGGCAAATGAATTGCCCTTTATTTTTTTTGATTAATACATACATAAAAAAGTTTTTGCCAGAATTCAAACATTTTTGCCAAACAATTGTCGGAACCGATAGGCGGATGATAATATAATGTTAGACAATATAACGAAATGCAATTT
>ERZ842401.622-NODE-622-length-51852-cov-6.361083_pt1 | contig 51852 bp, 47 predicted proteins | sample MGYA00521270_ERZ842401 | MGnify/ENA primary metagenome ERZ842401 (study PRJEB31892, sample SAMEA3878208) | bioreactor metagenome | biome: Moose rumen | place: Sweden | collected 2011-10 | study: EMG produced TPA metagenomics assembly of the PRJEB12797 data set... | reverse complement strand
AAAGTGGTACGCGAGCTGGGTTCAGAACGTCGTGAGACAGTTCGGTCCCTATCTGCCGTGGGTGTAGGATACTTGAAAGGATTTGTCTTTAGTACGAGAGGACCGAGATGAACATACCTCTGGTGTACCAGTTGTTCTGCCAAGGGCAACGCTGGGTGGCTAAGTATGGAAGGGATAACCGCTGAATGCATCTAAGCGGGAAACCCACCTTGAAACAAGGTATCCCCATTAGAACCGTGATAGACGATCACGTTAATAGGCAGGATGTGTAAGCACAGCAATGTGTTCAGCTAACCTGTACTAATAGTTCAATTGGCTTGATTTCTTTAGCGTATAAATAATCTTAAACTTTTAATCGTCTCTTCCTAAACACTAAAGGTGTTTAGATGATCTGGTTGTCATAGCAAAGGTGTCCCACACGATCCCATTCCGAACTCGAATGTTAAACCCTTTCACGCTGATGGTACTTTGTCTTAAGACACGGGAGAGTAAGTCGCAGCCAGATCTTCTAAACACCTTTTTTTAGTTGTTATCATATAATATGAATACGGATATTAAATTTTTAAAAAATGAATTTCAAAATGCTATGCGCAAGGTCGGCAACACCGAGCTTTGCGCTAATATTTTAAATCGCAAGTTTGCTCACTCTTCAAGAGTGTTGCAAAATGGTCTTCAGATTATCAATCATGATATTCCACAGCTTATGGAACAACCGAAATTACTGCTACAAAACAAGCGGGCCCTCTTGTTTCACGACATTGGCAGATTTAGAGAAACAGTAGAAATGTATGAGCATCACACAATGAAAGAATGGGGCGGTCGCGCATATGACCACGGCGTTATCGGGGCTGAAATTATTGCACAAAACCATGAATATAATGATATAAAAATTGTTCTGGCTGTACGCCATCACGGACATTTGATTGAAGAGTTTTATACCGACCGTGATTATCAACATCTGCCTGAAACAGACCGCAGCCAAGCCGAAACCATGATTAAACTTGTGCGTGATGCTGACAAATTAGATTTGTATTATTTACATCATCACGCCAACAACATAGAGAATGATATCTTTTTTCATAATCTTACTGATGCGGAAAAATTTGCGCCCTTATCAGCCGAGGTGTTAGAGCAGTTTTTTGCTTCTCAACCCATAAATCATAAGTTTATAAAAGGGTTCCCTGACCGTATTTTAGGATGTTTATCGTGGCAATTTGACCTTAATTATGACTACACCCGCCACTGCTATATCAACAACGGATATCAGCAAATGATATTTGATTTACTTTCAAAATATTGTACCGATAAAGAATTACTTGCAAAAATTATAAAATTTGCCTCTGCGAGAGTTTAAAAATGCCATCTAACGGCATTCTGTTTATCATAACACATACTTGCTGCATCTTTTATACTTATGGCACCGGTTTTTGTTTTTCCGTTGCCGGATGAAAGAGGGGGTCCTTGTGCAATTTTGTTAATACTCACTTTTTGTGCATATTCAGAATATGGCAAAATCAGTAATTGTATACAAGCTTCTCTATCCAAATCCCCAAAGCGCACAATAAACTCCTGACTTCCGTTGGTATTTTGCGAAACCAAACATCTACCCCCCAAAGCATGACGGCACTGGTTACTGGAATCAAGCATTTCTTTGGGAATAATTAAAGAGTTTATGACATTTGGGTTATACATGTCGCTTTTATTATTTGTATTTTGGGCATAATACATAAAGTTTGAAATAATCATTTGGGCTTGATCAATGGTTTTGTTCAGGTTACGATGCGCCATAGCCTTGCTGTATCCCGCAATACCGGCAACAGAAAGCACACCTATAATAGCCAAAACACCTAGCATTTCGACCATAGAACGCCCAGATTGTTGAAACTTTATATTCATACACGCCTCCGAGATTATACTACCGTAAAAGATTTAAGGAATGATTAAAAAACAAAAAGGCGCCGACCCCAAGGGGTCAACGCTTTTTTATAAGAAGAGCAATGCCTTTCGGCAGAATGGTTACATGGTCTTCAGCTTGGCCAGGATTTCCTGGTAGGTTTCCTGGCTGATGATACCCTTCTTGAGGAGAGCTTTGGCCATCTTCTTGGCGGCGCGTTTCTCCCCGCGGGTCATCTTCTTGCCTTCTGCGGCTCCCTGATTGACCTGATCGATGAACTGTGCTCCCTGATCGCCATTGGCGTTAGTCTGGGTGCCGATCTGGATGTTGTCTTTCTTCTCTTCCATGATTGTATGAATTTAGAGGTTTATAATATGTGAATAATTTACTTACATGACCAAATATGGACTAAAAAATATTTTTTGTCAACACTTTTTTGTACAAAAACAAAAAATGCCGGAATTTTAACCGGCATTTTTATCAAAATATTTATAAGAATCAATCAGATAAATTCTTTTTTCAAATCTCTCTCAAAAATTGAGCGAATCGTTGATTTAATATCTGCTTTTTCATAAATTGCTTTATAAAGAGCTTGGCAAATCGGCATATCGATTCCTTCTTTGTCGGCAATAGCTTTCACTGCCTGCAATGTTGGAACGCCTTCAGCCAGTTTAGCAAAAGTCTTGCCTTTGGCAAAATCTTCGCCGAACATACGGTTATGGCTGTGTCTTGAGAACAAAGTAGCTTCATAGTCTCCCAAATGAGCCAATCCGTATGCAGACATCGGATTCCCTCCGAAATGCTTAATCAAACGACCTACCTCGACAGGAGCGCGAGCCATCAAAGCTCCTTTGAGGCCATACCATTCCAAGCCGTCCAAAATTCCGGCAGCCAAACCGATAACATTTTTCAAAGCTGCCCCTATTTGGTCGCCTACCAGGTCTGAACCATAATAAAAACGTATCAAGTCGCTTTGCAAAAGACGAATTAAATATTCCTGAGTTTCCGGTTCCAAAGAATCAATTACCGCCGCAGACGGGACATTGCGCATATAATCTTGTACATGTCCGGGCCCGGAAAGTGTTGCAACATGAATGTCCTGTTTAATTTCCTCTTTGAAAACATCATGCATAATTTTAGCTGATGGGGCCTCAAGCCCTTTCATTGCCAACAAAAATGTTTTGCCGTTCAAATCATATCCGTTCAATTGTTTTGCCAACGAGCGCAGATGTTGACAACCGATAGAAATAATTATGGTGTCATTAGCTAAAATCTTATCCAGCGTATCAAACAAAAACATATTGTCGGACAACGACAAATATTCATTTTTACGAGTATCTCTCAATTCGATAAAATTGGGAGAATCTTTTAAGTCATACATTAATACATTTTGGATTTTTGTAGAGCAACGATTGGCCGCATACCATGCCAAAAAAGTACCCCAACGACCACATCCGATGACGGAAATATCTTTCATGTTTTGTATTCCTTTTAAATAATTTAAATTGCTTATATAAAAGCAATACTCCAAAAAAACGGTGTATGCAACCTAATATCAACAAACCCACAGCCAAAAGCTAAAGAGCTTTTTTGGTGCGTTGTCTTTCCAAAACTGCATGGAGATGGTCAAACTCTTCAAACGAGCGATACGCTTCATCATAACTGCGTTTATCAAAGTTATAAAATACTTGATTGGCCAACATCTTAATAGCCTTATCAATCTTTTCAAAAGCAGCGTTATAATCGGCATTAAAGTTGTTTTTGGTTCTTTTTTTCACAACGTCGTGATATGCGTTTATTACTTTTAGTGTCTCATCGGCTGAGTTCGCATACCCTTTACTTTCCAAATCGTGCATAATCTGGGCAGTAGTCTGATAAAAGTACTTATTGGTCAAAATACTTTTTTGTTTTGCGTTGTTACTATCGATAATCATCTTTATATCCAAAGTTACAAACCAAGCTGAGTATAGCAAAAAAAACAAAAAATGCAATATGTTTCGTAAATAAACAAAAGCCCTGCCTTTCGGCAGGGCTTTTTGAGATGTTGAATAATTAATCAACATTGCCGAACGGGTTAATGTTCTTTTCGGCATTTTGATTAGCGCGCAAATTGAATAAGTTCATCAAAGTTGTAGAGACATAGATTGAAGAATATGTTCCGACAATTACGCCCCATAAAATGGTGAACGAGAAACTACGCAATGCATCTCCGCCGACAGCAAACAATGCAACTGCTGCCAGCAATGTCGTAATGCCTGTCAAAATTGTACGTGAGAAAATATCATTTGTACTCTTATTCAACAAGTCATATTGCGGCATCTTTTTATATTTGCGCAAATTTTCGCGTATACGGTCATAGTTAACCACCGTATCATTAATCGAATAACCGGCCAAGGTCAAAACTGCGGCAACCGTTGTCAGGCTGATATCAAAACCGAACAACGACAGTAGACCGACAGTAACAACCAAGTCATGAGTCAATCCGACCAATGCACCGATCGCAAACTGCCATTCAAAACGGAACCACACATACAGACAAATTGCCAATACAGCAATCGTTGAAGCAATTACTCCGGCCTTTTTGAGTTCGTCGCCGACTTGCGGACCAACTAACTCAACTTTGCGATATTCGTATCCGCTACCCAAAGTTTCTTTAATTTGGTTTACGGCGGCCATTTGTGCTTTTTCATCAAGCCCTTTTGCTTGTGCGCGGATCATCATTTCATCACCGTTTTCGCCGATGGACTGAAGATTAAGATCGTCCAAATCAACGGCAGAAAGTTTTTTGCGCATTTCTTCCATATTGATTGGTTGCTCGCTTTTTACTTCAATCAGAATACCGCCCGAAAAGTCAATGCCGTAATTAAAACCTTTGAACGCTATACTCAACACAGCGACCACACACATTACAATCGAAAGGGCATAACCCAATTTACGATACTTTAAGAAATCAATGTTGGTGTCTTTTGTCACCCAGCTAAACATTTTCATTTTATATCATCCCTTTCAATTAAATAGGCAATCTTGTAGGTTTATATTTTTTAATCCAACCGGTAATAATCAGTCTTGTAACTGTTACGGAAGTAAACATTGAGGTTGCAATACCGATAGCCAAAGTTACGGCAAATCCTCGTACCGGTCCGGTGCCGAAATACAGCAAAACAAATGCGGCTACCAAAGTTGTCAGGTTGGAGTCAACAATGGTTGCCCATGCTTCTGTAAAACCGGCTTCAGCGGCATCTTTTGTTGAACGCCCGTGGTTGACTTCTTCTCTCATTCTTTCAAAAATGAGCACGTTAGCATCAACAGCCATGCCGATTGTCAAGATAATACCGGCAATACCGGGCAATGTTAGTGTTGCACCGATGAGGCTCAAAACACCCAACATCAAAAACAGGTTTAAGAATACGGCAACGGTTGTAAATATGCCGAACAATCCATACGCGGCAATCATAAACAATACCACACAAATCAAACCGATGATAGAAGCGGTAATACCGGCCGTAATTGAATCAGAGCCCAATCCTGCGCCGACGGTTCTTTCTTCCAACACCTCAAGTGGAGCCGGCAATGCGCCTGAACGCAAAAGCATTGCTAATTCATTAGCCGATTCGATAGTAAAGTTTCCTGAAATAACGCCGGAACCACCGGTAATCGGAGTATTAATATTCGGAGCGGAAATAACTTCATTATCAAGGATAATGGCCAATCTCTCTCCGACGTTCTTTGATGTAGCCTCACCAAATTTCTTGGCGCCGAAACTGTCAAACTTAAAGCTGACCACCGGCTGTCCTTCCTGGAAAGCAGCGGCTGCATCGGTTAAGTGCTCACCGGTAACAACAGGCTTGCGACTAATCACGTAAGTTTCGCCGCTATCGCCGTTAATCAGTCGAGATCCGCTGCCCAATTTGCCTCTGCGTGCTTCAGCTGCGGTTGTTCGGCTGTCTACCATATTAAATGACATTTTTGCCGTTTTGCCCAATAACGATTTTACATATTCAGGGTTTTGTTCGCCCGGCAATTGAACAGTAATTCTGTCAGCTCCCTGACGTTGAATTGAAGGCTCTTTGGTGCCTGCAGCATCAATACGGCGGCGCACGATTTCAATCGACTGATCTACAATCTTCAGTTTCAACTGGTTGAGAGCCTGCTCACTGTACGAAATTTCAATCACGCCTTCATCATTTTCAACTACGCTCAAACCTTCATCCATTTTTCTGAACAAAGATGCGGCTTTTGTTCTGGCATTTACATTATCAATCTTTACTCTAACACTGTCAGCACCGGCCTTCAGATTTTGATAACGGATTTTACCTTCCCTCAAAGCTTGACGAGCAGAATCCTCAATTGATGACATTCTTTCTTTCAAAACATCATCAATCTTAACCTGTAACAACAGATTCGATCCGCCCTGCAAATCAAGTCCGAGGTTGACCGGTTGCCACCATTTCGGCAAATTAACACTTCCGCCCAAAAAGTTAGGAAGCGCAAAAAATATTCCCACCAAACAAATGGCAAGAATAACATAAATTCTAGTTTTAGACAGTTTATACATCAAACAATCCCTTTGTTACTTCTTTTTGTTTTTAGAAACTCGTTTGGCTGATACATTGTCATCATCAGCCATTTGACGAACAGTTGCTCTGTAAACGGTAACCACGATTCCGTTGGCGATTCTTACCTCCAAAGTCTCGTCATTAGCCTTTTCGACAACACCGAGAACGCCGCCGCCCGTAATGATTTTATCGCCTTTTTTTATAGCATTAAGCATAGTTTCATGTTCGCGTATTTTCTTTTGTTGCGGACGTATGAGAATAAAATAAAAGACCAAAAAAATCAGAACCAGTTGCACTACCATGCTCATGGTCGAGCTTGCAGCGGCAGCACCTGTAGCCTGAGCAAAAGCATCATTAATAAACATATTTATCTCCTTATAATGACAAACTGGGCTAAAATATACACCAATATCTAGAGATAACAATATTTAAAAGTTAAATCTTCAACAATATTTTGGATTTACTGCAAATATAATGTCGGATTAACCGGATTTTTTCCGGCACGAACCTCAAAATGCAATTGCGGAGTATTTACGCCGCCGGTTGTTCCGACGGTTGCAATTTTTTCTCCTCTGGCGACAGCCTGTCCTTTTTTGACCAACAACTTTTCATTGTGTGCATAAGCTGTAATCCAACCGTCATCGTGTCGCACCAATATAAGATTTCCAAAACCTTTCAGCTCATTTCCCGCATAAGCAATTGTGCCTTTGTCTGCGGCTTTTACGGCGGTTCCGAGTGGTGCTTTTATATTAATACCGTCATTGGCACGTCCCTTGCCGATTGTGCCGTAACGAGAGCAAATGGCACCTTTGACCGGCCAAGCAAATTTTGTTTTACGATATTTTGAAACATTTGTGCTTGAGCTCGTTTTTGCCGTACTTGTTGCCGCGTTTGTTTTAACCGCCGGAGCCGGTGTTGCTGTGGCATTTGCTGTAACAACCGGGCGATATGCGGCTGGTGTTGAGGTATTGTTTCGTGCAACACTTGTTGTTGGTGTCGAATACCCGCTTTTTCGTCCGTTAATTGCTAAACGTTGCCCGATTATAAGGGTGTATGGAGCTTCAATATCATTGTTTGCTGCCAGGGTTTTGACGTCAACACCGTATTGTCTTGACAGACTGTACAAGGTATCACCTTTTTTTACCACATGATAGTTGCTTACCGGCACCTTTAGTACCTGACCGATTCGCAACGTATACGGAGGGTGTAGATTGTTTGCATCAATAAGATCGCGCAATTGAATGTCATATCTTTTTGACAGACTGTACAAAGTATCGCCGCGCTCAACCACAATCTCATCCGGATTTCCCCACCAGGTTCCGCATGCAGACAGGCATAAAATCAATATCAATGTCGATAAAATACGCAATCCTTACCCTTTCAACTACCTCATTCTATCATACGCTTAAGAAACTTAATTTTTTATTTATACCTAAATAGAACTTGCATTTTAGAGCAAAAAAAAGTACATTGCGGACAAATGATTAAACAGGCAAACAAATGAGTGATAAGGCAGAAATAAAACAAATAATTGATGAAAGCGGGGACAAGTATAAATACGGCTTTGTTACCGATATTGATGCTGATACCGCACCCAAAGGTTTATCGGCCGACATAATTCGCCTTATTTCTGCCAAAAAAGGTGAACCTGATTGGTTGTTGGAGCGTCGTCTTAAGGCGTTTGAATTCTGGCAGACCATGGCTGAGCCGACCTGGGCAAAGTTGACTTACGATAAAATCAATTATCAGGATTTGTACTACTATTCAGCTCCCAAACAAAAGGCAACCCCGAAAAGTCTTGATGAGGTCAACCCCGAGCTTTTGAAAACCTACGACAAACTCGGTATTCCTCTTAAGGAACAAGAGGTGCTTGCCGGCGTCGTTGCGGTAGATGCTGTTTTTGACAGTGTTTCGGTGGCTACTACATACCGTGCCAAACTGGCCGAAAAAGGGGTTATTTTCTGCTCTATATCAGAGGCGGTACGTGAGCACCCCGACTTGGTCAAGCAATACTTAGGTTCGGTCGTTCCGTATACGGATAACTTTTTTGCCTGCCTGAATTCTGCAGTATTTACCGACGGATCATTTGTTTATATTCCCAAAGGTGTTCGTTGCCCGATGGAGCTTTCAACCTATTTTCGTATCAATGCCAAAAATACCGGTCAATTTGAGCGTACATTAATTATTGCCGATGATGACAGTTATGTTTCTTATTTAGAGGGCTGTACCGCACCTCAACGTGATGAAAATCAGCTTCATGCGGCAATAGTTGAAATTGTGGTTTTAAACAATGCTGAAGTCAAATATTCCACAGTTCAAAACTGGTATCCCGGCGATAAAAACGGCAAAGGCGGGGTTTATAATTTTGTAACTAAACGTGCTGCTTGCCGCGGTCTCAATTCCAAAGTATCTTGGACGCAGGTTGAAACCGGCTCTGCCGTAACCTGGAAATATCCCAGCTGTGTTTTACAGGGAGATAATTCTGTCGGTGAGTTTTACTCAGTAGCTCTTACCAACAATTATCAGCAAGCGGATACCGGCACCAAGATGATTCATATAGGCAAAAACACAACTTCGCGTATAATTTCCAAAGGCATTTCGGCCGGATTTTCCAACCAGACCTACCGCGGTTTGGTGCGTATTGCTCCCAACGCCGCAAATGCGCGCAACTATTCGCAATGCGACAGTCTGTTAATAGGTTCGACCTGCGGTTCGCACACGGTTCCTTACGTCGAAAATCGTAGCAAAACCGCACAGTTGGAACACGAGGCGACAACTTCAAAAATAAGCGATGAACAATTATTTTATTGCCGCAGCCGCGGTATCAGTGAAGAAGATGCCGTCAGTCTTATTGTTAGCGGTTTTTGTAAAGAAGTTATGCAACAGCTTCCGATGGAGTTTGCAATTGAAGCGGCAAAATTAATCAATATCAGTTTGGAGGGGAGTGTCGGATAATGAACACTTTTGAACGTGCTTTCAAATTCTGGGGTAAAGAGCGTCAAATGCTTCAAGCAATTGAAGAAATGAGTGAATTGACCAAAGAAATTTTGAAAAACATTAATCGTCAAAAAGACAATATTGATGAGCTGGTTGAAGAAACCGCTGATGTTGAAATTATGCTTGAACAGCTGAAACTTTGTTACAATATAACAAATCGTGTGGCTGAATATAAAATCTCAAAACTTAAAGAAATTGACCAACGTCTTGATGAATTGGAGAACCGAAAATAATGAATGCTCCGTTGTTAAAAATAGAAGATCTTTGCGCTCGAGTTGCCGGCAAAGAAATCATTAAAAATTTTAACCTTACCATCAATGAGGGCGAGGTTCATGCTGTTATGGGACCCAACGGCGCCGGAAAATCGACTTTATCTCATGTCTTAACCGGTAAACCGGGTTATGAGGTTACATCGGGACACGTTTGGTTTAAGGGTAAAGATTTGCTCAAACTGTCTGTTGAAGAAAGAGCTCGTGAAGGTCTGTTTTTGATTATGCAATATCCGGTAGAAATTCCCGGTGTTGCGGTTACTAGCTTCCTTAAGCACGCCGTCAACGCGCAAAGACAATATAACAACGAGCCCGAACTTGATACTATGGAGTTTATAAAACTCTTGCGCGAGGAAGCCAAAAAATTAGGCATTGATGCCGAAATGCTCAAACGCCCAGTAAATGTTGGCTTTTCCGGCGGTGAAAAAAAACGCCTGGAAGCCCTGCAAATGACAATTCTTAAACCGTCATTAGCTATTTTGGACGAGGCTGATTCCGGCCTTGATATTGATGCCATTAAAGTCGTTTCCAACGGGGTTAATGCTCTGATGAATGAGCATCGTGCATTATTAATCATCACTCACTACCAAAAACTTCTTACATACATCAAACCTGATTTTGTGCACGTTTTTGCCGAAGGACACATTGTAAAATCCGGTGATAGTAGCTTGTCTGAAGAAATTGAACAAAACGGCTATGCCGCTTATACAAAGGAGCAATAATGTCGAAATTGTTGTCAGACATTGCCCTGTTCGGCGCCGATATTCCGTGGCTTGATGGCTTGCGCTCCCGCGGTCGTTCCGCATTTACTTTGCCGACCGTTAAAACCGAAGCCTGGAAATATACCAAACTCCACGCCTTACAAAGAGACGACTTTGTGTATTCGCCGTCAAAATTTTTGGAAGAACTCGAAGGTATAGCAGACGCCGATGAAGAGTGTGAATGCGGTTGCGGGCATCATCACGATCATGAAGAGTGTGGCTGTGGCGGTCATTGCCGGTGTGCTCACAAGCCGCGATTATATATTGATTTGCCTTTTGATGCTTATCAAATCCATTTTTACAACGGCAAATTTATACCTCTGTATCCGGCTCTTCCCGTCGGTGTTGAAATTATGACTTTAATGCAGGCGGTGGTCGAGGGAGAAGCCAAAAACTATGTCGGAAAACACATTGATTTAGCCCAGTATCCGTTTGCGGCATTAAATACGGCAATGCTTGAAGAAGGCTTGTTTGTCAAGGTCGAGCCTGACGTTGTTCTAAAAAAACCGCTGATGTTTATTTATCACACTCAAACCGAAATTCCACTGGTCAGCAACATTCGTAACGTATTTATTGCCGGTAAAAATTCGTCAATTGAAATTATAGAATATTTTTATCACGTCGGTGCGGATAAAGATTGTTATTTTAATAACATAGTCAATGAGTTTTATTTGTCATCGCAGGCGCAAGTAAAACATTGTAAATTGCAAAATGAGGCTTTCAAAGCCATTCATGTTGCCTTGAATTATGTCAATGTGCGTGAAAAAGCTTTTTATAAAAGTTTTTGTCTGCAAAAAGGAGCTGATTTGGGTCGCAATGAGACCAAAGTTGATCTGACTCAGGAACAAGCTAAAGCTCAGGTTGATGCCGCTTATATTATGAACGGTTGGGCAACATTGGATACCACAACCGATATCAAACACTTGTCATCATCAACTAACTCCGACCAGTTGGTCAAAGGTGTTGTCGGTGGTCAGGCCAAGGGCGTTTTTCAGGGCAAAATCAGTATAGTAAAAGATGCGCAGGAAACCGAAGGGCACCAATTACACCGTGCGCTTTTACTTTCGGATACAGCTGAAATTGATGTCAAACCAGAGTTGGAAATTTATGCCGACAATGTAAAATGTTCTCATGGTGCGGCTTGCGGAGAACTTGACCAGAACCAATTATTTTATATGCGTTCTCGCGGTATCGGAGAAGAAGAGGCCAAACAAATTTTGATTGATGCTTATTTGCTGGAAGTAATCAATCGCATTGATAATGAACAAACTAGAGAATGGGTTTTATCAAATGTATGATGTTGAAAAAATTCGCAGTGATTTTCCTGCCTTGTCATTAAGCATTAACGGGCATGTTAACACGTTTTTGGATACCGCGGCATCGGCTCAAAAACCACAAATCGTAATTGACAACATGGTCAAAATGTACACACAAAGTTACGCCAATGTGCACCGTGGCAGTTATTATTTGTCCGAAATGGCAACCGAGGCTTATGAAAATGCCCGCCAAAATGTTAAAGATTTCATCAACGCCAAAAGTGAAAATGAGATTGTTTTTACTCGTTCTGCTACCGAAGGCATGAACCTTGTCGCCTCCTCCTGGGGAATGACCAACCTTAAAGAAGGAGACGAGGTTTTACTGTCTGAAGCCGAACACCACGGCAACTTGGTTCCATGGCAAAATACTTGTGAAAAAACCGGGGCTGTTTTGCGCTTTTTTAAGGTCAACGATGACGGAAGTTTTGATATTGAGAATTTTTACAAACTTTTAAATCCTAAAGTTAAAATGGTCGCGGTTACCGGCATGTCCAATGTTTTGGGTACGATTTTCCCTGTTAAAGAAATTGCTCATGCATCTCATCTTGCCGGAGCCTTGTGTTTGGTTGATGCCTGCCAAAGTATTGTCCATACTCCTACGGATGTTCAGGACATCGGGTGCGATTTTATGGCTTTTTCTGGTCATAAATTATACGGTCCGAGTGGCATCGGCTGTTTATACGGACGTTATGACTTGCTGGCTCAAATGCCTCCGTACCAATTTGGCGGTGATATGATTGAAAATGTTACCTACGAAAAAACTACATTTACTACTCCTCCGGCCCGTTTTGAAGCAGGCACTCCGGCGATTGTGCAAGCGGTCGGACTTGGAGTTGCTTTGCAGTATTTACAGTCGATCGGCATGGCGAACATAGAAGCGCATGAGCACGAACTGACAAAATACGCCAACGAACGCTTAAAAGAAATTCTTGATTTGAAAATAATCGGTACATCTCCTAACAAAGGCGGTGTTTTTTCCTTTGCATTAGGCAATATTCATCCCCAAGATGTCGCCTTTATTTTAGATAAAGAAGGTGTTGCTATTCGTACCGGACACCATTGTGCTCAGCCGATTGTCAACCGTATGGGATACACTTCTTTGGCGCGCGCGTCCTTCGGGCTTTATACCAATCATGCCGACATTGACAGATTTGTCGCCGCCTTGCACAAAGCAGAAACATTTTTTTAGTGGATTAGTTTTATGAGTGAAGAGCAAAATATTAATGATAATGAGGCTGAATTGTTGCAGGCGTTTGCCGAACAAGCCCCGGTTGAGGAGTTTAGCGTAAAAGAGGGCAAACCTCTCGAGCCCAATGCTCAAAAATCTACCAAAGAGCAGATTATTGAAGCCCTGCGCACCATTTGTGATCCTGAGATAATGATTAATATTTACGATTTAGGGTTAGTTTATGACATTCGCCAACTTGATAACGGCGATGTTGAAATCGATATGACCTTGACAGCTCCAACCTGTCCGGTTGCCGGTGTTCTTCCGGGGCAGGCGGCAACGGCAGTTGCGGCTCTGGATGGCGTTGGTGTTGCAACTGTTAATTTGGTGTGGGAACCGGCTTGGTCAATTGAGCGTTTGAGCGATGAAGCCAAGGCTTTATTAGAAATGTTTTAATTTTATCCACAGCCCCCAAACGACTCGTGAATTTTAACCTCTTGTTAACCATTGACACCTATTCTGCAATAAAGGACTAATAGTCATTTATTGGAGAATTGGTATGAAAAACAATGGGTTATCGGCAATTTTATTAACCGGAACACTCATCAGTACTCCGGCGCTTGCGGATGTATCTATATTTGATGTATTAAACGGTTCTACACCTAACTTTACCTGGGGTAACAGCGAGTTTACCGATGTTACGCCCATTGATAATTGGTCAGGTAAGGGTTCGGTTTTTGACCCGGTTGCCAATACAACGGTATATTACAAATACACTTTACCGAGCGGTTATGTGGGATTTGGTATTTCAGAAACAGCCCCTTTTTCTGTCTTTGTGAATGAAAAAGTTTTGACGTCAAATATTTATCTGTACAACAATGACAACTACTCCAATGCTGAAACATACTGGGATTCTGTTAACAGTTCTCTTCAAAATTATAATCAAGTCGGGGATCTTGTTGGCGATTGGGTTGGCACAAATTCAAGCGGTAGTTCATATTCTATATTGAATCAAAACAACCAAAGTGTGGAAAAAACTACTATTGGTAACCTGACCGGCAGTTTTATCGGCACTTCTGGCATTCAAAACATAATGACCGAAGCCGATCGTGAACACGGCTACAGGGTTGAAATCGGTGATATTACTGCTCAGGTAATTGCCGCCAACAATAACAGCTTTTTATATAACTATTCCGGCACGGTCGGTGATATCAGTGCCAACTACATAGTTGACAATATTGCATCTTCCGGCGATACCGAGGGCAAAGGCGGTTTTATCCATAACCAGGGTATCATTGATTTTTACTATCAACCGCAATACACATATAGCGGTTATCTTAGATCCCCCGAGCAGTTTTCGGCAACAATCGGTAATATCTCCGGCACAATTGCCAACAATGTTGCCCGAGGAACACCTGCTGCCGGTGGTGCAATTTATAACCACTATGGGCAGATCGGCACAATCAGCGGTGATTTAATCGGCAACCGGGTTATAGAGGATACCGGCGAAGCCCAACACTCAGCCGAAAACACTATTCCGACAACCGGTGAAGTCATTACTTATCCGAGTATTACCGGTGGTGCCATCAACAATTATAACGGCAAAATCGGCACCATTACCAGCAGCAATATTTCAAACAACTCCGCATATGGCGATCGCGGTGTTGCTGGTGGCGCCATCTACAATGAATCCAGTCTTTATGCGGAAGGACAAGAGGCCAGCAATGGTACGGAAGTATGGAAAAACAATGGCGTTTACGGCCAGGCGATGAATATTAACGGCAGTACATTTAACGGTAACAGCGCATCTTCTACTTCTCGTAGTGCTGCCGGTGGCGCGATTGCGCATCTTTTCGGAGTATACAGCACCTGGAGCGATGATACAAGCGCTACTCTAGCGAGTTTAACCTCTAATGGTTATTCGGCACAGGACTATGCTTCCATGATAAGCACGCTCCAATCACAAGCCACCCTAAATTTGATTAACACATCGTTTATCAACAACTCGGTTACCGCAAGCGATGGTGCTTACGGTGGAGCTATTTACAGTAGCGGAGATGTAAATATTGAGGCCAAAAATGCGGTAACTTCATTGTTTAGTGGTAATACCGCCAATGGTGAAAGTAATGCAATTTTTATGGACACTCCGATGATTTATTCCAATACCGGCGACAGTACGACATATTATGCCAATTTAAATTTGCATCCGCAGTCAGATGGCAATATCCAGTTTGATGATGCAATCGACGGCACAAGTTATAATGTCAATGTTCACGGTGATGGTACCGGTGAAGTCAGATTTTACAACGATGTTAAAAATGTTCATAATTTGAACTTGTCCCAAAACTCTTCAATCCACCTCGGAAAAACATCAAGTGTATATGCCGACAATATGATAAGTCGTTCCAGCGGAACAATTGTAACACCCGGTGCCGGTCTTGATAATCCGATTATAACTCTTGATGTCGAGGTCGACCAAGACAACAACACCGTTAATACTCCTAAAATTTATATTAACCAGGATGTAAGCGGTGAATATCAGGTTATTGTCAACTCCCTAAATACTTATGAGCTGAGTGATTACACCGATGCAATCGTTCCGTTTTTATTTGCTCCCGATGATGACACTTCCACGGAATCAAGTTTTACTATTGCGCGTATCATCGGAAGTCCGTATATGTGGAAAAGCGGTGTAAATGTCAATGGTGAGACTTCAGGTTCAACCTGGTACCTTAATTTAGATGGAACTGAGCCTGATCCCGAGCCCGAGCCGGATCCTGATCCAGAGCCAGAGCCGACACCTCCCACGCCCAAGCCGGACATTACCCCGGAAATAATTGCGGCAATCGGTTTGCATGAGGCTTCTATTGAGCAAACTCGCAGCCTGGTTCACAATGTTCGTTCGAAAGTAGAAGCCCAGCGTGAATTTTGTCCGAGTTGCGGTCTCTATGACTGGGGTTGGGACTATCGCAAACTCAACAATTTCTGGGTACTGGCGCAAGGCGATGATGCCAATATTGACAGACATGTCGAAATGGAGGCCAAAATCCGTGGTGTTGAAGCCGGAATGGATTTCCAGGGAGATTTTCACAATACATTGGGTTTGTTTGCATCATACCGTCAAGGCGAATATGAACTTTCCGGCAAGGGTGATAAGTACAGTTCTACAATCGGCTCTGATATTGATATTGACAGCTATATTGCCGGTCTGTATTACCGTTATGACCGCAACCGTAATTGGGCTTTTGCCAGTATTTATGCTGGTATACAGGAAGCAGAAGTTACAACACGTGATAATATTGCCAAGTTTAAGACTGACGGCACTGAATTCGGCGCCAGTTTGGAGCTCGGTCATGTAATAGCCTTGACCAGAACTCTGACACTTGATCCTAGTATCGGTGTATACTATACGCAAGTCGACTTTGACGACGCCAAAGACAACGTCGGCAAACAATACACTTGGGAAGAAATTAAACATTTGGAAGCTGAACTTGGTGCAAAACTTGAACAACAGTTCAGTGATGCCAAGGTTTATATCAAACCGAGCGTTATTCAGACCTTTAGCAAAGGCGACAGCGTTGTCGTTACCGGTCTGTCGGAAATTGATACCTACAAAGATCAAACTCTCGGACGTATTGAAGCAGGTATTCGCTTAGGCATTACCCACGCTTTGTCAGGATATGCATGGGGTAATTATACATTCGGTTCCGACTATGATGCCGTTTCATTGGGGGGCGGTCTCAACTACGCCTGGTAGTCAGGCATATCACAAAAGAGCCGCCTTGTCTTGGCGGCTCTTGATTTTTTTAAATTAAACTGTCAATAAAAGCGCGTTGGATTTTTGACAATGTCAAAATAGAATTTATATCTGCATACTCGTCATCGCCATGAGCATTAGCACCGCTGATACCGTGCATGATTATTGCCGATTTTTCTGAAAACATACGTGAATCGGTTGCTCCGCATGCGCAAGAAATTCGCATTTTTTGGCCGAGAATTTTTTCTGCAATCCTTATATATTGTTTTATTACAGGATTACTTACATCCATATATACACCCGAACTTGACAACAAAATCGTGTATGAACAATCGTACTCTTTACAAACATCTTGCAAGATTGACTCCAGTTTTTCAAGACTGGTCTTTTCGGTTAGTCTGAAGTTTAGTCTGGCAACCGCATTTTGTGGAATTACATTATATGTTGTCGGTGAGTTAAACGCCGTAACTACCATAGTATCAACCCATGTTGATTTTGGCAGATTGCTGCCGAGCTGATATTGAGGAAAATGTTTTTCCAATGTTTTTATTGCATCTACAAGTGCATTGACGGCATTTTTCCCCTCCCATGGGCGAGAACTGTGTGCATTTTTTCCTTTAGCCCTTAGCTCAACACTTACCGGGTGCTTATACTTCTCAACAATTTCACAGATATCGCTGCTGATGTCTGTATCAAAAACTGCTTTTGCACTTATAATATCAGCCTTTTGTAAAGCTTTCATTCCGTTTGAAGTCGTTTCTTCATCTGATGTGATTAATACACCATATCGAACATTTTTCCCCAAGGCGTACAACAAAGTATCCAAGCAGACCGCAACTGATGCTTTCATATCAAATCCGCCGCGCCCGTACAATTTATCTCCTTCAATATGAGGAGTAAAAAGTTCATTTTTTGCTGGTACAACATCAATATGTCCGATTGTTACGACGTCAAAATCACATTCTTTGCAATTGGCGAGCAACATTACCGGAGAAGCTTGGTCAAAAAACCATTCTTTAACGTATACACCTTCTGTTACGTAATGCTTTTTTATCCACTTAAAAACCTTTGCAATTTCGTCCTGACTGCCCGAAACGCTTTTAATTTTCATCAGCTCAATAATGTTACTAATAAGCTTTTCCATTACGTTTTTGAATCATAATAAAGGTCTTGTTCAGTTTTTTATCACGCATCGCATTCAATGCATTATCAATTGTAGTATGAGCAATAGCCACATCGCTTATGCAAAAAGTTGTTTTACCGTCTTTTTTAATTATGTGGTCAAAATCTTGCGTTTTGGCAAATGGTCTGAACCCTATACCTCGATAAAATTTTTCGGCGTTTGCATTGTGTGCATTATACTCGATAATCAAATCTTTATAACCGAGTTTTTTGAGTTCGGGAATGGTTTTTTGCAACAAATGAGTCCCCAATCCATGGCGTTGAATTTCCGGATCAAGATAAATTTGATTTACAATCAAAGTCTTCTCTGTGAGTTGGACATCTCTTTCAAAATTAACCTTTCTATACCATGCAAACTCAAAACCGTCCAACATGCCGCTTTCCAAATCTCGAGTTTTGCCGTCAACCGGTTTGGTATAATATTCGGGTATTGCGGAGTAGCGCACAAAACCGCGAGGTCTACCGTCAACATTAAGCACAGCCACGGCAGAACCTGAATCTTCAGCCATTTTCCATAATTTTTTCAAAAAATATCCTCTTGAATACAAAGCCATTTCTTCCGGTGATTTGTACTGCTCGGATAGTTTGTTATATGAACGCTGATAAGCTTCGGCCAAAGGTAAAATCTGGCTCAATTTTTTTTCTAACCTGGTTATGGAAATCTGCATACTACAACCCTACGTAAAATATGATTTAAATTGAGCGCATTATATATTTGTTACCTATATGAGTCAATTGCTTTAATCAAAAAACAATAGACCTTTATTATTATTAGTGCTAAAGATAAAAAAATCGAGGTAATTATGCAAATAGATGAATTAATAGAAAACTTTGAATTGCTTGACGATTGGGAAGACAAATATCGCTATCTGATTGATTTGGGCACAAAATTGCCGCCTCTTGATGATAAGTATAAAACCGATGAATGGAAAGTTGTCGGTTGCCAGTCTCAAGTTTGGTTGGTTCCCGACTTGCACGATGACGAACACTTATCGTTTTGCGGGGACAGCGATGCAGCCATTGTTAAGGGTTTGATATTTGTGGTTCTGTCTCTTTTTAACGGACAGTCTAAAAAGTCTGTTAAAGAGATTGCGGTAAATGATATTTTTGCTAAAATGGGGTTGGAGGAACACCTTTCTCCGAGCCGCCGCAACGGTCTTAATGCCATGGTCGGAAAAATTAAATTTTATGCGGGATGCTAATTTATGGATATTCACGAATACCAAGCCAAACAACTTCTGAAAGCCAACGGAATTAATGTTCCTGCCGGAAGAATTGCCTATACAGCCCTTGAGGCGCAAAATGTTGCCCGTGAAATTTCTCCGCGCGGTCCTTGGGTGTTAAAAGCGCAAATCCACTCCGGAGCCAGAAGTCGCGGTCGCTTTGTAGAACATCGGGCCGGCAAAGGAGGAGGCATACGTATTGCCAAAACGCTGAAAGATGTGTACGCCAATGCCCAACAAATGCTCGGTTCTACGCTTATAACGGCTCAAAACAAACCTTATGGAAATTTAGTCAGTCGCATTTATGTTGAAGCATATACCAAGGTTGAACAAATTTTTTATCTCAGTATGGCTATAGACAGGACATATCCGGCAATAACCGTCTTGGCTGCCGACACAGCAACAGATGACATTGCGGCAATACTTGCCAATTCACCGGAAAAAATAATCCGTATTCCGCTTGATTTAAAAGGTCCGACCAAAACACACAGCAAACGCATTGCTGATTTTCTGAACCTTAAAGCCAAAAGTTTTGACAGTTTTCATAACTTTGTCCGCGGTTTGTTCAAAACATTTATAAAAAGCGAAGCTCTTATGGTTGAAATCAATCCGGCGGGTATTCGTCGCAATGGTGATATTGTTGCTCTAGATGCCAAAATTACAATTGATAACCGAGCTGTCTATCGTCATAAGGATATTTCCTCGTTCAAAGATGAAGACGATATTCCCCCGCGTGAACTCAAAGCCACACGCAATGGCTTTTCTTATCATGAATACAGCAACGGCAACATTGGTTGCATTGTCAATGGCAGTGGTTTGGCATTGGCGATGGTCGGAATGCTTAAAGATTCTGCTGCTTGTACACTCAATATTAAGGGTGGCGTTGATCGTGATAAAATTGCCGCCGGAATCAAAATTATTGCGACAAACCCAAAAGTTGAAGGTATTGTCATAAATATTTTAGGCGGTTTTGTCCGCTGCGACCTTATTTCGGACGGAATTATCGATACTGCGGCGGAAGTCGGTATGAATGTGCCATTGGTTGTGCGTTTTGAGGGTACCAACCGAGATGAAGCCTGCAAAATTCTTGAACAGGCAAATTTGCCGCTTATTATGGCCGATAGCATGGACGATGCGATTGCCAAAGTCTTGAGGGCGGTTGAGGAGAGTGAATAATGTCGATTCTTGCAGATAAAAATACCAAAGTAATTATTCAAGGTATTACAGGCACTCAAGCATCTTTTCATGTCAGCCGTTCCATTAATTATGGTACCAACATTGTTTGCGGAGTTACTCCCGGCAAAGGTGGTAGCCTTCATCTCGGGGTTCCTGTATTCGATACGGTTAAAGAAGCTGTCAAAGCAACTGGTGCCGATGCATCTGTAATGTTTGTTCCCGCACATTCGGTCAAATCTGCAGTGGCTGAATCCGTTGATGCCGGAATCAGACTACTTGTTTGCATTTCGGCGGGGGTTCCTGTTCATGATATGCTTGAAATTCATCAGATTCTCAAGAACGGAAATACCACATTAATTGGTCCCAATACTCCGGGATTACTTATTCCTGACGAGGCCAGACTCGGCATATATCCCGAAAACATACATCGTCGCGGACATATAGGGCTTATATCCCGATCTTCCACTCTGACGTACGAGGCCGCTATAGAAATTAATCGTGCCGGCATGGGACAGTCTACGGTGGTTGCCCTCGGTGATGACATGATTATCGGTATGGATTTTGTTAAAGGGCTGAAACATTTTCATGCCGATGATGAAACCAAGGCAATTGTTATGGTTGGTCAAATCGGCGGTAATTTTGAAGAAGATGCCGCAGCATGGTATGCCGATCAAAAACACAAAAAACCAATTATTTGCTACATTGCCGGCAATGATATAACATTTCGCAATCACGTTGGTTATGCCGGAGATATCATCACTCGCGGAAAAGTTACTCTTTCCGGTAAAAAGAAAATCATGACAGCATCGGGAATGATTGTCGTTGATAACATCAACCAAATTCATGAAGTTTTATCATCAACAGTAAAATAATGTTTGGAGTGCTGATAACCAAAATTATTGATTTGTTGTTTCCGTACAGATGTTTAAAATGCGGAAAAACTCTCGATTCTGCCGGGTATTTGTGTGATCACTGTGTTGATGAAATTAATTTTATTGTTCCTCCTTATTGTCGCAAATGCGGAACACCCCTTCATGTTGACAAGGAGAGTGATTTAAAATATTGCGCAACCTGTAGCGGTAAAAAGAAAAAGTTTTACCGTTTTGCCCGTTCAGCGGTGGTTTATGACAACAGCGATAAAAATTTGATTATTGCTTTCAAGTTTTTTGACAAGACCGAAAATGCCAACTTGCTTGCGGCTATGCTCAAAATTGCCGGCAAAGATATTTTTGATGCCGGAGCCGATTTAATAATGCCGGTTCCTCTACATAAGAGCCGCCTGCTCAAAAGACGCTACAATCAATCAGCAATTTTGGCCGACAAACTAAGCAAAATGGTTAATATTCCGATCGACTGTTTTTCCCTGATTCGCCACAAGAAAACTCGTCCTCAGGTTGAATTTTCGGGCAAAGAACGTATAATCAATGTTAAAAATGCATTCAGCGTTAAATACCCCGACAAAATCGCCAATCAAAGAATCATTTTGATAGATGATGTCATGACTACCGGTTCCACTCTCAAAGAATGCGCTCTGGTATTGCGCCGTGCCGGCGCAAAATCGGTTGATTTGTTAACCGTTGCCAGAGTTGTCGATTAGCGTTTTTCGAAAAAATCTTTACTTACGCCGCATGTTGGGCAAACCCAATCTTCCGGTAATTCTTCAAACGGAATATCTCCATCGTATACGTAGCCGCATACCGTGCAAACCCATTGTCCGTCGTTACTCATGTTTTTTCCTTTCTGTTTAAATGGTTAATAATGCGGAGGAGGCGTTTCTTCGCTTAACGGTTTTACCGTGTCTTCACGCAGGGCCTCAATCAACATTTTGTTTTGCCTCAATAATAAGTCAATATTTTTCCCCTGTTCTATTATTACGGAATTAAGTTCGTCAATAATTTTTTCCTGGTTAGCCAGGTTGATTTCAATATCAATCAGGCGCTGTTCTAAAATTTTATCTTCCATATTTATACAATCTGTTTTATTTTACCGATAGAATAAAGATAATTTCGGGAAGTCGATATGTCAATTTTAATTAAAAACATTTTACACAACAACCAAAGAGTTGATGTTTACATTAAAGACAATGTTTTTTCATCAATAGGTGATTGCTCAGATTGTCGCGCCGACAAAATAATTGATGGTTCAAACAAAGCCATCATTCCGGCTTTTTACAACACTCACAACCACGCGGCTATGTCGATTCTCCGCGGTTACAGTGATGACAAACCGCTGTTTGAATGGTTGCAAAAAGATATTTGGCCCATTGAGGACAAGCTTACTCCGGACGACATTTATATTGCCAGTCGTTTAGCAATTCTTGAAATGATTAAATCCGGCACGGTGTTTTTTGCGGATATGTACTTTTTTGGTGAGCAAACCATGCGTGCGGTTGCCGAAATGGGAATTAGAGCCGCAATTTCAAGAGTAGAGATGGATTTGTTTAATCCCGAAACAACTGCTCTCAAGAAAAAAGATACGGATGATTTTCTAAGTTATCCTAACCCTTGCCCGGAACGTATTATCAAATGTTTGTCGTGTCATGCGGTTTACACTGTTTCCGATGAGTTGTTCAAATATGCTCAAAAAGTTGCCGCTGAAAATGATATGTACGTTCAAATCCATGTGTCTGAAACGGCCCAAGAAAACGAAGAATGTTTGCAAAAATGCGGCATGTCTCCGATTGCTAAATTAGACAGTCTCGGCATTTTGGGACCAAAAACAATTTTGGCGCATGCCGTCCATCTCTCCGAACAGGATATTGAAATTATCAAAAAACGCGGAGCTGTTATTTCAACTAACCCGACCTCAAACATAAAACTTAATTCCGGTCTTTTTATGTTTGAAAAACTTTATTCTCAAATTCCTGCTCAAATCACTCTGGGTACTGACGGAGCCTGTTCCAACAACAACTTGAGCATGATTGAGAGCATCAAACTTTGCTCGTTTGCTGCGAAAATTCAGGCTGATTCCGCGCTTGCCGGCAAAGCTGATGATGTCTTCAAAATTGCTACTGTCAATGGAGCAAAAGCCTTTGGGCTTAATGCCGGAAAAATTGAACTCGGGTGCCTTGCCGACTGTTTGTTGGTTGATCTTGACAATCCGTTTTTGGTACCGAACTACAATCTGATTTCCAATCTTGTCTATGCTGCCGACAGTTCTTGCATTTGTGATGTTATTTGCAATGGTCGATTGGTCATGGAAAATCGTATTGTGCCTGGTGAACAAAACATCATTTCTGCCGCTCGAACTCTGTCTGAAAAAATAAAAAAATTGAAATAGCCGGTTGAAAAAATAAAACGGAAGCTTACATCAAATCGGTCGATACCATCGACACGGTTTAACTTTGTTTTATATTGTAAAGGAACTAACATGCTAAACGGAACAGTAAAATGGTTTAATAACAAAAAAGGCTATGGCTTTATTAAAACTCCTTCCAATGAAAAAGACATTTTTGTGCACATTACTGCCATTCAAAAATCGGGGCTTGACTACATTACTGAAGGTCAAGAGGTTTCTTTTGAAATTTTTCCCGATAAGGTCGGACGTCCTGAGGCTCACAACATAAGTGTACTGCAAAATTAGCTTTTTTTATTTACCAAAATCAAACACCGAATGTTTGTCATTCGGTGTTTTTTGCTGTTATTGATTGTCAAAAAACGCTTGCTCAAGTTTGTGCAAGTGGCTACAATCAAGGCAATTTAGGGGGTATGATGATGAAAAATAAAGTGCTGTTTTCTGTTTTGTTTTCCAATTTATTAATTGCTCCGCTTGCCTGGAGCCAGACGGTTGTTACCACTCAACCTGTTGCGACACCGGTCGTTGTCCAAACCGCAGCTCCGGCAACTCCGCAGGTTATTGTCGTCAAAGAGACGGCTCCGGCACAACAAGTTGTTGTTGTAAAAGAACAAACTACTCCTGAGGATATTTACTACTATCCGCAACCGCGAACCGAACCTGCTTATTATTACAATTCTGATGCCGCGACAATCATCGGTACGGCTGCTTTAATCGGTGGAGTAGCTTTAGGCTATCATTATCATCGCCATCACCATCATCACCGTCCGCCGTTCCATGGACGTCCGCACCATTGGCATTAATAAAAAAATCCCCGAAATCGGGGATTTTTTTATACTTCAATTTTAATTCCGTCTTGATCAATCTTGGCTGTTCCGCCGATTGGAATTGTCAGCAACGGAGTGCTATGTCCGAAGTCGAGATTTGCAATAATCGGCAAACCTTTTAACTTTTGAGCAAAACGCTTAACCATAAATTCAAGCTGTTCTTTACTGACTTCCGATTTTTTTTGAAATCTTCCTATAAGTACAGCCTTAACATTTACAAAATCAGGTTGCTGTATAATAGCCTGAAAGTTCCGTGTAAATTCGGCAATATTGCAATTTTCCGTATCTTCAATAAACAATACGGTATTTTTTTCAAAGGTTGGTCGATACGGCGTTCCGAGTAATAGATTAAACGTGCATAGATTACCACCGATCAGAATTCCCTCAGCAGTTCCGTCTTGAAGCTTCCAATACCCTTCATTTCTGATAAATGTTCGGTTGTTTTGGTCCAAAAACCACAAATCATCGCTCCATTCTGGAGACGGGCGTAGTTGGTTTTTACCGTCATTAAACAATATTTTTTGCATATTTTCGGCTGTGTATTCAATACCTCTTAACATTCCGAAACTGCTGAAGTGCGGGCCTGAAAAAGTAACCATTCCGGTTTGGGCATATATAGCATTGAGCAGGGCAGTGATATCCGAAAAACCGCACAAAACTTTGGGATTTTTTGCAATCAAATTATAATCAATATAATCCAAGAGCTGATTTGAGTTGTTCCCCCCGATTGCTGTAAAAACTGCCTTTACATTTTTCTCGGCAAAGGCTTGATGCAAGTCTTCAACCCGATTCTCAATTGATGATGAGCCGCTCATATCCCAATTTTCTTTTGTAGTGTTTTTTCCGAACGTAACTTTCAAGCCTATTGATTCAAAGCGCTGCTTTGCCAAAGCCAGACATTCGTCAGACAAAATCTTAATTCCCGTTGCCGGTGCAATCACTCTTATTTCATCACCCGGCTGCAACTTTGCTGGAACTGTTTTTTGCATGTTTTTCTCCTTAATCTGCGTTTGTAAACAATATAACCCAATCAGTCCTGATGTCCAGACATTTTGAATTTGACAAAAAAGACAAAATAAAGTTGACGTGAACACAACTTTGTAGTATTATCGGTACTGTTAAATAATCAGCAGAACGAGATTGTACCCGATGAGCGACGAAAAAATCAAACAAATACTGGCTTCCTTATCTGCAGGCATAGAAAACGTGAGTTTTTTGCACGATGCGTACTTGCAACTTATGGCTTATGGCAACAGTGGACCTTTGTCCGCTGAAGTTGCGCAGGCAATAAAACGTATTCGTATATATTCTGCTCGCCAGGTAGAAATACATCGTTATGTGGTACTCACTCCCGACAATGCCGTTGATTTTGATGTGTATCTTAACATTCTTGAAAAATCACCTCATCAATCGCCGGAAAAACTGTCCGAAATCCGTGGCATGCGGACATCTTTGGCTCCTTATTTGAAAAAATTTGATGAAGAAAATGACATTTCTTCAGTCAACGAAAAAACAAATGTCAACGCCAATGCTGATTTATGGAGCAAAGCTACATCACTGATTTCCCCCGTTCGTCTGCATCCGAGTTCTGAAGGTCCGGAGCAATACAGCATAACCAAAGGTTTTGATGAATTTGTCCCGTTTTTTTCTTCAATTGATAAAAAATCGTACTCCGAAATCGTTGAGTTGGCACGCCTTGAAACCATACAATCGCTTTCTAAAAATCCGCCTTCCGCTGACCGTAAAGCCAACCGAGAAATATATATTGCCAAAATGAGAGAGGTGTTGGGTCAAATAAGCGTTGAACTATTGCATGAATATAAACACCGCGAATTTCAAGTTTTTTCCTCGACCGACAAAAGTTTCTACGCACAAGATGCGTATTTAGATAATAGCTTAAAAAACAAGTTTGATACAAACACTTTTGCTGACAAAAAACATTTAAAAGCCGCGCTTTCTGCTGTTACTTGCACACGCAGTGCCCATATGGCCAGAGTTGCAACCAGACTTCAAATTAAATCTCGCGCTAAAGATATTTGGCAAAAAGTTTATGAGTGGGACGACAAAATGGCAAAAAGACACTCGTTTTTATATCCTGCCGCCAAGTCTGTTACCATCAGTTTAACCACCGGCATGGTTGGTTCAATTGCATACTCCGGATATAAATTGGAAAAGTCAATCCGCCAAAGCGTTGAAAACTACCAACAAAATGCGAACAAACAAAGGTACAAAGACTATTTCAGCTATATTACTGCCAAAGAAAACTTTAATGAATTGGTTGATTTGGGTAAAAGTACAGCTCTCATAGCCGTCTCCGGAATTTTTGCCGGGTCGGTAATTGCAGAGCATGGCATCAGCGCTGCAAGCGGTATGCTCGGACAAATATCCGAACATGGTGTTGGCAGTCTGATTTCAGGCAGTAACGCCTCACAAGGGTTTATTGATAAAATAAAGCATATGGACTTTTCTTCTTTTGTTAAGTCGCTGGCTTCCAATACCAAAATATGGGCATCATCTGCAGTCAGTATCAGCGCCGGTGTCGCAACCGGTGTTAGTACTTCACTGCAACAGCGCCAAGCCGAAATTGAACTCGACGAATTACTCAAATTGCGTGGGGCGACAAAATTTCCTCACGATTCCAAAACACTTAAATTGCGATCTTCTGATCCTGAAACTTATTATGCATTGGTTATAAAAAATAACGAAATTACCGTTTCTGAAAAAGACCAAAAACTCTTTGATGAAAAAATATTACTGATTAATCGCAAAAGACAAGAAAAGAAAAGACGCGGTTGGGGTTCAGGTATTGGTACCGTACTGGGTCTTGCCGGTGCTGGTATTTTTGGGTCCGGAAGTGGTAAAGTTGAGCTCCATGACAATATCAATACGGATACAGATTTTGTTTCTGAAACAGATATTTCCGAACATATCAGAACTATTCAACCGGAAACGCCGGAATTTGAAAATGCACATATTCGTGCTTCTGCCAACAATTTGGCGACATTTGCCTCTCCCAAAAGCGGAAGTCTGGCTGATAATGATGAGATTACCGTCGGTGAGAAATTACGCATAATTAAGGGGGAACACCCAAATGTGGTCCTGTCTGAACGCTCTGAAGCATCTGTACCCGAGAGGTCGGTTTCAACATCGGCACAGTCAACGCCGAAAACTTCTCAACCACTTGTCGCAAGCAACAATTATGGTACTGATACTGATGAAAATCGGCTTGTATCTGAAAAAATTAAAGAGCATACGGCGCTGTCTTCTGCCAAGAATAGAGCCTCGTCAGAAGCTTCTAACGTTGAGACTATAACCGATTCGTCTTCTGAGGTTATAACCGCGGTTGCAAATTTGGACGGTTTTACCCCGAGCCAAACAGGCTTGTCATACAAAATTGATGACGACGGAAGCATTATTTTCAAAGGCGGCATACCTGACGATCAAACTGCCGCTCAAATAGAAGCTGAAGCCTATGCCAACCTCAAAAATGCCGAAGCAGATGATGAGGAAATCAGTATCGGTGAACGCGCATTTATGAACGAGTATGCATATAACAATGATATCAACGTTGCTCCGCTATCGACGGAGGCTCCTGTATCTGACTATGCTGAAGTTGCAGACGATTCGCCTGTTGTCATCGATGAAACTGCAGATTATGTTCCGACACCTGCCGAAGTTGATAAAATTTCCGAGCCGGATACATATGTCGCTGAAAATACTCAGACCGAACAAACTCACCTGATTAGGGTAACGCCACGTCATAACCGAACTCATACTGTCGTGGAAGATGATGTTTATTATCGTCCGTCAAAGAGAGCCGATATTAGTCGAGCAAATACTTCTACGCAAAATCAAACTTCGGACTGTAAATATTTTTATAGTGTTTCCAAAGGCTTTTTCAGTTTCCGAGGGTAACGGTATCATCTCTGATCTTTTAAAACTCCCGCTTTCAAACGGGAGTTTTTTGTTGCAAAGTGCTTTGTCATTCGCTAATCTCAAACCAAAAGTGTTCAGGTAAAATACAATGAAAATAGGTGTTTTTGATTCGGGACTTGGTGGTTTGGTAATAACAAAAGCGTTCATTAACGCTATGCCTGAGTATGATTATTTTTATTATGGTGATTCTGCCCATCTGCCTTATGGCGACAAAACTTCCGGTCGTATTTTAAATTATACTTTAGATGCCATTCGCTATATGATAAACAACGATTGTAAATTGATAATTATCGCCTGTAACACAGCCACATCAATAGCTCTGCGCTATCTTCAAAAACGCTTTATTCCATCATTTGCCCCTGATGTAAAAGTGCTTGGCGTTGTGATCCCGACGGTGGAAGTTGCCAATGAAAACAACTCGCAAAAAGTCGGAGTTATTGCCACTTCGGCGACAATCAGATCGCATATTTACCGTGATGAACTCCGTAAAATAAATTCCCAAGCTGAAATTATTGAAATTGCCGCACCGGAGCTCGTTCCTGCAATAGAAAATAACGATTTTGAGACTGCCCATGAGTTTGTGCGCGAATACAGTCGATCTTTTACTGATTGCGACAGTCTGATTTTGGGTTGTACTCACTATCCTTTATTAAAAGAAATGTTCCGTGCTGAGCTTCCCCACGTCAGGATTGTTTCGCAAGACGAACTCATGGCTAACAAACTTAAATACTATCTGATTCGACATTCCGAAATTGAAAGCATGCTCAGCAAACATGGTGAGCGTTGTTTTAAGATAAGCTCCTTAAATCAGCACTCGCAAAAAGTTGCACTCAACCTTTTTCCTGACATTCATTTGGTAAAAGCATAACCTGATACTTGCAAAGCTGATATTTTTTACCTACATATAAATATAAACAATTTTTTATGAGGATATCATATGACCACAATTTTATGCGTTCGTAAAGGATCTGAAGTTGTCATTGCCGGCGATGGTCAGGCGACTTTAGGCGAAACTGTCATTTTCAAGTCAAAATCAGTAAAGGTGCGTCGTATTGGCAATGGTAAAATTATAGCTGGATTTGCCGGCGCTGCCGCTGATGGTATTACACTGATTGAACGCCTTGAAGGCAAACTTGAAAAGCACGCTTATCAATTAAAACGTGCCGCGGTAGAACTTGCTAAAGATTGGCGTATGGATAAATATCTTCGTCAACTTCAGGCATTTATGATTGTTGCCGACAAAGACGTATCATTAGTTATCTCCGGTACCGGTGAGGTTATGGAGCCTGATGACGGCATTATTGGTATCGGTAGCGGTGGCAACTACGCCATGGCAGCTGCTAAAGCATTGAATGACATTGAAGGTTTAACGCCGGAAGATATTGCTCGTAAAGCTATGCAAATTGCCGGTGATATTGATGTCTATACCAACCATAATTTGATTATTGAAAAGGTTTCGCAAAATGACTAGTACTAATTTTAGCCCTCGTGAAATTGTATCTGAGCTTAATCGCCATATTATCGGTCAAGACAATGCTAAAAAAGCCGTAGCCGTAGCCTTGCGCAACCGTTGGCGCCGCATGCAGGTTGAGGAAAATCTTCGTGAAGAAATTGTACCCAAGAATATTTTGATGGTCGGACCGACCGGTGTCGGCAAAACTGAGATTTCTCGTCGCTTGGCAAAGTTAGCCAAAGCTCCATTTATCAAGGTAGAGGCCACCAAGTTTACTGAAATCGGCTATGTAGGTCGCGATGTTGAATCGATTATTCGTGATTTATTGGATATCGCAATTGCCCAAAACAAAACCAAAATGCGTAAAATGGTCGAAGAAAAAGCGACGTTGACTGCAGAAGAACGAATTGTTGAGGCTTTGGTCGGTCTATCTGCCAGCGATGAAACCAAAACCAAATTTCGTCAAATGTTTCGCTCCGGAGAGCTTGATGAGCGTGAAATTGAAATCAGCGTAATCGATTCGCAGGCCAATACCATGCCGACTATGGAAATCCCCGGCATGCCCGGTGCATCTATGGGAATGATTAGTCTCGGCGATATTTTGGGGAAATCTTTCGGCGATAAATATACCACCAAAAAAATGACCGTTGCTGATGCTCGCAAGGTTGTTATGCAGGAAGAATGCGACAAGTTGCTCGACAATGATAAAATAATTTCTGAATCAATTAAATCAGTTGAAAATGACGGCATTGTATTTATTGATGAAATTGATAAGATTTGCGGACATGACGAACGTCGCGGCGGTGATGTTTCGCGCGAAGGTGTACAAAGAGATTTGTTGCCGCTGATTGAAGGCACAACCGTTTCAACCAAACACGGTATGGTAAAAACCAACCACATTTTGTTCATCTGTTCCGGAGCTTTTCATCTGTCCAAGCCTTCTGATTTATTACCCGAACTTCAAGGGCGATTGCCGATTAGAGTTGAACTCCAGGCGCTTACGCACAATGATTTTGTCCGCATTCTAACCGAACCGGAAGCCAATCTCATTAAGCAATATCGTGCTTTGTTACAAACCGAAAATTTTGAGCTTGAATTTTCTCCCGAAGCCATTGATCGCATAGCCGATATAGCTGTGCAGATTAATGAAAATGTTGAAAATATCGGAGCTCGCCGTTTGCATACCGTGCTTGAGATTTTGCTTGAGGATATCAGTTTTACGGCCTCAGATCGCAGTGGTGAAAAAGTTGTTATAACCCCCGAAATGGTTGACGAAAAACTCAGCCGTTACACCAAAGTAAGCGATTTATCGAAGTTTATTCTTTAATGGAACGTTTGGGTATATATATTCATTGGCCTTATTGCAAAAGCAAGTGTCCTTATTGCGATTTTTTCAGCCTTGTTAAAAAAGACATTGATCAACAAAAAATAATCAATGACTATTTGAATGATCTTGAACATTATCGCAATCTTAATGATAATTATCGGGTTGAGAGCATTTTTTTCGGTGGCGGAACACCGTCGCTGATTGAACCTAAATACATTGCAGCAATCATAGACAAGATAACATCACTTTGGCACTGTGCGGATAATCTTGAAATCTCTCTTGAGGCCAACCCAAATACTGATAACGGGCAATTGTTTTCAAGTCTCAAAAATGCCGGCATCAACAGGCTTTCTTTAGGCGTTCAGGCCCTCAATGCAGCGGATTTAAAACTTCTCGGACGCACTCATAGTCTTTCCGATGCCCTGTCTTCAATCGATTCGATATTGCACAATTTTGCCAATCACTCAATTGACTTAATTTATGCTCGCCCCGAGCAAAGTATCAGTTCATGGGTAAAAGAACTTGAACAAGCCTGCTCATTCGGTCTCAAACACTTGTCTCTTTACCAATTGACTATTGAAGATAACACCGTTTTTGCCCGCAAGGGAATCAAACCTGCTGATGATGAAGTATCACGCAGCCTTTATTCCGTTTCTGAAGAAGTACTTTCTGATTATGGTTATAACCGATATGAAGTTTCCAATTATGCTCAAAAGGGGAGCAAGTGTTATCACAATTTAGGTTATTGGCAGGGATATGACTATGTTGGAATTGGCAACGGTGCCGTGGGAAGACTGCACATTGACGGACATCTGTACAATACTTTCTACCATAGAGAACTAGAGCCGATAACTTCTCTTGAACGCGCGGAAGAGCTGTTAATTATGGGCTTGCGCCTGCGCGATGGTATAAATAAAAAACGTTTTGTTGCGCAATGCGGAATAGATTTTAATGATTTTGTCAACTTATCGCGCTTGCAATATCTTTGCCAAGAAAAGCTGCTGATAGATACCCCCGAAAATATCAAAGCCACACCTTCCGGCAATTTAGTTTTAAATTACTTAATTGAACAACTGACAAACTAAAAATTAACCTCTGTGTGCTAATCTCCATGCAAGAGGTAAAAATGTTAAAAAAATGGCTACAGTCTTTATCAATTTATGCCGACAAGCGCATGCTTGCCATGATTGGTCTCGGCTTTTCAAGCGGATTTCCGCTTCTTTTGGTATCTGGTACCCTATCTCTTTGGCTCAAAGACAGCGGTTTAAGCTATGCTCTCATAGGCGCATTTGCCTTAGTAAAAAGTCCTTACAGTTTCAAATGGGCATGGTCTCCGCTGATAGATCGTATCAGATTGCCGCTGTTTTGCCGATTGGGACGTCGTCGCGGGTGGGCCTTGTTTACGCAAATATGGTTAATGCTGTCAATTTTTATACTTTCCCGCATAACTCCTTCAGTCGACAACTGGCATTTAGTTGCTTTGTTGGCAATGGTGGTGGTGTTTTGTTCGGCATCACAGGACATCGTTGTCGATTCGTTTCGCATTGACAGCTTTGAAGATACTGAGCAGGGAGCGGGGTCAGCTGTTTTTGTTCTCGGTTATCGTATCGGCATGATTTTTTCGGGAGCTTTTGCTCTCATGCTGGCTGATCACTTAAGTTGGAACGAAGTTTACACAATTATGTCATTTGGAGCACTGGTTGGTATTGTTACAATTCTTTTTTCAAAAGAGCCGGAAAAAGACAAATCATATTATGAACCGTCAGCCGATCGTTTGCCGTTCGGACCTCGTCTCATACGTTTTTTACGTCGCTCAATTGTTGCGCCGTTTACGGATTTTATGCGACACAATAAATGGTATTTGATACTGATTTTTATTTTGTTATTCCGCTTAAGCGATGACTACAAAGCCCCAATGGCCAATTTATTTTACGACGACATGGGATTTACCAAAGCGCAAATCGGGTATGCATCAAAAATTTATGGCATGATTGCTACGATTGTCGGCGGGCTTATCGGTGGACTGGTTGTTGGACGCAAGGGCTTGCGCTACAGTTTAATGCTGACCGGTATTTTGCAGGGATTGACTAACTTGGTATATATTGCCCAAGCTTATGCCGGCAACAATATTTATATGTTGGGAGTTACCATTTGTGCTGACAATCTTGCCGGAGGCATGGCTACTACGGCACTTGTTGCATATCTGTCATCTTTATGCAGTGTTGCATATACTGCAACGCAATATGCTTTGTTGTCATCACTGATGAGCCTTACCAGAGATGTTGTATCATCAAGCAGCGGCTATGTCGCCGGCCATTTGAGCTGGCCTTGTTTCTTTTTATGTTCGGCACTATTGGTTTTGCCGGCATTAATACTGCTAGCATATATGATACGTCGTGATTTGGTTAGGAAATAATCTTTACAAAAGTCTTTTACTTTGTTAGTATCAGACAAAATTTAATTATTAATCAATTTGTTATGGGATTATTTATTCTTCTGATACTTGTCTTTTTGGCAATGTATCTGTCAGTGTTGATAAACACGGACAGGGTGCTCGCAAAATTCGGCAACAAACACTGGCAAAGTGTTTGGCGTTGGGTCGAAATCGGGCTTGTGTTAATGGCAGTTCTGGCTATAGCATTTGACTTTGAGACAGAACTCGCTTGTGTTTTGTGCGCATTAGTCATTCTCTGTGGAGGAATAGCGGTATATTTTCGCTTTAGCTCTGTACCATGGAAAATTGCGCTGATTATTGCTGTTATTATGTTGATTGTTGGCGCTTTTTACAGCGTATGGTCATTACTTGCCGGATCATTTGTCATATTGGTTCGCAGTATCACGTTTTTTGATGATTGATATCAATAGCAATTATTCTCACACAAAAAGCCGTTTGCAAAAAGCAAACGGCTTTTGTTTTTTTTATTGTTCGGGAATTACAATTCTCCGGCAGCATAACGTTTTGCCATTTCAGACATCGGAATAACCTTAATCTTATCGGCGTGTCCGGCAGCACCGAAAGCAATATAACGAGCTTCGCATACTTTTTGCATCTCTTCAATTGCCGGTTTAAGATACTTACGCGGATCAAATTCTTTCGGATTTTCTGCAAACAACTTGCGGATTGCCCCGGTAATTGCCATACGACAGTCGGTGTCGACATTAACTTTGCGAACACCAGCCTTAATACCACGGGCAATATCCTCAACCGGAACACCGAATGTCTGCGGAATAGCCCCGCCGTAGGCATTAATCAAATCTTGTAATTCTTGCGGAACAGAAGATGATCCGTGCATAACCATGTGAGTGTTTGGCAGTTTTTGATGAATTTTTTCAATTACATCAATTGCCAAAATATCGCCGGTCGGCTTGCGAGTAAATTTATATGCACCATGAGATGTACCGACAGCAACGGCCAAAGCATCAAGTTTAGTTTCTGCTACAAAGCGGGCTGCCTCGTCAGGATCGGTTACCAAACGTTTTTTATCAATTGTTCCTTCGGCTCCGTGCCCGTCTTCTTTGTCGCCTTTTCCTGTTTCCAACGAACCGATAACGCCAAGTTCGCCTTCAACAGATGCACCAACGGCATGAGCACGGGCAACGACTTCTTTGGTAACATGAACATTATATTCAAACGACGACGGAGTTTTGCCATCAGCTTCCAAAGAGCCGTCCATCATTACAGATGAATATCCGTTTACGATTGCGGATTGGCAAATATCAACAGAAGACCCGTGGTCTTGGTGAATACAAATCGGCAGTTCGGGGAACATTTCAATTCCGGCAGCAACCATATGGCGGATCATTGGATCACCAGCAAATTTACGTGCCCCCGTAGATGTCTGCAAAATAACCGGAGCATTGACTTTGCGGGCTGCTTGCAAAACAGCGATAACCTGTTCCATATCATTGATATTGAAGGCTGGAACGCCATAATTGTTTTCGGCAGCATGATCCAAAATCTGACGCATTGTAACTAAAGGCATTTTTTTCTCCTTAAAAATTTTTTAACTGTACCGAAGTATATTCAGCCAAGGTTTTTTTGCAAGTTTTTTTATTTTATACTGGTATTATTGCAAAAAAAGTAATATAATTTTGTCAAGAAAGGACAAAAACAGGCTGAAAATGCATAAACACAATAACTTGAAAAGATGGCTGTGCGGAGCCGCAATAGTAGGTGGAAGTTGCTTATATCTTTCGCAACATAGTGAATTTTTTGATAAAAACAATGCTATAGAAGATTCGGGAAGAATCCAGGATGTTCCCGAGCGCGTTGAAGATACAGACAAACTCATTGGTTACTCAATGACTGATGCATTCAAATATGGTGTAATTAACAGCATAAGTGATTATGTTGAAAAAGCTCCGTATAAAATTGATACGGTTAACTTTGCCGGAGACTTTCAAAATCAAGTTATTGATTTCGGCTACTACGAGGAGATAAACGGACGTAAGACCGTTGTCTTAACCCATATAAATCCGGATACACTCTCAATTCCGAATGCCACTCCGTTTATGAAGAAAATGATTGTAACCTTTGCCAATCATCATAACAGCCAGGAAGAACGCGGAACCATTTTGGCCCACGAATTCGGACACCAGGCTACAGACCCTGATAAAAAACTCGGTGATGATATTCATCTTTCTCAGAAAACATCATGCTCAATCTTTGATTATAATATGACCGCGGAGGAATTTGAACTCATTTGCAACCACGATGAAATGCGTGGTCGTATCAACGGATTGTTGTATAAAAGAGAACAATATAAAAAACATGGTAAAATTTCAATTTTCAACGGAGAATACAGTTTTTACGGACGTGCGGTACGTAGCGGCAAAATCAATCCGTTAAGTACAGATCCTCAAGACATTGCCAATGAACAGCTTTTCTGCGTAAAATCAATCCGTGAGCAGTATGAAAAAGAGCACATGGAACACTACGAAAAATATACGATTGATCGCCTCAATGCTGAACATCGGGCATTTGATACCCAAAAAGATGATGAATACAACAAAGCTCTTGATCAGGTATATACTTTTATCTGGGACGGCAAACTGGTTAACATGAATTTTTACTCAAACGGCCAACTTCCTGAGATACGCCTGACCGATAAAGAGCAGGTTGCCGCAACAACCAAAACTTCGGCTGATAAGCCAAAAAGCAAACAAAAAGAGCCAAAAACACAAATGCTTTCAGCTCTTTTAAATGGCAAAAACAAACTATTGCGGTAGCAGACTAGCAGCGCTTTACAATTTCCTCGACAATGTGTTCTGCCGTTAACCCGAAGTGCGCATATAATTCGCCTGCCGGTGCTGATGCTCCGAAGCAATCAATACCGATAACTTTGCCGTTATCTCCGCAATACTTATCCCAACCGAACGGAGAACCCGCCTCAATAACAACTCTGAAGGCATCTCCTAGCACCTGAGCACGATATTCCACCGACTGTTTATCAAACAATTCGGTACAAGGCATTGATACGATTGCAACCTCAATACCTTTTTCTCGCAGAATTTTCTGCGCCGCAACCGCTATTGATACTTCTGAACCAGTAGCAATAATCGTAGCTTTTCGTTTTCCGATTGCTTCAGAAATTACATATCCTCCTTTAGCCACCATATTTTGCGTGCATTCTTTTCTTAACATTGGCAATCCCTGGCGAGATAACGCTAACAAACTCGGTGTTTTATCGCTCTCAATTGCCACCTGCCACGCCTCTGCGGTTTCAACTACATCACAAGGCCTGAACATCAACACATTCGGCATGGCTCGATACGATGCCAAATGTTCAATCGGCTGATGTGTCGGGCCGTCTTCCCCGACACCGATTGAGTCGTGGGTAAGAACATATATAACTTTGAGCCCCATTAGTGCGGCTAACCTTATCGACGGGCGCATATAATCCGAAAATACAAAGAAAGTTCCTCCGTACGGAATAACACCTCCATGCAAGGCCATGCCGTTCATTATTGCCGCCATTGCATGCTCTCTGATACCATACATTAAATTATTACCACTGTAATCATCTGCAGTAATGGTCTGCATGCCTTTTACAAATGTCAGATTCGATGCCGCCAAATCGGCAGAACCTCCAACAATTTGCGGTATTACGGGGACAATTTTTTCCAGACACATTTGTGATGCTTTACGCGTAGCAACTTTTGTTTGCTCATCAATCGACTGTTGTTTCAATGCATTTAGGTCTTTATCCCAATTTTTCGGCAGTTTGTTATTGATAATATCGCTAAATTCTGCATTTTTGTCTGCGTTTTTATGCCATGTTTCATATTCTGCCAAACCACGTTTGCCGGCTTCTCTCCATGCCTTGAGCACATCTTCGGGAACTTCAAATGTCCCATAATTCCAACCGCATTGTTCCTTCATTGCTGCTAATTCTTCTGCCCCCAAAGGAGCCCCGTGGCACGAAGATGTTCCGCATTTTGACGGAGCACCGAAGCCTATGGTGGTTTTACATGCAATCAGTGTCGGACAGTCAGATTTTTGCGCCTTGACAATCGCCTGAGCTATGGCATCCTGATTCTGTCCGTCAATTTCAATAATGTTCCAGCCGACGGCTTTAAAACGCATTATTTGGTCAACGGAACTCGCCTTATCAACCGTTCCATCAATTGTAATATTGTTGTTGTCCCAAAAAACAATCAGCTTGTTCAACTTCCAATGTCCGGCAAGAGATATTGCTTCTTCTGAAATACCTTCCATCAAACAGCCGTCTCCGGCAATGACATATGTGTAGTGATTACATAATTTGTCGCCGAATTTTGCATTTAATTTGCGCTCGGCCAAAGCCATACCGACAGCCGATGAAATACCTTGTCCCAAAGGACCGGTAGTCATATCAATGCCGGACAAATGCCCGTATTCCGGGTGTCCCGCGGTTTTTGAGCCAAATTGTCTGAAATTTTTAATATCATCAATGCTTATGTCGGGGTAACCTAATAAATAAAGCACGGAATAAAGTAACATTGACCCGTGTCCGGCGGAAAGAACAAATCTGTCTCTGTCAAACCAACGCGCATCTTGCGGATTAATCTTTATAAATTTTGTAAAAAGTACGGTCGCAACATCGGCCATTCCTAAAGGCATTCCCGGATGTCCCGATTTAGATTTTTCAATTGCTTCGGCAGCCAAAAAACGTATTGAATCCGCCATCTTGGATGTCAACTTTTGATGATTGTAACTCATAATTGCTCTCCCGTTAAAAAGCTAAGCCTTGTTGTTGATTATACATATATTGGTTTCTGCTCAAGGCCATCTCTAAATTGATTTGATATCCCGGTTCTCCGTTTGGAATTGTAACGCTTATTTCATCGCCCGTAATCATAACTTTTTCACCCGCATTTTCAATTCTGGTACTGAAAGAATGTGGTTGACGTCCCATCATCGGGTTAGCATTGTAAGATGTATTTGCATAATAGGATATATTAACTTTTTTGCCGCCGGCATCTGACAAACGTGCAATTTCGAAAATAGGGGATACTTTTGCGGTTGTTTGGTTGTTTTGAGGATTGTAACGGCAATAGCCTTCATATCCTATCAATTCTGCACGAAACTGCGGTTGGTTGCCGTAAAAAGTGGTAACATGGCTGTATTCCGGGGTAATAACAACGTTTGGACAGTATAAAATTTCCGGACGGTGTGAACATGACGCAAGTAGTATCACGGACGCTGACACAATTTTTTTCAACATAAAACATTCCTTACAACATTAATTATGCTACAACTATAAAGAATAGCACTCATTTTGTAAACATTCAGCTTTTTACTTGTTCATTAAATTTTTAATACAAATAATGCCGTCAATTCACTGTGAGCCGAATAAACAAATTGATCAACCATGGTTACGCTTTTAATTTCATATCCGCCGTCAATCAAAATATTGGCATCTCGCACAAAACTGTGAGGATTGCAGGATACAGACACAACGACAGGAGGTTTATATCCGTTGGATAAAGTCGCAATTGCGCTCACTTGTTCTTTGGCACCCGCTCTCGGCGGATCAAACAAAATTGCATTGTAGCCGTGCAACTCTTTACCTGACAGTGGGTACTTAAACAGGTTGCGATTCTCAATTTTTATATTTGAAATCATTTGCTTATTTAACGATTCCTGAAAACCGGACAACAATTCGGCTGAGGAATCAACAGCTGTAACCTGTGATTCGGGTCTTTGCGCCAAAGCATATGAAAAAGTTCCGACCCCGCAGAACAAATCGGCAATATTGCCGCTCACATTGCCCAAATATTTGTTTACCAAAGCAATAAGAACTTGTTCCCCGGCTTTTGACGGTTGCAAAAACGTTCCGGCCGGAATATAGACTTCTCTGTCAGCAATACGCAGATACGGCTTGATTTTTTCCATAATTGTTTCCGGACGCTGATTGACGTTTTTCCTGTGTGAAATTCGTATAATATCATCTTGCGTAACCATCATTTCAAAAATTATTTGTCGTATTTCCAAATTCGGTTCTAAGTCAAATTCCAACACTACATCGAGCCCGTTATCTGCTTCGGTAATCCAAACATCTCCTTTCTCAATACGGTAAATTTTATTTTTTTTCTTTTTATCTTTCATACAGACATCAACACGAGTGATTTGTTCAAGTATTCGCTTTATAAAATCGATATTTTTATTGATTTTTGAAGTCAACATTGGGCACAAATCGATATCAACGATCTCGTTACTTTGTGTTGCATTAAACCCCATAATAATTTTGCCCTTGCGTCGTGCAAAAGCAAAACTTGCCCTTCTTCGACACCCGTCTGATATAAACACCGGTTCTTCAAAATTAAAACTGTCTGACTTAAGCTGTTTTAGCACATTGCGTACCTGGTTGACCTTGGTTTGTTGATAGTCAATCAATGACAACTCTCGAAAACAACATCCTCCGCAAATACTACTGAATTTGCACTCCATTATACCCTCTTTTTCGTCTTTTTCCCAAGCGCATACTAGGCTATTCAGGTTAAAATACAATAAAAATAAAAAAAAAGATGATTATTTTAAATAATATGCTATAACATACATATCATTTTCAAAAGAGGTATTGGTAGAATGAAACAAAAATTTCCTAAACACCTTAGCTATAATTATAAACTTAATCTTGATAATTTCCCGACCAAAGCCAATGACAGACTTAGTCTTCGCGTTATTGTTCCTGCGCTTGTTGTCGGTCTCATAATGATGTTGCTCGGCGTTTTTGAACTCAATAATGCACTCTATACCGGAGCTGAAACGGTGTATAAATCCGCCCGGGTACTCCATCAGCCGCTCATCGGGCATTTAGTTGCCGATTATGCATTCATAATCATCGGGTTGGGTATTATTGCCGGTGCCGTAATTGCTCACATTCGCTACAAAAAAATTTATTTTAACGGTCGCATATTTGATGTCGATTTCAAGGGTGTATTCGGAGAAGTTGAAATGTTCAGCGAAAATCTCCGTAATTATCGCGGTGTCCGTATGCGTATTGAATTTTGCCAATTTGGTATTTTAACCAAGAACAAATATATTATTGAACTTGAACACATTGACCCCGACAAAACCATTCCTCTTTACATTTCTACCAATAGTATAGGTGTTTTTGATGTCTGGCATTATTATGCCAAACGTCTTGAAAAACCGACTATCATGGATACTGATGCAGGGCTTAAAGTGGTCGATAGTTGGGATTTGAACAAAAGCCTTAAAAATTATCTTGTAACCAGTGGCAAAGCTTCAGACTATGCGATGGTTCCGCCGATGCCGAAAGTGTTCAAATATATTCAGAGAAGCGATAAAACGGTTCTCGTTTCCAAAAAATCTTTTTGGGATGCCATAAGCTCAATTGCTGCCATGTGGCTGCTGGTGTATGCCATAGCACTTTTCTTGGTATTTTATAATTATGCCCGAATTGCTTCGACAATCAATTACGTTTGGTTGTTTAACGGAGGGCTGACCATAGCAACACTATTGTTGATAGTGTGTGTATTATGGTTGTTCCGCAAAGAAAAAATTGTGATTAAAGAAAAACGCATAATCCTCATATATAAGTTTTTGCTTCTTTCCCGCAAGAACGGTGAGGTTAATATTGATGCACTCAAAGACATTGAAGTTTTGCGTAGTCCAGTAACTAACCGCTATTATTTGGCGCTTATTTCCCAATACGGTGTTGCCTCCTTCGGTTCTAAAATGCCGTTGGATAATCTGCAATGGGTCAAAAAGTTTTTAATTCACGAAGTTTTAAAATAATTTTAATTGATAACTGATATACAAACAACAAAACATTTTTTTGAAAGTACGATTATGAAAAAGAAACAAGAGCAAGAATATACAATGCAAGATGCCTTTATCCGTGAAGTGGATGAAGACCTTAAAAATGAATCACTTAAAAAATTATGGGACAAGTATGGACTTTTAATTACCATTTGCGTTGTCGCTGTATTGACTTTGGCGGTAAGCTACGAGTCGCTTAAAGCATGGTATATTCGCCGAGCTGAAAACTGGTCAGATGCTTATGCGGTAGCCCTTACGTTGCAAAGCCAGGGAAAATACGAGGAAAGCTCGCAAGCTCTGAGTATGATTATTGATAAAAAATTCGGTTCATTTGCCGATTTAGCCAAAATGCAACAGGTTAATGTCCTGCTTGATAGCGGTAAAACTGATGAAGCTCAGGAGTTATTGTCAAAAATCATTTCCGATAAAGGTTTTAATGCTCAGTTACGCGATGTTGCTACCGTAAAACTCGCATCATATAAGCAGGATGCCGCCTCGTTTCAAGAAATGGCAGATTTGTTGTCTCCGATAACCTCTAATTCCCAAAATGCATGGTATGCGTTTGCCAACGAGATATTGGCAATGGTTCATGTTCGTGATGGTAATGTCGAAGCAGCCAAGAACATTTATAACGACCTGCTCGAAAACAATGATGTTTCCGAGGATGTAAAAAACAGAATTAAAGATATTTTATCAGTATTATAGGAAAAAGCTAATGATATTGCGCAAAAATACAGCTGTCGCGGTTGCTCTGTTACTGCTTATGACCGGCTGCGGCAAAGAAAAACTGGTATTAGACGGTAAAAGAATCCCTGTCTTAGATACTCAGGAAGTTATTGCTTCTGACTACATGAAAGGTGATGTAAAAATATCATTACCATCTCCTCAACCGGCATACCGTTGGGTCCAATCCGGAGGTAACGCCAGACACAATATGGGACACATTGCTAGCAATGATGAACTGCAGGAAACCTGGTCCGAGAAATTCGGTACCGGCAATTCCAAACGAGACTACCTGATTGCCTCGCCGGTTGTTGCTGATGGTATCGTTTTTGCCATTGATGCCAATGCTGTAGTCAGCGCCTATAGCCAAAAAGACGGAATGCTTATCTGGAAAAAACGCCTTAAACCACAAATCAAAGATGATAAAAAAATCTCACTTAAAGGGTCAGGTCTGGCTTATGACAACGGCAAATTGTTTGCTACCACCGGCTTCGGCGGTGTTTTTGCCTTTAACCCGCAAAACGGTGATATTTTATGGAAATTCTACGACAAATCACCAATCCGTATTGCTCCCGGTGTAGGTGGCAACAAAGTCTTTGTTCAAACCATTGAAAATGTACTGATTGCCCTTAGTCAAAATGACGGTTCCGAGCAGTGGCGCTACATCTCTCAAAACGAAGATACGGTTTTGGTTGGTGGTGCATCGCCTGCTTATGACGAAAACCGCGATATTTTAATTGCCGGTTTTAGCAATGGGGAATTGCGTGCAATCAAAGCCAGTACAGGTTCTCCTTTGTGGGTAGACTATGTCGTTGGTGGATACCGAAGCAACACATTGTCAGAAATCAATACCATACGAGCTAATCCGGTAATCGGAGACGATGTTGTCTTCGTCGCCGGTAACAATTTGGTCGTTGCTCTTGATTTGCGTAGCGGCCAACGTATTTGGGAGCGCGAATTTGGCAGTAACAATCAACCATGGTTGGCCGGAAAAGTTTTATATGTTTTGACCGATATTTCTCACCTTTTGGCAATTGATACCGAAAGCGGTAAAATCATTTGGGATACTAAAGTTCCGGCCGGAGAGAATGTTTCTGATGCCGTCGGCGTAAGTTATGCCGGTCCGGTTTTAACCAATAACCGAATTTTGGTTACGACATCTAACGGTTATGCATTTTATATCTCTCCATATACCGGAGAAATCATGGGCTTTCTAAAAGTTGACGCTGGTGCATCAATTGCTCCGATAGTTGCCAACGGTCAGGTCATCATCACTACAACCGATGCCGAACTTCTTGCATATCAATAGGAGCTTTGTATGCCACTGAAAGTAGCCATTATCGGACGTCCTAATGTTGGAAAATCTACCCTTTTTAATCGTTTGGCGGGTAGAAAACTGGCAATTGTCCATGACAAGCCGGGAGTTACTCGCGACCGTAAAGAGGCTCCTGCGCATTTACAAGAGTTGGACTTACTGATAATTGATACTGCCGGCTATGAATACTCAAATGAAGATAACATTGAACGCCGCATGTGGGAACAAACCAAGAAAGCCATTGATTCAGCTGATGTGTGTTTGTTTTTATACGATGCTCGTGATGGCATACAACCGTATGATGAGCATTTTGCCGACATTTTACGCAAATCTCACAAGCCGGTAATTCTGCTGGCCAACAAATGCGAGGGAAAATTTCAGGAAGACGGGCGCTTTGAGGCATATAAATTGGGGTTGGGAGAGCCTATACCTTTTTCCGCCGAACATGGTTTGGGACTTCAAGACTTGCACGATGCATTGAAACAATATTACAAGGAAGATACCGTTTCTCAAACAGAAGAAGATGATGCGGAACGCCCGATTCAACTGGCTATTGTCGGGCGTCCTAATGTTGGTAAATCAACCCTTGTGAATGCGCTTTTGCAGGATGAACGTATGCTTACTGGACCCGAGGCTGGTGTTACTCGTGATGCAATTTCAAATGACTGGGAGTGGCAGGGGCACAAAATCAAGCTTGTTGATACGGCTGGTTTGCGCCGTCATTCAAAAGTTAACGATTCGCTTGAGAGGATGTCTGCGGCTAGCTCCAAACATGCCGCTTTTATGGCTCAGGTTGTGGTTTTGGTGCTTGATGCTGACGCCGTTTTAGACAAGCAGGATCTGACTATTGCTTCTCAAGTTTTGGAAGAGGGCAGAGCTTTAATCATTGCTGTCAACAAATGGGATATTGCCAACCGCAAAGAAGCTCTTGACAAGCTCAACTACAAGCTCAAAACTTCGCTGACTCAGGCAGAAGGCATACCGACAGTTACTATATCCGCTCTCAAAAATGAGGGCTTAGACAAGTTAATGCGCGCCGTCTTAAAAGTCTATGAACGCTGGAATATGCGTATTCCTACCGCACCGCTTAACAAATGGTTTGCCGACATGATTGAGGCTTATCCGCCTCCATTAGGCAAAAACAAACGTCGCATAAAATTGCGTTATATTACACAAGCTAAAACCCGCCCGCCGTCATTTGTGATATTTTCAAGCAATCCTGAAGGCTTGCCCGATTCGTATTTGCGTTATTTGACCAATAATCTGCGCGATACTTTCAAGATGGGGGGTATTCCATTGCGTATTGTTGTTCGCAAAACCGACAATCCTTATGCTGATAATGACTAAACAAAAGCCCTGACTTAATCAGGGCTTTTGCATTATATCTTTGTGTTGTATGCTTTTCTTCCTTTAAGGAAACACCAAATTCCCAAAGGAATTGTCAAAGCATATATAATCACCATTGCACTGAGTACTGCCCACGGCATGCTGAATATCAAAGTTGCGCCCAACACCAAAACCACAAACAACGGAGCAATCATGTAAGTTGGCACTTTCATATGCTTTGTTGACACAGTTGGAATTCGGCTTATCATCAGCATTGCTACAACAAACATCACAATACTGCACAGCCAGTTGCTTTGCAATAATGTACACTCCTTGAATATAAAACTCAGCATAACCGGCAAAACTCCCAGTGCTGCCGCGGCCGGAGCCGGAACCCCGGTAAAGTAGTTATGCCAATATGGCGGTTGCGGCTCGTCTTCAAGCATTGTATTAAAACGCGCCAATCTCATTGCCATACAGATAGCAAACAGCATGCAGAAGAACCAACCGAATTTTGGAAAATCGAATAATGTCCAACGATACATTAAAATTGCCGGAGCTACGCCGAAACTTGCAAAATCCGACAACGAGTCAAGCTCTGCGCCGAACTTTGTTGAACCTTTAAGCATTCGGGCAACTCGACCATCCAACATATCAAAAATTGCCGCCAAAAAAATGCAGGCAATTGCCTTGGAAAAATTTCCAGCCATAGAATAACGCATAGAGGTTATTCCGGCACATAAAGCGAGAGTTGTTACCATATTCGGAATAATCTTCCGCATCGGCAAAGATGTCAATTTTTGCTTTGACATCTGCAGTTTTGCATTAATATTTTCCATTATCTTTTCTCCCCGACAACTTGAGTATTGTTGCCGTTAAGATTTGCTAAAACTGTTTCCCCGGCAATCATTGTTTGCCCCAAACAAACCATGGGTTCAACCCCCTCGGGCAGATATACGTCCAATCTCGAACCGAAACGAATAAGTCCGAAACGCTCTCCGGCCAAATATTTGCTTCCTTTTTTGGCAAAACATAAAATTCTGCGTGCAACCAGTCCGGCTATTTGCACAAACGCAATTTCTTTGCCGTTGAGTGTTTCCATTGCCAAGAGTTGGCGTTCATTATCTTTGCTAGCTTTATCAAGCGTAGCATTAAAGAATTTTCCCTTCATATAAGCGGTTTTTACAATTGTTCCGCTTGCCGGAGCACGGTTAACATGTACATTAAACACGCTCATAAACACACTTATGCGTGTAAATTGCTTATCTTGTAAACCAAGCTCTTTCGGACCGTTAATTTTTGTAATCATTTGTACTTTTCCATCTGCCGGAGAGACAACAACTCCGTCAACAAGCGGAGTAACACGTTCCGGATCCCGGAAAAAGAAATAGCACCAAATTGTTAACACAAGACCGGCAACTCCGAGCGGTGTCCAAATCCATGCCAGTAACGCTGTTACTATTGCAAACACGGCGACAAACTTCCATCCTTCCTTATTGATATGCGGAAATGCATATGGAATAATGCTGTTGCGCAAAAAGTCCTGTAAATGAGTAATATCAAATTTCATCATACATATCCTTTCAAAATGTCATATATACCGAAACGCTGTTTCTGCCATATACATAACAACCATTACATAAGCACATTTTGCCACAATAAGCAAGTTTATCCTTGCATTTATAAAATTTTATTTGTATAAACATTGCCAGATTGAGCGCTTGTGGCGGAACTGGTAGACGCTGCAGACTTAAAATCTGTTGGGAGCAATCCCGTGCCGGTTCGATTCCGGCCTAGCGCACCAATTAAAACACCACCCCTCGCGGGTGGTTTTTTAATTGGTATGATAAACAGAGTGATCGAACCGGCACCGTGCGCAAATTAACCTGATATTAAATCTTTGTGCACTAAAATGGCGTCCAAGGAGAACGACTATGAAAATGCGCACGGTTGTAATTATAGCGATCGCGGTACTATACGGGATTGTAATGTTTTTTATTCTAAATCCAGATGTATATGGGTCATACGTTGACTATTATCTATTCCGCAGTCGTGTTTTTTCTCGCCATGACGAAAATGTTTTTGACAAACATCAGCTTCCCGGCAGCATTGAGCTGTTCAAAACTTATCGTGTCGGATCCGATGACCCGCGTATAGCTTTTATTGGTTTCAGTTCCAACCAGACCAGCGGTCGCTGGACACACGGAAAATTTGCAAAAATGGCATTTGAATTGCCGGCAATTAATTCTGATGTCATAGTTCGTTTCCGTCTTAATCCGTACGTTAACACTCACAATCCAAAAGTTACAGTAAAAGTTTTTGTAAATAATCAATATGTTGATGAGTGGTTTTTCCGCGAAAAACGCGCCAATCCCCGAACAGAATTTACCATTAGCAAAAAGTTTGTTGAAGCCAGTCATCGCATAACTGTTTCGTTTAGGATTGAGGGTGTAGCCTCGCCCAAACAGCTCGGTTATGGCAACAACACCAACAAACTAGGCTTTTTCTTAAAAGAATTTGAGGTTATTCCGAATCCTAGAACTCGTTAATATACAGGAAAAACAATGACCAAAATCACATGGAAACCAGGAACACTAGAATATCCTTTGCCTCCGGCAATGATTAGCTGCGGTACCTTAGATCACCCCAATATCATGACTGCCGCATGGACCGGGATTGTCAACTCTGAACCGCCGATGACTTATGTTTCAATCCGCCCGGAGCGCCACTCATACGGCATAATCAAACAAAGCGGTGAATTTGTTATCAACCTGACCACCGAACAACTGGTTGCGGCGGCAGACTTTTGCGGTGTAAAATCAGGGCGAGATGTCAACAAATTCAAAGAGATGAAGTTAACTCCGAGCCAATGTTCGGCAATTTCGGCTCCGCAAATAGTTGAAAGCCCGGTCTCGCTGGAGTGCAAAGTCAAAGATATCAGTTCCCTCGGTTCACATGATATGTTTTTGGCAGAAATTGTCGCCGTAAATGTTGATGACAAATATATTGATGCCACCGGCAAATTACGCCTTGAAGACTGCAATTTGGTAGCCTATGCCCACAATGCTTATTACAGTCTCGGCCGTTGTTTGGGCTTTTTTGGTTTTTCGGTCTGCCGCAACGCCATGAAAATCAATCAACGTATGAAAAACGTCGTGGTTGAAGTAAAAACTCCTAAAATCAAACTTGAAGACCACAAATCTCCACAAAGACATAACGGTTTCAAGAGCAGGAGAAAATCTTCTAACCCAATGCGCAAAAAGGCGTTTTCAAGCACCGGAAAACTTGCCCGCCATGAGCGTAAACATCAGAGTCGCAGCAAATAGAACATAAGTTTATAGCCCTTAGATTAAGCTCTTGTTAAACTTTTTTGTGCTATAATCCCCCTATAATCTATAAAATGCAATGATTACAGGGGATTGGCATGAAGAAAATACGCATTTTATTTACCTTGCTTGCCGGCACATTTTTAAGCCGCCCGACGATGGCGCTTGATATTACTGCTGACTATTTGAACAGCCTTGATTCATCCGGACGCATGAGTTGGAGTGAGTTTAACTCCTCTTCCGGTGAAGGCGAACCGTTCAATTTAGTTCATATTGGTGAGAAAACTTTTACATACCAATATTCTAAACCATCAGGATATTCAACTGAAACTTCAACCACTTATGCGGGAAGAGGTGGAAATTATGATCGAGCACTTTTTACCCATTGTTATCAGGGCATTCTTAACGATTTCTACATTGAAGATCCCCTTCCTTCAGATTTATTTGATATCAATTCTGATTTTTATCAAAATGATTACGGTTTTCGCAACCTTAACGCAGGATCAGCAAATGACGTAAACGGTTATTTTGTTGAAAACCTTATGGGTATTGAAAATACCGGCAGCATTAACAATATAAACTCAAGTTTTATCGGTAACTATAACGAAACCACCGGTTCTGCTCTTACCAACAGCGGAACCGTTCAAAATATTGTTGCCGACTACATCATAGGCAATACGGCAGGTCTTGAACGTTCTATTGGAGAACAACCGGCAGATCAGAGTAATACCCGTTTTGCCAACGGCGGTGCCATCAGCGGTAACGTTGAAGGCGATATCACTGCCAAACTCATTGCCGCCAACGGTGCATATGCATATAACCGTGCCGCCGGTGGTTTTATGGCCGGTGATGTAAATAATTTGACTGCCGACATCATCTATAACACCGCCGATGGCGATAGTGCGGCAAGCGGTGGTGCCTTTAGCGGCAGCATTAATGGCATTCTTAAATCTGAAAACATTGTCGGCAATAGCGCAATCGGTGGCAATAGCGCGGCCGGTGGCTTTTTGAGCGGATATGCCAAAACCATAAATGTTCAAAACATTACCGACAATTATGCTCAAGCCGGCAACAACGCATCAGGCGGAGCCATCAGTGGCACAACCGGTGAAATTACGGTAACTAACATCAAAAACAACTATGTTAAAGCCACAGATGTTGCCTCCGGTGGATTTTTTAGCGGATATGCCGCTAACTTGATTGCAGATACCATCTCCGGCAACTATGCTTACTCCGAAAACAGTTCAGCTAAAGGTGGATTTTTCAACGGCAATATTTATGGTGATATCAACGCCAAAACAATTTCCGGTAACTATGCTAAATCAGAAAATGGCGATGCTTTTGGCGGATTTATGAATGGGCGTGCCGGCAATATTACCGGTAATTTCACCGGCAACTATGCCGAGGGGGGCGATCGTGCATATGGCGGAGTGTTTGGTAACGAACAGTTAATCTCTCCGATTGGTGTAATTTATGAAATCTATGATGATGACGATGAAGTCGCTTACACTTTCGGTCCGGCGTGGAACAAAGATTTAGGTGTTTATCCCACCAACTTTAACAATAATACTTTTGAAGGAAACTATGCCAAGGCTGAGAATTACGCATCAGGTGGTGTCATACGCAACGTTATCAACTTAGCAGCTCCTCAATATGATGAATATGAGGAATGGGCATCTGATTATGACCAAACCCCCGAGGAATATTATAACCGTTTGGTAGAGGAATATCCTTCTGACCAATATGCTTCATCGTGGCAAGGAGCGGTTGAAAACTCCGGTCTTCCTAATGTCTTAACCTTTAATAACACTAAGTTTATCAATAACTATGCTGAAGGGGGTGATGCTGACGGAGGCGCTATAACCAATGTCTTGTCAGTACTAGCATCAGGTATACAAAATTCGGATAATGGTTTTGATTGGCAAGGAGCCGGCGCTTACGCAGTTACTATTTCTGATAGTGTATTTGAGGGCAACTATGTGCACTCTACTGGTGGTAAATATGCACTGGGCGGTGCCATAGGTAATGGTTTTAGATTAAGTGCTGATGTTGTTGCACTCAACGTCGACGAAGACGATATTATCAAAGTTTCTAGAGAATATGCGGAAGATATCAAAAGCCATTCTGCTCTGAATTTAATCAATACTTCTTTTACCAATAATCATGTCGATTCAGACGATGGTTATGCAATGGGTGGCGCCATTTTTTCCGAAGGCGATGTTAACATCATCGCCAAAGACGGCAAGACTTCACTTTTCTCCGGCAACACCGCTAATGGCGAAAGCAATGCTATTTATATGTCCGCCCCACAGATTAACATGTATGATACTACCAACGTTTATAGAGCCGAGGAAAAAGGTAAACTTGCTGAAGATGAGCCTATAACATTAAAATACTTAAAATACAAATATCTCTCCAACCTCAATTTAAGCGCTACAGACAAAGGTGTTGTTCAGTTTGATGACGTGATTGACGGCGACGGATATAATATCAACATCTCCGGCGACGGCACCGGCATTGTCAAATTTAATAACTTGGTTAAGAATGTAACCAACTTTACTTTGGGAGCCAACTCTATAACCCACTTGGGCTTGAACTCCAAAGTTTATGCTCAAAATATGAATATTGACTCATCAGCAATGATTCAAACATCGGCATCATCTTCCCCAATCATTACAGTTGATGTTGAAGTTGACAAGGCTAATAATACAGTTAATGCCGGTTCAATCCACGTTGATAACGACATTGAGGGTGAGTACAGAGTATTAGTCAACTCTCTTAATTCCGATGTCTTGGACAATACTGAAGATGCGGTTGTGCCGTTCCTTTTTGCACCGAATGATGATGAAAATACAGATTCAAGCTTTAGCGTTGCTCGTGTAATCGGCAGTCCGTATTTGTGGGAAGGCTCGGTCAATGCTGAAGGCGAAACCGAAGGTTCAACCTGGTACCTTAATTTGACTGATGAAGAAAATCCAGATTATGATGACGGTAGCGGTGATACCCCTGAACCCACCCCGGTTGTTAAAGATTATGCTCCTGAAGTTATTGCCGGTATCGGCTTACACGAGGCGGCTATTGAGCAAACCCGCAGTGTTGTTCATAATGTCAAAGGCAAGGTTGAAAGCGGACGTGAGTTCTGCCCGGCCTGTGGAATGTACAGCTATAATTGGGACGGCAAAAAACTGCGCAACATTTGGGCTTTGGCTCAAGGTGAAAGTGCCGATATTGAAAAACCGATCGATATGGAAGCTAAAATCTGGGGCTTAGAAGCCGGATTTGATATTCAGAATGATTTGCATAATACTTTGGGTGTATTTGCTTCTTATCGTAAAGGTGAATATGACTTGTCGGGTAAAGGCAAATTCCGCTCATCAATCGGCTCTGAAATTGATATCGACAGCTATTTAGCCGGATTATATTACCGTTATGATCGTTACCTGGTATGGGCATTTGCCACCTTATACGGCGGTGTTCAAAAAGCTGATGTCAAGACCGATGACGGCATAGCAAAATTTGATACCGATGGCATTGAATTCGGAGCCAGCATTGAAGTCGGAAGAACAATTCCGCTTGCTAATGACTTAACCTTAGACCCGAGTGTCGGTTTGTACTATACACAAGTAAACTTTGATGATGCCGATGATAATGTCGGTAAACATTACGAATGGGACGACATCAAACACCTGGAAGCCGAACTCGGCGCCAAACTTGAAAAGCAATTCGATAATGCTAAAGTTTATGTCAAACCGAGTG